>TARA_R110001606_G_scaffold87829_1_pt1 | contig 28555 bp, 33 predicted proteins | sample TARA_R110001606 | Tara Oceans TARA_R110001606 (sample SAMEA4398315) | marine metagenome | biome: Polar Biome; feature: [SRF] surface water layer (ENVO:00010504); material: water (ENVO:00002006), including particulate matter (ENVO:01000060) such as... | depth 5 m
TAACTTTCCTTGAAGGTAAAAAGCGAAATAAACTGTTTACATCTAACCCACCTAGTGATATAATATATCTATCAGACAGGGTTAGATTTGATTCTGATATATTAGAACCTGTTGATAAAAAAGATCAGATTGGTGGTATGATTGCTTATATGTGGATCATATGGGACAAGACAGCGAAACATAAATACACCCGTTGCCAGTGGGCAATGTTAGAAGATGAATATGATGAGTGGAAATTAAATTATGATAAATGTAGTAATACCAGCAGCAGGTGAAGCAACTCGGCTAAAACCCTTAACATCAAATTGCTCAAAGGCAATGGTGCGTGTTCATGGTAAACCAACTATTGAATACATTATTGAGTCCATCTATAACAATACATCAGATGTTCATCAGATTGTTATTGTTGATGGCAAACACAATGATATACGCGAATGGGTTTCTAAAAGCAAATACGACAATATTAAATGTGTAAAGCAGGGATCTCTTAATGGTCCCCGCGATGCTATCTCGGTTGGTATTGAAAGTTTAGACTCTTTGCTACCACTTGTTGTTTGGCTAGGTGATGCAATTATCCTTGAAGAAAATTTGCCACTTGGTACTAATTTCCTATTAACAAAACAAGTTGAAGATCACTTCGCTTGGTGTATGTGGAACGGTCAAACTTATTTTAATAAACCAACAGAAACTGTTCCAAACGCTACAGCTTTAGTTGGTTTGTATAGCTTTGAAAATGGTTATGCTGCAGGTAATGCTTTTAAGAATACCAAAGGATATGAAATATCTGATGCGCTTGAATTATATGGTAGCTTCAATAATGTAACTACTGAACGTTGGTATGATATTGGTGATATCGCGTCATATCATAAAACTTGCGCAGAGTTCCTTACATTTAAGGCACGTGAGTTTAATTCGTTTGAATATAGATCAGACATCAACGCTATTACTAAAATACCATCGCACAATAATACATTTGCAGTACGAACAATTATGAATGAAAAGAATTGGTTTGAAACACTCAATCCAGTTCAAAGTATGTTTGTTCCTAAAATTCTTAAAGACGATTACGCGTTATCAATGTCATATGAGTCAGGAATTCTACTGTCTGACTTGTTTGCGCACGAAGAGATTTCTAATAGTACTATTGATTATTTGATTGAAAAAGTTATTTTAGCTATGCGTACTCACTTCCACGGTAAAGCCACACTAGAGTTTACTGCTGACTTCCATGATAATGCTAAAAAAATGTGGGTTGGTAAAACATCAGAGCGTCTAGTATGTTCTAAAGATTTTTATAATGGTATCGCACAACGCTGCCTTGATAAAGCTGAACCAGTTTCAGCGATGCATGGCGATTTGCACTTTGGTAATATTCTATATAATCCATATAACGATAGCATTACACTGCTTGATCCTCGTGGTTCATATGGAGACCATGTTGGCTGTGGCGGCGATTATCTATATGATATGTGTAAACTATCGCACGATCTATATCATGGCTATTCTGAATTAGTAACAGGGAATAAGTATCCTGAGTATGTTGCCAAATCTTTTAGCAAACTAGTTGACAAATACTATCCAGCAGTATATAATGAAATTATTGACGGCGGTGCTTTACTTATCGCTACATGTATTACACTACACTATGATTGTCCTGACAGACAACAGAGAATGAAAGACTATGTGAATGAATACGCAAAAAACATTAGTAGTTGATTTAGACGATACGCTCTGTATTCCTAATCACGCTGAAACTGATACATTTAAAAAATACGGGCTTGCTGAGCCTATTGACGATATGATCCAAAGTTTAATTAAAGCAAAAAGTATTGGCTTTCGTATTGTTATATTTACCGCGAGAAGAATGTTGACTCATCGTGGGGACATAAATAAAGTTATAGAGGATGTTGGTGAAGTCACAACCAATTGGCTAAACCAACACAATGTCCCATACGACGAACTTCAATTTGGTAAACCATACGGGGTTTATTATATCGACGATAAGGCGATGTTACCTCAAACATTTATTGACTATATTAGCGAGGCTTGATTATGAAAAATATTGGATTTGGAAAACTCGGTAAGTCCGTAAAGTTTTTACGCAACAAGTATTCACCTATTGGTGGAGACAACGAAGCTAGCTGTACACTGCGTGCATTAGCAAATCGTAATCCTGACAAAACATTTTGGATTGTCGGACGTACAGACTACGGCTACCTAAACGACGCGGAAAAACATGACATTTTTCCATATGATAATGTAAGAGATGTTTGGGGTGGGCGGTCAATTGGACCAGAACATTACAACGAATCTTACTTTAACCACGTAGTAGATTATTTTAAAGATAATGGTGTTGTACTTGATTACACTGTTTTAATGGTGGGTCAAATTGGTAGTGTTACTATTCCAAACAAAATCTTAAAAGTCAACGATCCAGACGCAGGGCCTTGTGCCTCAGTTCTTGATATGACTAAAGGGTACACAACTGGTATTACAACTTGGCTAAACGAATCAAAGCCAAAATATATTGAAATTGTAAACGATCCACGATACGTTATGAATCAGGCTAGAGATATATTCCACTTACCTGAGAAGTCGCTTGGGCAATACGATTATGAATATATCTCAAACAAAATTAATTCATACGAAGACCAAACGCGAACACCAACGCCAGTTAAGTCTGTTTATGCAGGTATGGAAACAGCTTTTTGTATTGATTATGATCATGGTGTTTCAGCAAATACTACTCGTAATACTAACTTTATGATGGTATTAAACGAAGGTAAACCTTCTCGATATAAAATGCTAAAAGAATGGATCCTTGACCACAACAATGACGTTGACATTTATGGTAAATGGGCTGATGATATTGTAGAAAACGACTCTCGGTTTAAAGGCACGCTTAAAATTGATGCAGTACAACAAAAACTGCAGGATGTCAAATTTACATTCATTATTCCAATTAAAAAAGGCTGGGTAACTTCAAAGTATATTGAAATGATCCACGCTGGCGTTATTCCTTTCTTACACCCAACATATGATGAGCAGCGCCACACTGCTATCCCTGATTTTTTAAGGGTTGATACTCCCCAGCAATTAGCTGAACGTATTGAAATCTTGTCGAATGACTCGCATAAATATAACCAGTTACTAGCTGAGCTTAGAGAGTCTATCTTAAAGCCAGAGTATTATGATGGTTCATTCCTCAATCAAAAAATTATGTCCAGCATTGACCCTGATTATGTTGAGCCAAACTTAGAAGAATTCCCTATTCCTGAAAGACCAACACTTGGTCTAGAATCATTCTTCTAAAAATTGAAAGGTAAAAAATGAGTATTACACACGCATCTATCGTTCCTCTAATTGGAGGCGAAACGATTGGATCTCAACAAGCATTTGGAACTGAACCGCTACATTTTATGTCGTATGACGGGTTTCAAGCAAACGATAGCCATATTTTAAATTATTACGATAATAGAATTAAATATTATTTACTTGACCAAGGAGAGGCTCCACCAGTTAATGAAAGAGCTGATGTTGTATCCTCTGTTTGTCCATGTGCTGGTTTGTCTATGATGTCTCATGGTTATGGCGATCATAATCCAAATAATCAATGGATGGGTAAAACAGCGGAATATATCCTAGGCGAATATAAGCCAAAAGTATTTTGGGGTGAGAATGCACCAGCGTTTGCAGGTAAAATTGGTACAAACGTTAGAGCTCAACTAAGAGAAATTGGCAAGAAAAACGGTTACACTATGTCTGTATATAGAACAAGATCTCTATTACATGGCGCGCCACAAGTTCGCGAACGGTCATTTTACTTCTTTTGGAAAGATACACAAACACCATTACTTGGATATTTCAATAGACCACATAAACCTATTGAAGAAGTGATACGCGGTGTAACATCAAACTTCCAAATGGAACCAATCAGCAATAAGACTCCATCGGATAATCCTTACTATAAGTTTATTTTAGATGAAATCCACGGCGGTAGAACACACAAAGAACATTCTGAATTAGTTGAAAGCAAGTTTACTAAATCAGGTTTATGCGTGTTTACGTATATTGAACGTAACGGATATAACTTTAAACAAGTTTCTGAATGGATGACAAAGCATGGCTATGATAACGAAGCTGAAAAATCTATGCGTAAATACGAAAAGCTAAAATCTGGTGGCAACATTATGAAACGTGGCGTAACTATTCCAAAAGATTATATTGGTGCTTTTGTTGGTCACTACCCTAAAATGTTAACTCATCCTGATGAAGATCGTTTCATTACGTATAGAGAAGCCATGACTATTATGGGATTGCCACAAGACTTTGAACTATTAAATCCAAAGCAATCATCTAACCATATTTGCCAAAACGTTCCGGTTCAAACCGCTGCTGACATGGCAGGAGAAGTGAAAAAATATATCGAAGGTAACGCAAAAATGGTTGACACAGACTACATTATGCAGTATAATCATAGTCAGAAGGCGGACTATATTACTAACGCAGATACACTAGAGGCATTTATATAATGAGCACACACTTTATTATTGACTTTGAAACCATTGGTCAAAACTCACGCGAGGTACCAGCGATTGATTGCTCGTACACGACCTTTGATTGGAGTCGATTTACAGAAAATCCATATTCTTTTAAAGAGTTGGTACTTGGCATGAAACAAGCTAAGTTTGATATTAAAGACCAAATGACTAATCACGGATGTAAATATAACGAACGTGATTTGCAGTGGTGGCTTGACCAACCTCCAGCATTAAGAGTTAATCTAAAGCCAACACCAAACGATCTTACGGCTGCTCAGTTTATGGAAAAGCTAATTGATTATCTTCGTTCTGAAAATAAAATTGAACGTTGGTGGTCAAGATCAAATTCGTTTGATCCAGTAATCCTAGAACGTATTGCTCAAAATGCCGGTAAAACATCTATGATGGGAGAGTATCTCAAGTTTTGGGCAGTACGTGATACGCGTACGTTTATTGATGCTAAGTTTGATTTCCCTAAACTAAATGGATTTGTTCCTGTATCAGACACTGCTAAATGGGAATATAATTTTAAAGCACATGATAGTAAACATGATGTGGCTGCAGACATTCTGCGACTACAGGCGATTACGCGCGCAGAAAATGATTTGGAGCAAATTGAAATATGAAAATTGAAATCAGCGTTGACGAACTAAAACAATACAAAATCTTTATTGGGACGCCAATGTACGGAGGCAATTGCAGTGGATCTTTTACAAAGTCTTGTACCGATTTAGCTATGATGTGCGCTGCTAATGGTATTACTGTAAAGTTTTACTATTTGTTTAATGAAAGCTTAATTCAACGAGCACGTAACTATGTTGCTGATGAATTCTTGCGTTCTGATTGTACTCACTTAGTGTTTATTGACTCAGATATCGCGTTTGATCCAAGAGATGTCTTTGGTTTGATTGCAGTACAAGTATCAAATCCAGAGAAATATAACATTGTTACTGGTCCATATCCAAAGAAAACAATTGCTTGGGAAAAGGTTGCTAAGGCAGCTGAACTAGGTAAAGCAGATGAAAATCCGTTTGCACTAGACCAATACACTGCAGATTATGTATTTAATCCAGTGAACAGACTAGCAAGCTTTCAACTATCTGAACCATTAGAAATTGGCGAAGGTGGTACTGGTTTTATGTGTATCCCGCGAGAAACGTTTACTAAATTCAAGGCAGCGTATCCTGAGTATAGTTATAAACCAGATCATGCAAGAACTGCAAACTTTGATGGTACTAATGAAATCATGGCTTACTTTGATTGTATCATTGATCCAGAATCAAGACGCTATTTGAGCGAAGATTACTTCTTCTGTAAAAAATCTCGCGATGCTGGAATGCAAGTATGGATGTGCCCATGGATGCAAATCAACCATATTGGCTCGTATATCTTTAAAGGTAACATGGGAGCGATTGGATCGTTAGGCGTATCGGCAACAGCTGACAAATCGTCTAACTCAAAGAATTACAAGAAAAAAGGCAAAAAGTAGTTGACACATCACCATAGTTGTGATAAAATTATATTAATGTAAACAAGAGGAAACCTATATAATGAAATTTTCTGAACGTACTCTTACTATTCTAAAGAGTTTTTCCACTATTAACAAGTCCATCCTGATGAAGGAAGGCAATGTACTAAAGACAATTACACCAGAAAAAACACTTGTTGCTAAGGCAACAATTACGGATCAGATCCCATCGCAAGCATGCATCTATGATCTATCTCGTTTCTTGTCAATTCTTGGACTATACAAAGATCCCGATGTAGAGTTCCATGATAAATACTTTACTATTGCAGAAGGTAAACAGCGTACTAAATACGCATTTGCTGACATCTCTATGATCCACGCTGCACCAGAAAAAGATATTGAGCTGCCAACAAAAGATGTTGAAGTTACAGTATCATGGGATGATATGCAATCAGTAATTAAAGCAGCAGGCGTACTTCAGTTTAAAGAAATTGCGTTTGTTGGCAACGAGGGTAAAGTTTATCTTAAAGCCATTGATAGTGCCGACCAAGGTGCAGATGATTATGGAATTGAGATTGGCGAAACCTCTGATGAATTTAAGGTAATTATCAAAACTGATAACCTTAAACTCTTGCCTCAGGATTACCAAGTTACTCTTTGCGCAAAGGGTATCTCTGAGTTCAAGGGAAATGATGCTACTTATTATGTAGCTATTGATACTAAGTCGACTTATAAAAAAGGATAATATAAAATGAGCGAACAAGAACAACAACAGCAAGAGCCAGTAAACCTATCATTGCAAGATATTGCTACGGTAGTTCAAATGATTGACGTCGTGAGCCGTCGTGGCGGAATTGCCGGTAACGAAATGGCAGGTATTGGTATGCTTCGGAACAAGTTTGAAATGTTCCTACAGCAAAATGCTCCAAAGGACGGTGAAGCACCAGAAGGCGCAATGCCAATGGAAGCACCAGCTGCAGTACCACAAGACGCACCACTAGCTGACAAGGTTCAGTAATACTAAACGACGCGGGCTCTCGTTATAAACCCGCACTTTATTTTTATATTATGAAATGGTGATTATATGTCTATTGATGCAAAAGCAAACGAAGTCTTGTGGGTTGAAAAGTATCGCCCACAAAAAATTAACGACACAATCCTTCCAGAAAAAACTAAAGCAATGTTTCAGAGGTTCGTATCAGATGATAGCGTGCCTAATTTGCTATTGTCAGGCGGCCCAGGCGTAGGTAAAACTACTATTGCCAAAGCTATGCTTGAGGAAATGGGTTGTGACTATATCGTAAAGAATGGTTCATTGAACGTTAACATTGATACTCTTCGCTACGATATTTCAACATATGCCTCGGCTGTATCCCTTAGTGGTGGTCGTAAATATGTTATCTTTGATGAAGCTGATTACTTAAACGCAGCCAATGTTCAACCTGCGTTGCGTAACTTTATTGAAGAGTATTCCTCCAACTGTGGATTTATTTTCACGTGTAACTTTAAAAACCGTATCATTCAACCTCTACGATCTCGATTGTCAGAAGTTGATTTTAGTATTGAAACCAGCGACCGTCCTAAGCTAGCTATGCAGTTTATGAAACGAGTTGAAACAATTCTAGGTATGGAAAACGTTGATTATGATAAGGCTGTAGTAGCCAAGGTAATCCAAAAACACTTCCCAGATTTCCGTCGCGTACTAACTGAATTGCAATCATACGCTGCCTCAGGTAAAATTGATGAAGGTATCTTTGTTAATCTAAAGCAAGAGTCACTTGATGAAGTATTCCGTTTATTGAAAGCCAAAGACTTTACTAACATGCGTAAGTGGGTTGCTAACAACTCAGATCAAGATATGAATGAAATGTTCCGTCGGATTTATGATATGGCAGCTGATCGCGTTGAAATGCGTTCCCTCCCAGGTTTTGTCGTGACAATGGCTGACTATATGTATAAGGCTAACTTTGTTGCAGATCTTGAAGTAAACATGGTCGCATTCCTTACTGAGGTTATGATTGAGGCTGAATATAAATGAGCGATTGGGTTAAAAAGCTAGTAGGAATGAAATCCTGTTGGCATTGCGAAAAGCTAATGACCAAGAAGGAAGTATACAGCGTTGATGTCGACACACAGGATGGCCCAATAAATTTTAAAATGTGCAAAGCCTGTGCCGAAGATATGGATGAAATGTTAAAAGAATTGGAGGAAACCCTTGCCGAAAGAAATAACACCTTTTGATTTTATGAATGCCGCGTCTTTTTCAAAAGAAGATCTAATTGGTAAACATGAAAATCCAGAAATAGCAGAAAATCTATATGTACCCTATATTGTTAACCGAGGGTTCGTAAACTTTGAGGATACGATCCTTCACGCTAATGAAATGAATATGAGACCTCATTTACCATATAAAGCTCAATTTGATTATTACCGCGCTGCCTTTAGGAAACGTAAACGGTTTAGCAAATGGCCAAAGGCTGCCAAGAGCGATGACCTTGATGTAATCCAAGAAGTGTATCAGTGTAACCGGACAATCGCAAAACTATATCTAAAAGCGTTGTCTACTGATGATATGAAAACTATTAAAGCAAGGATGGTGACTGGCGGTGTTGGAAAGTAAATACCAAAAAACAATAAATATATCTGATGGTCACAGTGTGAGACCACGCCATATAATTAATAATAAAAAAAGGTGCGGTGGTTATGAACTCAGAAGATATTTTTAAAGGGGTTGGAATCGAGATTTCTCTTCCATCTCCGGACAGTTTTCTAAAGATTAAGGAAACACTTACGCGAATTGGTATTTCTTCACGCAAAGAAAAGAAGCTCTATCAAACTTGTCATATTTTACATAAGCAAGGCAGATATTCTATTCTACACTTTAAAGAATTGTTTATCCTAGATGGTAAAGTAGATACGTTCGCAGAAGAAGACGAAGCTCGTAGAAATACTATCGTTAATTTGTTAGAAGAGTGGGGACTAGTCGCTATCATACATGTTGATAGCTCAAAAGAACCTGTTGCTCAACTAAACCAAATTAAAATTATTTCTCATAAAGAGAAAAGTAACTGGACACTAGAGGCAAAATATAATATTGGAAAGAAGTGATTAAATGAATATCTATAAAATGAATGAATACGCCGAACTACCAGAATATGCTACAGACGGATCCGCTGCATTTGATATTAAAGCGTGTTTTAGGCGTGGCGACAGAGTACAAGCCTATAATAATTGGAATAAGGCGGTACAAATTGCAGTAAAAGGCGTAGGAAAGGTAGAACATTCCTTTCAGTTACCACCTGATACTCGTGTACTAATCCCGACAGGTTTAATCTTTGATATTCCAGATAAACACGTAATGAAAATGTTTATTAGATCTGGTACTGCACTTAAGCGAGGTTTAACCTTAGCAAATTGTACTGGTATTATCGACTCAGATTACGTCGAAGAATGTTTTATCATGATGATTAACAACACGGACTCATTAGTAACAATCGCACACGGCGAACGTTTAGCTCAGTGTATTGTTGAAAAAGTAACAAGAACCAAATTAACTGAAACGAAAACAACCCCAGCGCTAAAAACTGATAGAGACGGGGGTTTTGGTAGCACTGGAGAATAGGACATGATATGTTTAAATATCTAATACCCTTATTACTTGCGGCACCATTAGCAGCTCAAGAACAACCTTTTATGGCATCACAGCCCTGCGGTGACTTTATGACTGTTGCCCCGGTTATTCAACGCAATAACGAAGAAATGCTATTTAAGGGTGATGTTATTCAACGCCACATCAGCGGTCAAATCGCACCTGCAAAAATGGTATTCACTACTAACCAAGACACAGGAACATGGTCTTTATTGGCGCTTTTCCCAGGGAATATCGCTTGTCTTGTAGCAAATGGTACAAATTTTGAGCCATATGTTGATTAACTATTGACATTTAAATAAAAAGTATTATATATAGTATATGGAATGCCAAACGGGTTCCTCACATTAACCTCGCTTTTTTAAGGAGAAATAAAATGACAAGACTAGACACGTCTATGCTTAACGATCCATTCTTTATCGGCTTTGACCGCATGTTAGATAGGATGAACACAACTAATACATTAAGCACGACAAAATACCCTCCATATAATATTATTAAAACCGAAGATTCGCAATACGAGTTACAGCTTGCAATTGCTGGGTTTACTTATGACGATTTAGAGATTACTCTAAAGGAGGGTCAATTAACTATCAATGGAAATCAAACTGAGGAAGAACCAAAGAACTATCTTCACAAAGGTATTTCAGCTAGAAACTTTAGCAGACAATTTACATTGATGGATACTATCGTCGTAAATGGCGCTACTCTCGAGGACGGTATTCTAACCGTGCAACTCGAAAACGTAATCCCAGAAGAGAAGAAACCACGCAAAATTGACATTAGTCGACCAAGCGAAAAAGAATTTCTCAAAGGGTAATAAAAGCAGGAGGGTGAAAGCCCCTCCACACAATAAAGGAGTACAATATGGTTGGTGAAGCCCATTGGAAAGAAATATTTGATAAAATAGTAAAAAAGTAGTTGACATTCCTGTTTTAATATAGTATATTATTAATATAAGATGAAACAAAGGAATCACTTCTATGACATATACTGTAAACGCATACTCAATGGTTAATGGAAAAGAAACACTTATGGCTTGGGGCACAGGCCTTAACCACAAAGGTGCAAAAGCTTTGTTTCAAATATACTACGAAGAAGGTCATGCCGATATTCGTATGAAAGCAAACTAATAGGAATTATATTATGAAAGACTTTATTTTAAATAACTGGAACCTAGTAATGGATTATGAAAAGAATCCGTTGAGTAACATCCCTTCTCTACCAGTACGTCATATGATTATGCAAGTGTTAGCATGGATGTGGGTGATTGTATTCACTATTGCAACAGGTACGTGGGCATATGCAGGTATGAATGTTATTGTACACACAGTACTAATTGCAGGCATCGTTTTAACAGTTGCCGTATTTGAAGCTGCGAAGCGCAAGCCTAACGTGTTTAACGCATACAGCGGTCGCGGTCGTGGAGGTGAGCATGAGTAATCCAAACGAACCATATCACAACAAAGGAGCAGGCCTTGCATTCGCAATTATTGCGTTTACGATGGTAGCATTACCAATTATTATTGGAACCTCAATGGGTTGGTTTAATTTGTGGGGTATCCTAGGTCTATGAAACCTAATGATAAATTTAAACTCACGGTACGAGATATTGAATTAGTAGAACGTGCTCTACAGGGTAAAATATCAAGACGCGCAATGAGTGTAGCAATGGATCCTGATAGTGTATATGCTGCAGAGCTCCAAGAAGAGATTGATGAGATGCGAGATTTGTTAGGTCGTATCCATCATCAAAAAGTTTGGTACACACCCAAAGATGGTAGATTTCAAGGTGGCGGTTAATTAAAGGGAGCTTAGTTGCTCCCTTTTTAGTTTACAAACCCAGGTAATGTACGGTTTGACTCGCCTGGGCTACCACTGCCTATAACAGTAACTGCCGAATTATGGTTACCACCGTGTTGACTTACTGGTGTTGAACTAATGTGAGTAGATTTATCAATAATAAGTCCTGCAGGATTGGAAGCTGACAAATCACTAATTTTTCCTATTCTTTGAGCCATTAAACTACCTTCAGAATTTGCTGATGGCTGGAAGTACATAAATCCGTCTGTTCCTGCAAAATAACTACCTTTAAAACCTGGGCTTTGATTAAGATTGTTATCAGGTGCGCCATTATAGCTGCCTAAAGACATTGAACCAGTATTGTTGTTTCCCATTCCTCTTTGCCCGGGTCTACCACCTCCAGCAATATATTCTGCCTCAGCTTCCCTCGCTGCGCGATCGGCCTCTGGTAATGCTTCAAATTCTCTTTGTTTTCTATGTTCTGCATCTTCCATATATTTCATATATTCAGCATGCATCATATCAGCAATCTGCAACATGGCTAATCTATCATCTTCTCTCCACTGCAAGTAAGTTCTGCCGGTTACTTCATTAAAAACCGAAGTGGCTGCTGCCGTGATATCTAAAGGTAATCCTGTAAAGCCGGGCAGCATCAGCGATACTCCTTCGGCTGCCGCGGATGTCCAATCTGCTTTTGATATGCTCCAAACCATGAAACCTAAACCAACAAACAGACCTAAAATTGGTACTGACTTAGCAACTAGTCCGGGCATTTGCTTAGTAATTGCTATTGCGATCTTACCTCTGTTAGCTCTTATAAACTCATCTGCTACAGCTCTTGGATTTGGAACGATAGCCAGTGGAGCCTTAGGTGGTTTAAAAGAAGTATCCATAACTGCACTTGGCAATGTTGGTAGTGGCATTCTTCTAAGTCTGGCCTGTTCAGCTGCAGTTCGAGCAGTACCAGCTAATGTTTGGCCGGTGGCTTTACTTGTGTATTTATCATCAAGTGGGTTATAATTAAATTTAACATCAGCCATATTGGTCATAACACCTGCGCGAGGATTTGGGGTAAGATCCATACTACCACTTAAGGCTGCCCTTTGGACGTCAGTTAAATTTGCTTTTGGGTTTGGTACGGCAGCATCGGCAGTTAAAGCTCCATTAGCCCCAGCAGCAAGTGCAGCCCCACCACCCACAACGGCACTACGAGTAAGTAAACGACTCAACCAATTCTTGCCTGCGTTTCTTGGACCTTTTGACCCACCAAGCGCTGATGTTATTCCAAGTAAGTTAGCAGCCCTAAGTGTCGCAGTGTATGCGGTTAACATGCCTACACTAGTTAATACGCCTGTGACTATGGCTTGCCAGTCTAAACTAGTAATCACTTCAATCGCGGCTGTTAGTGAAGTTAAGGATGCGGCTATGCCAGCAATAGAAGTTTTTAAGCTTGCAAAATCCTCTTGTATGGCTGTCATATCAATATCGCCTAATCCACGCCCAAAGGATACTAACCCAGATTCAAACTCACTAAATCCGCCACCAGTTTTTTCGTCAATCGCGCCTTTGAGTAAGTTATAACCCACGAATGCGCCTGCTGCACCTATAGCAAGGTTTTTCATGGTAAACGCGCTTGCGATTCCATTTCCAAGCATTTCAGGGATTTTATCTACCCAATTAGGTTTACGTTCTTTTCGTTTAGAACCGCTATCATCCTTGTCTGCCATTGGTGCTGTTCTTTTTAGTTCATCAAACTGTTCTTGGTTTTTAGCAGCAGCCTCTGTTTGTTTTGCAATACCTAATTGTCGTTCTAACAATGTAGTTTGTTCAACCATGTTAGCGTTTATTGACGAGAAAAGACTATCAAACTTGTCTAGCTTGACGTTTAATGTTCGCAACGAATTAGTTCCGCTATTACGGATTAATTCGCCTTCTGCCTTTAATCTTTTAATGATTGCGTCTGTTTCTGGTGATAAAGCTGCCATGATGTCCTACTTATTGTTTTCTTGTTGCTTTTCTAAATATTCAACTAACATACCAAAATATAAATCTCTTTCATAAGGTAACATGTTTTCTAATTCCGTTATAGAGTACTTATGATGCTGAGCCATTGAGAATATCATTTTATAATAATCTCCCAGCGTTATATGGCACAGCGCTAGGTAAAAAAACTTCTGATACCTTCAATGACAAAATTCTTATCATTCCCTTCTTTGTCTTTATACGGCATCGTATGTCTTAACTTTGGCATACTATCAAAAAACTTTTGAATGCCCTTAACAACGTCTCCACTAACATTTTCCATAAAATCGTCGACTTCTTTGTCACTATAATTTTTAAAGCTATGGACTTCATCTTCAGAAACAACGGAGTCTAAACACGATATCATGATAAAATAACTTGATAGTGGATCTTTATCGTTAAGAGCAGTAATCCTAATAAATTCGTCAATGCTAGGATATTTTAACATCAATGAATACTGCTCATTAATTTTCACTTCTTTAGTATGATCAGGCGCAAGTTTTAATTCTACGTTATCAATGTCTAATGTAAGCTTTATTTCTTCTGACGTATCAGGGTCTATAATTTCAAATTCTACTTCGTTATTTACTGATCTAGCTCTTAACAATAGTAATAGATATTCTAAATCAAACATTGCAATATCAGAAATATCTCTTTCAAGTACACAGTTATTAACAATTTGCTTAATTGCTAAAACTTGCTGCATCATGTCTTTTGATTCGCCTGCGACCAACATAATCTTTTCTTCTTTAACAGTAAAAGGTCTGTATTTAATATTCTCTTGTGTTGATGGTAGTTTTGTCTCAAAGATTGGTAAATCAATTTTAGGTAACATAATCTAGTTTCTCCTATATACCGCCCAAGCGGTTTGTAATATTATCAAAGTTATTTGTTATTCTCGTGAACTTGTTTACACTGTCCTGAATTGAACGAGGCACAATATTCTGACCAATTAACTGGCCAAAATCGCCAACAGACTCGATAAGACCAAGTAAACCATTGCCTCTGTTAAATCTTCCTGATGGAATGCCTTGGCGTTCGCCCGAGAATTCTATTCTGTCGTATTGGAAACTTACAGGTAAAACGCTATAACTATCGCTTGATTCCCAAGCCAAATCAACGTCTCCCATTAATCCTGGGAATGCGCCGTCTAATATAGTTTCATAATAATTACCTGTAGTTAAGTAATCGTTTGAATACGCTTTAATCGTCATACGACAACCATATTCATTTTTATATCCAATTTCAAATGGTAGTGCGCCGTCTACTTCAGAAAATTGTCCGCCTGAAGTTGAATAGTTAATAATCCGCTGCGCCCAAGCATGGAAAAAAGTTAATACTTGATGATCTGAGTCTAACATAAAGAGAGATTGCACTGGCTCAGGATTAAGCATTGTTGGATACATTCTACGCTGTTGACCAACTGCTTCATATGACGCTAATGACATACTTAGCCCAGGAACCGCTACGTTTTTACAAAAGAATGTTAGATCTCGTGTATCCATAGTCGACGTATTAACTGGAAAGTTATTAATCGTAACCTCAAATAGAGATTGACGGCTTAAGCCGCCAAAGCGATCCATCTGAGATTTAAAGTCTGATATATTAAACGCCATTCTATCCTCGAATTATCTTTCTTGAGTCTTTAAAGACCTGTGCTTGTGTGGCACCCACGAAGCGTGCCGTTGGTAAGAATAGTGCGACGTCCCATTCAGATGGAGCAATGTACACTAGACGCGATCTCATTTGTCCAATTAAATAATGTTTAATGCAAGGCTTAAATTCTTTGAACTTAGTTGCTGATTGCAGTGTTTTATAATTTAATTTTAATCTCGTAGTTTCATCGTAGTATTTATTATTAGCAGTATCATAAAGCGCATCCATTAACTTAGCCCGCAGGATTGGAGGTAAGTAATGCATGTTAATTCCCATGAAGCCACCTTTAGCTCTATTTATTGGAAATATGAGTGGAAATCTATCATAATATGGTAAAGTATCTTTATGCTTTGGTAAATAATTAAACATATACATATGCCCAAGTCTAAACTTTTGTTCGTAACGTTCTCTACCCATTTCTTTAATAAGCTTTTCAGGATTAGCCTGCGTTTTAGTCATACCCTTAGCCTGATCGCGATACCAGTCTCGAGACTCAGATGTGCGAGCTGGAACTTGCCCACTTCTAATACCACGTAAAAGAATATCGTCAAATACTTTTGCTACCATTACTTCAGCCCCAGTTCATGTTCTGTATAGATTTCAAATGCCCAGCCGCGATCAGCACAGAACGCGCGTGCAGCTTTCCATTTCGCTTCGTTAATGCCATACGTTTTTACCTCGTTTAAGTACCTACGCGATACCCTGCCTTTACTTGTTTTCATTTTATTCCTGTCAGGCGGTCTTGTTTGCGCTGCAGGTTTAATTTCAATCATCAAAGTTTTCTGTTCGCCATTAGCAATCCGCCTATGGACAACAACGTCAGGAAAGTATCTATGCCGTCTTCCGTCAATGGGAGACATGTAAGGAATAACTACCTCTTCTGATTGCCACCACAAAACATCAGGATGTTCATCTACATAACGAAAGAATTTGAACTCCCACATAGAGCGATAAATAATCTTAGTCGGGTCACCCTTATATTTAGATGGGTTCTTTGGTCGAAACCTACCACTATATGCCAATGTGTACCTCATAATTTAATATAAATAACTATAATAAACTATTTATAAAAAACGACAGGGAATTTCCATGGTAAACTTACACAGACGCGTCGAAACATACCGCGCTAGAAAAGAGGCTAATTTTGCTAGCGGTTATCAATGTTTTCCATCTCAACCTCACCCGCATAGCTGTTTATTAGTTTTCAAAGATTTTACTTACAAGGCTGCAATAACTGATAACCCAGGATTGCTGTCAAACGCGTTTGTACAGTCAGGTAATGGTCGTTCTTCAGGCGCAGAATTAAGAAGCAGTAACTCTATTGAATTGCCATTCCCAAAGCAATTAACAGATAGTACAGGTTTAAGAATAAATGGCAACGAAAGAGATCCGTTTGTTGAAGGTATTGCTAGTAAAGTTAATGACTTTATTGATGGTAAAGGTTCAATGACCGCTGAGCAAATTCCAGAAATGCTTCAAGGCATAGGAGCTGCAGGAGCAGCGTTTAGTGGCGGAGATTTAATGAATTCGGCTGGAAACATGGTAAAACAAGCACTTGGCACAGATGTAAAAGATATTGCATCGGCTGCTCAATACTTGTTAAGAAACAGTCCTCTCCTATCAGGTAATGGTGTTGGCAAAGCTATTGATTTAGTAACTGGTCAAACAATTAACCCTCGCGAAACTCTTTCGTTTGAAGGTGTTAATCTAAGAAATCACCAGTTTGCTTGGGAACTTTACCCTAACAGTCAAGCTGACTCAGAAAGAATTAAAAACATTATTCAAACAATAAAGCGCAAAGCTTTACCAGAAGTAACAAATTTAATGGGGATACCAAAAGCATTTTTGCAGTATCCATCTATTGTAGATATTTATTTGCTCGGTGTTAGATCGGATCACTTCATTAAATACAAGAGCTCAATGATTACTGAATTTACTGTTGACTATGGCGCAGGTGGTGGTGTAGCAATTATGAAAGGCGGTAAGCCTGCCGGCGTAACTATTAGTCTTAACTTGACCGAATTAGAAATTGAAACGGCACACGATTATGGTGCAGCAGGTGGTGATGATATTGCGCTTTCAGAAGAAGAACAAAGAAGACAAAACATAATTAGTGCGAGTGCAGGATAATGGCAAAATATTTTGAAAACTTTCCGTTAATAGAATACGAAGGAAAACTAGTACGAGATATTACTCGACGTACTAACTTTACTAAAGAGGTTTCTAATAACCCTTTAATGTATTTACCATATACTGTTAAAGAAGGTGAGAGACCAGAAGATATTGCCGAATTCTATTATGGCAGTACTGATTTTACTTGGGTTGTTTATTTCTCAAACTCAATGATGGATCCATATCATGACTGGCCAAAAGCTGAAGCGGATTTTAATCAATATTTAATTGCAAAGTATGGCGAAAAGTCAGGCTTAGTTGGTGAGGATATTGTTGACTGGGCTAGAGAAGATAACACTGATAATATTTTATATTATTATAAAGAGGTTTAATTAAATGGCAGTAGATATTGTAAAATTAGCACCTGAGTCGTTTAGAACGATTTACCTTCGCAAAGAGGATCGCATTATCTTGCGTACAGAACAAGGTCGGAAGATTATCATTAAACGTATTATCCCAGAAGAGTGGAAGCCTTGGCGTATATACGATCAGGAATTAGCTGATAACAATAACAAAAAAGAGATATTCCTAGTGGACAACGCGTATTTACCACAGGTAACTCAATCATTTAGAAAAAAGATGAAAAGTAAGTAATGTCTGAAAATCAATTTAACCCAGGTGCAGCAGACATCGAAGAAGCTATAATGAAAAGCTCTGATGGTAGTTCTGAACAAAATATCACTGCGCAAATCGTTAGTTTTAGTTTAAGCCAATCCATGGATAGCGCAAGCTATACTGGAACGTTAACACTGCTCGACGGAATTAACTTGTTAGAAGGATTTCCAATAAGAGCCGAGGAAAGTATTGATTTAAGAATTAAAGGGCATGATTTAAATACAGAAATTAATTTAAAAGTTCAAGTATATAAAATTGACGAAATAACAGTTTCAGAAAGTTCGGGCAGCGTATTATTCACAATTAATTTTGTTTCTGCAATTAGTTATAAAGCAAGCACAAGAAGAGTTGTAGTTGGGCTTCAAAGAAAATCAATGGACCAAGTTGCGCGTTATGTATTTAACAAATACTATTCGCCGTTGAACTCAGACAGAATTGCGCTAGATGCAAATAACAGAACATTTGCATACGCTGCTTATAGAAAAGTAATTACTGCAGAGCCTGAGCGCAATTTCATATTGCAGTCGACAGCTAATATGACTGACATGGTTATCCCAAACTATATACCAGAAGAAGCCATGCATTACTTGTGTGGTGTAGCTTTTAATCCCGAAACACCATCGTCTTCATGGAAATTTTTTGAAACTTTAGATAACTATTATTTTGCGACTGACGAGTTTTTTATTAAAACCGCGAACAGAAAAGATTTGATTAATTTATTCTATTCCCCAGCCGCATCATATGATCCAAGGTTTAAGGAGCACCAAGTTAATAGAATTGAAGAATTAACTGTAATGAATAAAGGATTGGATACTATTGGTGATCTATATTCAGGCGCATATAGAAACAAAACTTTAGAAATTGATTTAGTAAGAAGAAAAACAATAACCACTAGTTGGTCGTACGATGATGACGCAAACTACATTGACATGTCGGGTGACCCAGTTGATAAAACTATTGACACTCATACTTCAGCGTTTAGAGATAAAACGTTTACTGATGAAAATGCACGTGACTTCATTGTGTTTAAAGATTACCAAAGCAACGGTGATATTCCTAGCAGCTTGCACACTAATAGATATTTGCCACAGATTGTTGGTAATAAGGTTTCATATGGCCATCACTTAACAAAGACAGTATTATCTGCTAAGATGAAAGGGCGTTTAGATATTCGCCCTGGGATGATTGTTAATCTTGATGTCCAACAACTAAACGGTATCGCAGGTACTCCTAGCCTTAACACTACGATGTCTGGTAAGTACTTAGTTAATACCGTTAATCATAACCGCGACGATAGTGGAACATTGCACTGTGGTTTAAAACTATATAAATTTGGCTGGAGTAAAGGTGACACAAATGTTTGATCATGGCAAAGGTATTAGAAATCCGCTATTCTTTGTTGGAGTTATTGAAGAAAATAATGATCCAAGATTAGAAGGCCGTGTTAAAGTTAGAGCTTTTGGCATTCATGGAACTATTAGCGATATTGCAACTGATGAGTTGCCTTGGGCTATTTGTGTTAAAGGCGATTATGATCCTAACGGAGTCCCAGGTCTTGGATTGCCAGCGCTAAACAGTTTTGTATTTGGAACGTTCCTAGATGGAGACTCGGCACAACAGCCTATGGTTCTTGGATTAATACCAACGCAAATGACAGAAATCGTAGACCCTATAGCAAATGGTTGGGGTGTGATTGCGTTGTCAAATGCTGAATTACTTGCCCGCGGATCTAACCCTAGTGACTTTGGACAACCGCAAAATTCTAGACGATCTCGTGGTGAATACTTAGACGAAACATCTTTAACATCTCAAAACGCTGCTAGAGTTGAAGGTATTGAAATTGCAGGCAGACCTGATAGAGCTTGGTCTGAGCCACCACCAGCAGGCGCACCGCAATATCCATTTAATAGAGTTTTTGAATCGGGTAGTCATACAATTGAGCTAGACGATACACCGGATAATGAACGCATTACAATATACCATAAAGCAGGTTCTTATATTCAAATAGATCATCGTGGTGTGGTTGTTAATAAAGCCGTGTCAGACCAATATGATGTATTAGATAGAAACGAACATAAAGTTGTTGGCGCAGCCGGCGGCGGTTTTAGTACTGTAACTATTAACGGTAATTCATATGTTAAAGTAAACGGCAATAAAATTGAAGAAATTACCGGTGACTTAGAAACATTAGTTCATGGTAATCACTTACACTCAGTTGGTAATCAATACACAATGGTTGCTGGTATTCAGGCACAAATAAGAGCTGCCGATGTTAAGATTGAAGCTAACGTTAGTTCACTTATTTTTAAAGCAGGTAAAGAAGTACAATTTGAAGCTGGCCAAGGTATCTATGTTAAATCTGACAAAGTATATATTCAAGCAATGGAAGAATTGCATTTAAAAGCTGATCTTACATATTTAGAAGGTACATCTAAACTTGAGATATTTGGTGCACAAGTTTTTGCAAATGGTACTGATGCTTTTGATATTAAGGGTGATACAGAATTAAGATTAGGATCAGGTGGCTCTATACATGTTCAGACACCGGGAACTATTAATATGGATACAATGATTAACATGGCTAACGGCGATGCAGCCTCTGCCGACGGTGCTAATCCGGCTGAAGGATCTAAGAGTGCAACAGCTATTGAGGCACCAGAACCAGTTACGCAATCAACTTCAATCCACCCAGCAGAAGATCGGTATTCAGTTGGTGGAGGTGGAGTAACTTCTCGTGACGATGGTAATGATAACACAGATGATAGTGCAACACAAACCACGGTATCGACGGCAACACAATCTTCAGTCGCACCGTTACTGGATTTCATTGCGTCAGTAGAATCTGCAAGCTCTGGTCATTATGAAGCGGTGTCTGGTCAAATACCAAGCAACTTAAGGCCGTCTCGACCAATCACTACAATGACTATCGGTGAGATATTAGATTATCAAGAAAGTGTTGATGCAGCATCAGGATCAGAACCGCTAGGTCGTTATCAAATTGTTGAAGATACTCTTCGCGGATTTGATAACAATGATCCAGATAGCAATAAATCAACACCGCTTTATCAAATAGCTGGCTTATCAAAGAGCGACTTGTTTAATCCATCAAACCAAGATAAAATGGCTATGTCTTTGTTAGAAAGGCGAGGTCTAAACTCATATTTGGCAGGTACAATGACTATATACACGTTTGGTAATAACTTAGCAATGGAATGGGCAGGATTGCCACTAGTTGATGGTGAGGCCGTAGGTAAAACAACGGGCAATAGCTATTATCAAGGCGATGGATTAAATTCTGCACCAGAGAATAAAGTAAACGCATTCTTAAATGTGCTACGAGGTATTACATCTTCTAACACAGCATTAAACACAGGAGGTGCTAGGTAATGAGCATTGAAGTAATGAACGATTGTTTAACACCAGATGTTAATAGAGTATCGGCTTCCTCCGTAACACCAACATCAAATGGCAATGGCGAATTTACTTTATCGCAGATAGCAGTGTTTGAGCAAGGATTTAAAGATAACATTACTAAAACCGCAGTTGGCAATTCATTAAGCCGAGCTGTTACAAAGTTTCCTGATTTCTATAAAGTGTTAGGCGATATTAACTCCAAGTTTTTAAAATCAGAGTTTGTATTAGGTGAAATACCTAAGTATGAAATCTTGGCACTAAAAGACCCTATGGTTATAACGCCAGTTGAGTTCGCACAATATATTTCTGATTATAACTATACTCCTATTGCTGCTAACTTTTCAGCAAACCAAAACCCGCCAAAGTTTTTACGCCAGTTAGATGATTTCTATAGAGGTAGTTTTGCTGACTCGGTAATGGGTGGTTTTTGTTCAACGATGCCAAATATATTTGGTGCTATTGGCGCATTCTTTGGTCTTATTGGACAGATAGACGGTTTGATTGGAGATGCACTAAGCTTCATTGCAAAAATAAGAAATATTAAAGATCCGCTTAAAGCGCTTTTTGATGCCATTAAAGTTAAAGCACTTATTGAAGCAATTAAAGCAAAAGTAACTAAAGCAGTTATGGGAGTCGTTAATAAAATCAAAGATGCAATCACAAACTTTGATATTGCTAATGTTGTAAATCAAGTCGAGTCATTTGTAAAAAACACTGTTGAAACAAAACTTGCTGACCTTAAGCAGGGTATTGAAGATTTCTTTAGCGAAGAAAACATGGAAATGATTAAGAATAAACTTAAGGGCATGATTGATTATGCAGTAGGTTTATTTGATAACCCGTCTATAGAAGAGATTATGTTTCTTATTAGCAGAATATGTGGTTTTGCCGCTGGTATTGAAACTTTAATCCAAGGCCTTAAAGATCCATTAGACCAAACTGCTGATAGGTTCATTGACGGCATTGAGATACTAAAAGCAAATTCTGGTTTGGCAACTGCAGGCGCAGTTAGCGCAGGTGCGATAAGAATGGACGATGATACTAGAAGAAGAGAAATAGCTCGAGCTCAAGAAGTAAGTGATGCTGCTGGTGTTTTCCGAGTTACTAACGAGCAAGAAACTTTTGGTCGAAGCTACCCGTCGTATGAAGTATATATTAAAGGTAGCCATCCTGTTGTTATACCGGGATCTGGCTCATCGAGGTTAAGATCTGGTTGGAACGGTCTAAAGGATCAAACAAAACGAAAGCTAATGATATTGCACCAAATTTCTGGAATATCTGGGCCCTTTACTCTCGTTAGTGGTTATAGAACGCAAGAGCATCAAGACAAATTATATGCTGCCATGTTAGCAAAGAATGGCGGCGTATCTGATGGCAGTGTTGCAAAAGTATCACAACATACGAGTGGCTTAGCACTGGATTTAAAATGGGGATCGTTTACCAAATTTGGCGTAGAAGCTGATGATGTTGTCGATCACGCAAGGGCTCTAGGTTTTAATGGCATCGGGCGTTACAACAGTTTTATACACATAGATCTTAGAGGAACATACACTCCGTGGGATAAACGATCTGGAACACGCCCGCCTGACGCTGTCGGACCACCTCCAGTTGTTCCAACGTATCCGCCAGCGCCAGACGACGACTTGTACCCAGATGCTAAAGTGCTTTTAGATGTTTATGATGGAAAGTATAAAGACGGAGATTATGTTATGTTTGAAGGAAAGTCTCAGCGAGTTAACTTAATTGCAGAGGAAAACGCAGATTTTGAAGCGCAGTATTCAATTGGTGGAAATTGATTTAAAATGAATAATATAAATTCACATAAATAACAGTAAATGTAAGTCTAGGATACCAACACAATGGTCGTAAATTTAGTAACGCAGAGACAAAAGAAAATCTCTATATATTCTGATTTCAAGAAGAACCTTGAGATCAGCCCGTTATCACAAGATCTTACTGTTAATAAGGACGAAGACGCTGTCAAGGAAGCAATCATTAATTTGCTTTTAACTGACAGAGGTGAAAGACTAATGCAGCCAAACATTGGTGGCAATTTAAGAGCTATGCTTTTTGAAAATATAACACCCGGCACCCTAACTATGATAGAAGATCAAGTAAGAACCACACTTGATATATACGAGCCAAGAGCAGAGATCATTGATGTTCTGGTTACTTCCAACATCGACGATAACGTTGTTAAGATACAGGTTCATTTTTACATATCAAATAATCAGCAACCTATATCTGTTGACGTATTTCTAGAGAGGACTAGATAAATGGCTAAGCTAAATATTTCTGAATTAGATTTTGAGTCAGTCAAAACACAATTCAAACAATACTTGCAATCGCAAACACAATTCAAGGATTATAACTTTGAAGGTTCAAACATGTCAGTATTACTTGATGTGTTAGCTTACAATACATATCAGAATAACTTTTATACGAACATGGCTGTTAACGAAATGTTCCTTGACTCTGCGGTATTAAGAAACTCTATTGTTTCGCACGCAAAAGAACTTAATTATCTTCCAAGATCCAGAAGGTCAGCTAAGGCTGTAGTTAAAGTTACTATTACAGATGAAAACGCTACAGGCCAAGCAATCACAATCCCTCAATACTCAGCGTTCACATCTAGTTACAACGGTGAGAACTTTGAGTTTGTCACTAACGTTACATACGTTGCCAAGAAAACTGCGCCACGTACATTCGTTGCTGAAAATGTTGAAATCTTTGAAGGCCAAATGCTTGCAAGTTTTGAACGTGAAGGTTTCTTTGTTGACGAAGACGGTATCCTTCGCGTAACGTTATCAAATGAAAACGCAGACACTGACTCCGTATCGGTATTCGTTGATGCTGAAGCAACTGAAAACGAAAACGTGTTCTTACGTAAAAACGACATTTTTGGCGTAGGTCCAACTGACAAGGTATTTTATATTGAGCCATACATCGATGGCAGATATACTATTTACTTTGGTAATAACATATTTGGTTTTCAACCAGAAGAGTTTGAAGATATCCGAGTAAGATATAGAATTACGTCTGGCACAGAAGGTAATGGAGCATTCCTCTTTTCACTACCAACTACTTATGGTTCTGCGTTTGTTGAAACAGTACAAATAGCATCTGGTGGCGCTGAGCGTGAGTCAATGGAAAGCATTAGATATTTTGCTCCTAAGTCATTACAGATCCAAGAACGTGCAGTAACAACTTCCGATTACGAAATTCTTTTGAAATCTAATTTCCCCGAAATCCAATCAGTAGCTGCATATGGCGGTGAAGATTTAGAACCACCACAATTTGGTAAGGTTGCTATTTCAGTTTACTTAGGTCAAAACCAGACAAGCTTATCAACTACACTTTCTAATACATACATTGAGTATTTAAAAGATAGAAGTCCACTTGCTATTGAACCTGTGTTTGTACCTTCTAAGTTTATATATGGTTGCACTACAGTAAATGTAACATATAATGCAAAGCTTACTAAAAAATCTGAAGGCGATCTTGATGCGTTAGTTAGAGATGCAGTCAAGCTTTACAGCGACACGTATTTAGATGACTTTAATACAACAGCAAGGATTTCCAAATTAACAACTATTATTGATGCGCTTGAAGAATCAATTATTGGTACTAGCATTTCTATTATGCCTTATATTGAATATTCACCAGCCGTAAACATTGCTCAAAATCCATCGTTTAAGTTTGAAGCCCCACTTGTTAAACCATATCCGTTTGATGTAAATGACGGGTTTGCTAATTATAAACCGGCTATTAAAAGTGGTGTATATAGTTTCAATGGTACTGACGTATATCTGCAAGATGATGGTAAAGGAAATATCCAAATTATTGCTAATGACATTGCAAACCCTAAAGTTGTTAAACCAATCGTTGGAAACATTGATTATGAAAAAGGTGTAGTTAACTTAGTTGGATTTATTACCGATGGCTATGTTGGCTCCGGTATTAAATTTATGGCCAATACAATATCGAATGATGTTACTGCGCCTAACGGAAGAATATTTGGAATTAAAAATTCAGATGTAACAATTAAATTAATTGGAACACAGACAAATGGCCGCTGAAATAGAAAAGAATATCTCGTTTAAAATAGCACAACAATTCCCTGCTATTTACAGAGAAAACAATAGCGAATTAGTACAGCTTATTACTGACTATTATAAGTTCCTAGAAACTGAACCTAATCAGTCTGTATATAACGCTAGAAGATTGTTTGAATATCGTGATATCACAACCACGTTATCAAGTATGATTATATTCTTTCAGAAAAAGTTTTTAGCAGACCTTCCATTACTAGATGATACTAGTGTACGTTTAATTATTAAAAACATTTTAGATCTTTATAGAAGAAAAGGATCTCAAAGTGGTGTTATTCTATTCTTTAGAATGTTTTACCAAGAAGATGTTGAAATCTTTAACCCTTCTAAATACATTTTAAAACCATCAAGCTCTAAATGGCAAACTGGAAACTATTTGCAAATGGTTCCAAACAATGGTTTGTTTTATGATACATCCGGAGAAAACTATTACGAATACATTGACCTGTTAAGCAAAACAGTTACTGGTTCTACATCAAAAGCGCAGGCTGCTGTTGATAAGATTAACTTTATTCTTTTAAATAATACGCTTACACCAATTCTATATCTTTCTGGAGTGAAAGGCCAATTTAAACGCTATGACAATATCATGGCAAGAATAGATGGCAAAGATATATCTTTTGGTGTATTAAATGGTTCAGCATCTAACATAGAAATTGACCTTGACTATGGTGGCACAGTTGGAAACGAAATTGGTGACACTGTTTATATTACTAGTGATTATGGTAATGGCGGTGTAGCAATTGTTACTGATACACAAGACGAATTCACTGGTATTGTTGATTATCAGTTGACAGACGGTGGTTTTGGTTATACTATAGCTAATACAAGACTCGAAGTTTCAAACCAAGTTCTTATTTTAGACAATGAAGACTTAAAGTTTACACCGCTAGAAAGATTAACTGATACTGGTGGTAATACAGGAACGGTGATTGGTCAAAATGCTGCGGCAGTTGGCATAAAAATGGATCCCGGATCTAATTTTCTTGCTACACGCGCCATTTCAACTCTTGACCGAACACCAAACGTAACAATATCAAATATATTTACTATAGCAGCTAGAAACGACAGTTCTCCGGGTTTATTATATCCTGACACTTCAGTAAACACAGATGTTAAAGTTGAGTCGCTTTCTAATATTGAAACTATTGCTTTAATTACAGATCCAATTGCGCCTTTCCTTGGCGTAGCAATAAACGCGGCAAACTATAACGATCCGCCAGCTACACAGGCTATGTCAGGTGTGGCAGACCCAGTAACACTTGCTACTCCGTTAAACCAAGCATTTGATTTAGTACCTTTTGAAATTGGAACTATTGACGCATTTGAAAATATTAACCCAGGCGAAGATTACGTAAACGACGTGTTTACATTAATTAGAGACGAGGTTATGATTGCGTTTGATAGATATGAACAACTTTTAGTTATTGATCCATTCAGTGCAGCGTTTTCAGTAGGTGATGCGATAAGTCAACCTAGTACTTCAGTATCAGGCATAATTACAGCCATTAATGCAGACAAAGGATTTATCCAAGTTAGACCATATGCGTACTATGGATTTAGGACTGCCGACATTTTACATGAAGGTACGACATACACAGTTATTGCAACTGAAAGAAATTACACTACAGATGTTTATGGCGCAAATGCAGAGATGCAGTCGCGTACACTATTTGCTACAGGTAGGATTTCTGAAGTAAGAGTTACTAACTCTGGATTTGGATATTTAAATGAGGAAATAATATTCCTTACTGATGCTGCAGGAAACCGTTTGGCGAAAGGTCAACTATTTGCTGACGCACAAGGCATCACTGCTGGTTTCTGGGGTAGTGAAACATCTCACATAAATGGTTATAAACCAGATGGCACAACTTATTATGATAGTAAAAGCAGGGTACACGACTCTGACTTCTATCAAGAATTCTCATATCAAATTAGATCTACGATTGACTTTGACTCATACAAAGATACATTAAAACAAAACGTACACTTAGCAGGTACGCGAATATTTGGATCTTTCGTTTACAAAAAGAAACAAGTAGTTGGTGTTAGCCATAGATTTAATAGAACAATTAAAAATGACCCATTAATTGGTGGTGATCCAATTGTTGGTCCAAATCAAGCAGCTACTATCCCTAGGTACAGCTCAGATAGAACAACAATTTCGGTAGACACTATCAACTTAAAAGTTGACACGGTTTAATAAATAGATAAAAATCTTTAGGAGCACAAAATGGCAAAGCAAGTTATTGGCGTTGGATTAGTTGGAAACGATGGTCTCGGCGATCCACTAAGAAATGCTATGGTTAAAGTAAACGAAAACTTTACAGAATTATATGATGACGCATTTGACGGAGCATATACATCATTAACTGGTCGACCAACTAGTTTATTATTCTTTGTAAATGATGGCGCTAATAACCAAGTACTTACGACTAACGGCGATGGCACTATTACTTTTCAAGATGGATTTGGAACAACTGATGTTGATGACCATTTAAATATAAGCAGTGCAGCCGCGGATCAAGTATTGGCTTGGACAGGCACCGATTATGAATGGATTCCTCAGGCCGCTGGTTCCGGCGGTTTATCAAACACAGAAGTTATAGATGTTGTAACCGGATCTGACTTGGATATGGCAGGCAACAAAGTATTATTTGGTAACGTATACGACGCGGAAGTTGATTTACCGTCGGCTAGTAGTTATCACGGTATGTTCGCCCACGTACATGGTACTGGCGCGGCTTATTACGCACATGCGGGCGCTTGGGTTCAATTAGCTAACAACTCAGACATCGGTGGCGGTGGCGGTGGTTCATTACCATCAAGAACCTCACCAAGTGGTTCAACTGCTTCTTTAGCAGACGGTGTAAGTGGCGATCTCGATCTAACTGGATTTAAATCATATTCATTGTTTACTATCACAACTGATAGAGCTGCTTGGGTTAGGATTTATGCCAATGGCGCTACACGCACTGCAGATAATTCACGGGGCGAAGGTACTGATCCAACTCCAGATGCTGGCATTATTGCAGAAGTAATTACTACGGGTGCTGAAACAGTTATAGTATCTCCCGGTGTTATTGGATTTAATCTTGAAGCA
>TARA_R110001606_G_scaffold262955_1_pt1 | contig 28501 bp, 30 predicted proteins | sample TARA_R110001606 | Tara Oceans TARA_R110001606 (sample SAMEA4398315) | marine metagenome | biome: Polar Biome; feature: [SRF] surface water layer (ENVO:00010504); material: water (ENVO:00002006), including particulate matter (ENVO:01000060) such as... | depth 5 m
GTAAAAAACGTAGAAAACAATAATGGAAATGTGGGTACTTGGGGAATTTCATATCCCGGGCATTATGCAACAATTTCTACCATTGATGCACATCCGGCTTTAAAAGCTGCGTCTCCACAAGCTTGTATTGGCGATTTTTTCTTTGATGATTTTCATCATAACGGCGCTTTTATGTTAAGTTATTTTAGAGCCATTTCTTTATTCGGAACCTACAAAGACACACCAACAGATTCTGCTTGGTATTCGTTTCCTAAAATGGATTCACAAGATCAATATCAATTTTTCTTAGACAAAGGCCCTTTAAAAAACTTAAACGAATTTTTTCAATATGATAAATTAGATGTGAAATCTACAGCTTCTAAAGATAAAATTGATGATTTTTTCTGGAAAGAAATTGTAGATCATCCAAATTACGATTCGGTTTGGAAAAGCAAAGGAATTATTCAGCACATGGATAAAGTTCCATCAACGGTAGCCACGATGATTGTTGGTGGTTGGTTTGATGCAGAAGATTTATACGGACCATTAGAAACTTATAAAGGAATAGAAAAACACGGAAAAGACAATTACAACACCTTGGTTTTTGGTCCTTGGGATCACGGAAAATGGGCAAGTTCTGCGGTAAGAAATGATGTTGGTAATTATTATTTTGGCGATTCTATTTCGTTAAAATTCCAAAAAGAAATAGAAACCAAATTCTTTAACCATTTCTTAAAAGGTAAAGGAGATAAAAACTCTGGTTTGCCAGAAGCTTATGTGTACGATTCAGGAAAAAAAGAATGGAAATCGTATGAATCTTGGCCTCCAAAAAACATGGTAAAACAAGATTGGTTTTTATCAGAAAATCAAGAATTAACATCCACTAAAAAATCAGCATCAGAAGTAAAATTTATTAGTGATTTAAAAAGACCTGTTCCGTATTCAGAGGATATTAAAACCGTTTTTACGCCAAGAAAATACATGACAGATGATCAGCGTTTTGCAGCAAGAAGACCCGATGTATTGGTTTTTGAAACTGATATTTTATCAGAAGATTTTACGTTAGCTGGTGATATTTTAGCAAAATTAAAAGTAGCTACAACGGGTACAGACGCAGATTGGATTGTAAAAGTTGTTGATGTTCATCCAAAAGATACCGAAGAAAATAATGACAAATTACAAGATCATTTAAAAATGAGCAATTATCATTTAATGGTTCGTAGCGAAGTAATGCGTGGACGCTTTAGAAATAGTTTCGAACGCCCAGAGCCTTTTACTCCAAATAAAAAAACGGATGTAAACATCAAACTACAAGATGTTTTTCACACGTTTAAAAAGGGACATAAAATACAAATACAAGTGCAAAGTACGTGGTTTCCTTTAATTGATTTAAATCCGCAGACTTATGTTGATAATATTTACAAAGCAGACGAAAAAGATTTTAAAACACAAACACATACTGTTTTTACAGATTCTAGCATCGAATTCTCAGTATTAAAATAATTCAACAAATTTAAACATGACAAGTAAAATCAAATTCCAATTTTTAATTTTATTTCTTATTGCATTTTCTATAAATGCGCAAGAAAAAGCAGTACCGGTTTTTAAAGATGGTGAAGCTCAAATTGTAGAAGCTTTTAACGATCCAGAAAAATGGATTCGCACAGACTTATGGGTAGAAACTACGTTTGATTCGGATGGAGACGGAAAGTTAGACAGAATGCACGTTGATGTAACCAGACCAGCACAAACAGAAACGGAGGGTTTAAAATTACCAATAGTTTATGAATCTAGCCCGTATTATGCAGGAACTGCAGGAGACGCACCTGGTTTATTTTGGGAAGTAAAACACGAAATTGGAGAAAAAGAAAAACCAAGAACACATGTTGAAGTGCAAAGAAGAGGTGAAAGACCTATTATTTCAAATTCTCAAATTAAAACTTGGGTTCCAAGAGGATATATTGTAGTGCATTCTTCATCACCAGGAACAGGTTTATCAGACGGAACACCAACAGTTGGTGGCGATAATGAATCTTTAGCGCCAAAAGCAGTGATTGATTGGTTAAACGGTCGAGCAAAAGGTTTTACTTCTAGAGAAGGAACTGAAACTGTAACTGCATTTTGGTCTACTGGAAAAGTGGGTATGACAGGAACTTCTTACAACGGAACAATTCCTTTAGCAGCAGCAACAACTGGTGTTGAAAGTTTAGAAGCTATTATACCTGTTTCGCCAAATACTTCTTATTATCATTATTATCGTTCCAATGGATTGGTGCGTTCTCCTGGAGGTTATTTAGGTGAAGATATTGATGTTTTATACGATTTTATCCATAGTGGAAAAGAAGAAAACAGAGTTCGTAATAACAAAGTTATTAGAGATACTGAATTGGCAAACGGAATGGATCGAATAACAGGAGATTATAATGATTTTTGGGCTGGACGAGATTATTTAAATGATATGAAACCAATGAAAGCTGCATTATTAATGTCTCATGGTTTTAATGATTGGAATGTAATGCCAGAACATAGTTACAGAATTTATAAAAAAGCATCAGAAATGGGCTTGCCTACTCAGATTTATTATCATCAAAATGGACATGGAGGACCACCACCAATGATACTGATGAATCGTTGGTTTACTCGTTATTTACATGACGTTGAAAATAATGTAGAAAACGATGCGAAGGCTTGGATTGTAAGAGAAGATGACCAAAATGATGCACCAACTGCTTATAAAAATTATCCTAATCCGGATGCGAAACCTGTTACTTTCTATTTAGAAGCTGGCGCACCAAAAGCAGGAAATTTATCAACCGATAAATCAATATCTAAAGGAAAAGAAACCTTGGTAGATAATTATTCGTTTTCATCAGAAATGTTAGCGCAAGCAGAGTATACAAATCATCGTTTATTATATGTTACTCCGGTTTTAAAAGAAGACCTTCATATTTCTGGATTAGCCACTATTACTGTAAAAGCTTCGAGTTCTAAAGCCGCAGTAAATTTATCTGTGTATTTAGTTTCTTTACCTTGGGATTCTGGCAGAAGATCAAAAATTACTGATAATATAATAACTCGTGGTTGGGCAGATTTGCAAAATTATAAATCCATTTCTAAAGGTGAAGCTCTAAAACCTGGCAAGTTTTACGAAATGACGTTTGATTTACAACCTGATGATCAGATTATTAAAAAAGGGCAACAAATTGGTTTGATGATTTTTTCTAGTGATAATAATTTTACATTATTGCCAAAACCAGGAACTGAATTAACAATTGATTTACAAGGAACTAAAATAACAATACCTGTTGTTGGAGGCGAAAATGCTTTTAAAAAAGCTATTGAATAGTTTAGAAAGTTAAATGATTAGAGTTTAGAAAATAACTATTAAAAGTTTAATTTTGCAAAATGTTTAAACCACGAATAGAACTTGAAAAAGACGATTATTATCTAAATGAACAAGGTTATAAAGTTTTTACCGAAAAATATCATCTAAAAAGAGGATATTGTTGTAAAAGTGGCTGTAAACATTGTCCTTTTGGTTATGATAAAAAAACAGATAGTTTTAAATAAATAGTGACTTTTTAACAAAAAATGTTTCAAAGTATAAGAATTTAAAGAGAGATACATGATAAAAAGAATTTTAGTTTTAGTAATTGCAATTCAGTTTGTAGGTTGTGCAGAATTGCAAAATGTAATTAATCAATTACCAAATAGTGTTGGCTTAACACAAGAACAAATTGGTAACGGTTTAAAAGAAGCGTTAGATAAAGGAATTGAAAATCAAGTTTCTAAATTAACATCACAAGATGGTTTTTATAAAAATGATTTAGTTAAAATTTTATTACCAGAAGAATTACAAGCTGTAGATAACGGTTTACGTAAAATTGGTTTAGGTAATTTAGCGGATGAAGGAATTAAAGTTTTAAACAGAGCTGCAGAAGATGCTGTAAAAACAGCAACTCCAATTTTTGTAAATGCTGTTAAAGAGATCACATTTAATGATGCCAAAAATATTTTATTAGGTGAACAAAATGCTGCAACAAGTTACTTACAAACTAAAACATCAGAAAGCTTATACAGCAGTTTTAGTCCGGTAATAAATGACTCTTTTTCTAAAGTTGGTGCAGATAAAGTTTGGGCTAATTTAATTACGAAATACAATTCGATTCCTTTTGTTTCTAAAGTAAATCCAGATTTAACGGGTTATGTTACCAACCAAGCTTTAAAAGGTGTTTTTACAATGATTGCAGTTGAAGAAAAAGGTATTAGAGAACAAGCAGGTTTAAGAACTTCTACTTTATTAAAGCAAGTTTTTGCACTGCAAGATAAATAGACAACTAATTTTGTTTACACAGTTTAAAGCCTCACTATTATATAAATAGTGAGGCTTTTTTTTAGTTTGTATGGTTTTTGTATAGGTTCTTTATTAGATGATAGCTACTATGAGAACCTATCTTTGTGAATTCAACTTAATCACAAAAACATGCGAAATTTATTTACTCTACTTGCCATTACTTTTATAACATCAATTTTTTCTCAACAAACTGTAGAAGACGATTTTGAAGGCAATGGCACAATAACAAATTGGTATGGTGATAATTGTGGCATGGACAACACATTTTCGAACCCTTTTAAAGAAGAAATAAACACCTCTAATACCGTTCTTAAATACACAGATGATGGAGCGCAATATGCTAATGTTCAATTTGAAATTCCTGTTACTTATAATTTAACTACGAACAACACTTTTTCCTTTAAAATTTATGTACCATCAAATAGCTTAACGGGCGCTCAAAACAATCAAATTTCGCTAAAATTACAAAGTACTGCTATTGCCGCTTCTTGGTCCACTCAATCAGAAATCATAAAACCTATTGTCTTAAATAAATGGCAAACCATCACTTTTGATTTTGCAAATGATAATTACATAAACTTAGATGCAAACTCTGCAAATCCAATTACTAGAACCGATTTTGACAAAATTGTACTTCAAGTAAATGGCGAAGATAATACTAGTAAAGTTACCGCATATATTGATGATTTTTTATATGATGGAACTATCAATTCAAACAACAACATAGATCAAGACCCAGTTTTTGACAACCTAGTTTGGGCTGATGAGTTTGATGGTTCTGGTGCAGTAGATAGTAACAATTGGTTTCTACAAACAAAACCAATTCAGGGAGCAAATTGGGCAAATGGTGAAATACAACATTATACAGACAGAGTTAATAATGCTTATGTTAGTAATGGAACTTTAAAAATAGCAGCCAAAAAAGAAGTGTATACAAACTACGGAACTACAAAAAATTATACTTCTGCAAGATTAAATTCTAAATTCGCTTTTACCTATGGTAAAATAGAAATAAAAGCTAAAATGCCTTTTGGAGTTGGCACCTTCCCTGCACTTTGGATGTTAGGACAGAATATTACAGAAGATGGTGGTTATTGGGCTTCGACTCATGGAACAACAGGCTGGCCAGATTGTGGAGAAATCGATATTATAGAACATTGGGGAAGCAATCAAAATTATGTTTCTAGCGCATTACACAACAGATCTAGTTTTGGCAACACCTCTAACAAAGGCGGTAGAGCTATTAATAATGCTTCTAATGACTTTCATATATATACATTAAATTGGAATGCAACTAAAATGACTTTTAGTGTAGATGGTATTGTACATTATGTGTACAATCCAGAAAATAAAAATAATCAAAATTGGCCTTACGATGCGCCACAATATTTATTATTTAATGTAGCAATCTTGCCAGATATAGCTAGCAACTTTACAGAAAGTGCCATGGAAATAGATTACGTTAGAGTATATCAAGAATCTACTGCTTCTGTATTTGAAATTGGTAATTTAACCGATGTAACAGTATATCCAAATCCTGTAAATGATAAATTAACTATTAAAATACCTAATATTCAAGATTCATCAAAAGTTATTTTATACAGCATTACTGGAAAAAAATTATATACATATCACCAAAATTCAACGAAACAAACTCATGATTTTTCTTTCTTAAATAAAGGAATCTACTTATTAAAAATTGAAACTGATTCCGAAGCTAAGTTTATTAAAATCATTAAAAATTAAAGACCCTTTTTTGACTACTATTTATTTTGAATTGATTGTTTTTTGAATCCTTTTTTTCGCTATATTTACTAAAATAATCCCCCAAAAAAAATAGTATGTACAACAAAAGTCACCTTAGCCGTTTTAAAAAACACCTGCAAAAAAGACACATTGAGCTCATTGAAAAGTCTAATGATTATAGATTTGTAGACGAAGCAATTAGTGATTTGGCTGCGTTTAAAGCTATGAAACTGAATGAAAAACTGAATCAATTAAGTTATTTAGACTAAACGTATTGTTTAAAATTCTTCAGAAAAAAATTACCTTTATAAGCGTATTCCCTTTCTATTTGATTAAATCTTAAGATATAGAATTACTTAGTCTTTTTTTTTGATAAATTATCTAAAATAAAACCCTTTACCCTAGTTAGACAAGGTGTGGCTGAGTTAATTTTAGATGAAGATAAAAATTAAGAAGTTATTTTTAAACTTTATGAAATAGTAAAAACTTTGCAAAAATCGACAAGTAAGTTTACACTTTTAGCAAGCATTTATGTTACAGCCCACAGTTTCATTAGAAAAATCTTTTTTTAATGAAGACTTTTAAAATAATCGAATGCTTTTAACAATCTACTTCCTGTCCAAGAAAACATTTCTCCATCAACAAGAATTGCCTTAGCTTTAGAAGTGAGTTTTTCTATTTCTAAGATATGACATTTGTTAAAAGGAAAAGGTTCAGAAGACAATAAAATTAAATCAAGCTGATCGTTTAATTTCATTTCTTCTAAATTCACTTCAGGATAACGTTCTTTGTTTTGATAACTATTATCAAACTTATTTAATTGTAATAAATTATTGATAAAAGTAGTGTTTCCTGCTGCCATCCAAGGATCTTTCCAAATAAAATACACTACTTTTTTTGTTCCTTTATTTTTAATGAATTGATTAAATTCTGTGAGTTTAAGATTAATCTCGACACAAATTTCTAAGGCTTTTCTTTCAACAGAAAATAGCTTTCCGTATTGTTTTATAAGTTCTAAATTATCATCAATAGTAAAAATATCAGAAACATGCGTAGGTGCTATTTTTGAGCAGATTTCTACAATTTCTTTACTGTTTTCTTCTTTATTACAAAGAATTACATCTGGCTCTAAAGCTTTAATTTTTTCAGCATGAATGCTTTTTGTACCTCCAACAATTGTTTTGGTTTGTTTTAAATACGCAGGATGAATACAGAATTTTGTGATTCCAACAATTGCATCTTCTAAACCTAAATCCACCAATAATTCCGTTAAACTTGGCACAAGACAAACAATGCGTTTGGGTTTTTTTTCAAACTCGAGAATTCTGCCGATTTGATCTTGAACCTGCATGAACTTATAGATTTAAAATAGCTGCCATTTCTTGTTGTAATTCTTGTGCTTTTATGGCAGCAACTTGAGCAAAATCAGTAGCATTTGAAGCGTAAATAATTCCCCGAGAAGAATTAATAAGTAGTCCAATATTTTCTGATAAACCATATTTACAAACATCTTGTAAATTACCACCTTGAGCGCCAACTCCTGGAACTAATAAAAAAGAAGTAGGTACAATTTTTCTAATTTCTTTAAAATATTCGGCTTTTGTAGCACCCACAACATACATCAAGTTTTCAGCATTTTTCCAGTTTTTAGAAGTTTCTAAAACCTGTTTATACAATTCTTTTTCACCCATTTTTTTTGTTTGAAAATCAAACGCACCTTCGTTAGAAGTTAACGCTAACATAATTGTATGTTTATCTTTAAAAGCTAAAAAAGGTTCTACAGAATCTTTACCCATGTATGGCGCAACCGTAACAGAATCAAACGCTAAATCTTCAAAAAAAGCTTTTGCATACATGGTAGATGTATTGCCAATATCACCTCTTTTAGCATCAGCAATTGTAAAAATTTCTGGATACTTTTTATTAATGTAAGAAATTGTTTTTTCTAACGCTTGCCAACCTTTTATACCATAAGCTTCATAAAAAGCGGTGTTTGGTTTATACGCCACACATAAATGATGAGTTGCATCAATAATTGCTTTATTAAACTCGAAAATAGGATCTTCTAAATTTAATAAATGAGCAGGAATTTTATTTAAATCAACATCTAATCCAATGCATAAAAAGGATTTTTTTTGTTTAATTTGCGCTACTAATTGTTCTGTTGTCATTACTTTTACTTAAAGTTAAACAAAAGTACTATTTTTAACTTTTAGCCTTTGTAAGTTATTGCTTTTTTAATAGACAAATTTTACATGAAAAAAATAATTTTGATACTTTTAATCGTTTTTGTAAGCTGTAACTCTGATAAACCAACACAGTTTTCCGAAGAAGCAAACCTAGAAATGTTAATAGCTTTAGACAACTCCAAAATTACTTTAAGAGAAGTTTTATATCAACATAAAGGAAAAAAAATCTTAATAGACATTTGGGCTTCATGGTGTAAAGATTGTATTGTTGGAGTTCCAAAAATAAAAGCATTGCAAAAAGAATATCCAGATGTAGCCTATCTATTTTTATCTGTGGATAGAAGTAAACCATCTTGGAAAAGAGCAATTAATAAATATAATTTAGTTGGAGAACATTACAATTTACCAGAAGGAATGGATGATGGAGATTTTGTGAATTTCATCCATTTAAATTGGATTCCAAGATACATGGTTATTGATGAAGAAGGTGAAATTACACTTTTTAAAGCCACAGATGCATCCGATGAAACAATAAAGAAAGCCTTAAAAACAGATTCATAAATCGTTATAGTAACTAATTAACTTTATAAAGTAAAAATCCTTTAGCATTTATTAAATTTACATTTTAAAAATAAAATAATTATGAGACAAAAAATAGTAGCTGGTAACTGGAAAATGAATAATGATAAAGATGAAACAAAACAGCTTATCAAAGACCTTAAAAAATCGATCAAAAAATTATCTTTAAAAAGCACAAGAGTTATTGTTGCGCCAACATTTGTAAACTTAGCATCTGCAGTAAAAAGAGCAGAAGAATCTAAAATAGAAGTTGTTGCACAAAATATGCATCAAGCTAAAAGCGGTGCTTACACTGGTGAAATCTCTGCGGATATGCTAAAATCTATTGGCATTAAAACGGTTATTTTAGGACATTCTGAAAGAAGATCTTATTTTGGTGAAACTGATGCTATTTTAGCTGAAAAAGTAAACGCTGTTTTAGAAAACAAATTAGAAACTATATTTTGTTTTGGAGAATTATTAGAAGACAGAAAATCTGATAATCATTTTAAAGTTGTTGAAAGTCAATTAACAAACGGATTGTTTCATTTAGAAGGCGCTGCTTGGAAAAGTATCGTTTTAGCGTACGAACCTGTTTGGGCAATTGGAACTGGAGAAACTGCAAGCCCAGAACAAGCACAAGAAATGCATGCTTTTATTAGAAGTATTTTAGAAAAAAAATACGGAAAAGAAATTGCCGATGACGTTTCTATTTTATATGGTGGAAGTGTAAAACCTTCTAATGCTGAAGAAATTTTTTCTAAACCAGATGTTGATGGAGGTTTAATTGGAGGTGCTGCTTTAAACGCCGATGATTTTACAGCAATTATAAAAGCAATTTAAAAAGCAGTTTATTTGTAAAACTTCTATAGAAAACCAATAAATTTGCGTCAAGATTTAAATCTTGACGCATTTTTTAATTATGGACAATATTTATATAGAATACAATTTTACAATTATACCAAAAGAACCTGCAACAGAAATTTTAATTGCAGAGTTAGGTGAAGTTGGTTTTGAAAGTTTTGTTGAAAACGAAAACGGAGTAACTGCTTATATTCAAAAAAGTGAATGGAATGCTTCTATTCTTGAAGATATTTTTGTTTTAAATTCTGATGAATTCGCTATTGAATACAATCAAAATGAAGTTGAACAAACAAATTGGAACTCAGAATGGGAAAAGAACTTCACGCCTATTCAAGTAGATGATTTAGTTAGCATAAGAGCTCCTTTTCATGAAAATCCAAATTTAAAATACGATATTGTGATAGAACCAAAAATGAGTTTTGGTACTGGGCATCATGAAACTACACACATGATGGTGCAACATTTATTAAATTTAAATTTAGAAAACAAGAAAACTTTAGACATGGGTTCTGGCACAGGAATTTTAGCGATTTTTGCTGAAATGAGAGGTGCAATGCCTATTGATGCTATTGATATTGATAACTGGTGTTACGAAAACTCACTAGAAAATATTGAACGCAATAACTGTAAAAACATTTCCGTTTACGAAGGCGATGCATCTCTTTTAATCAATAAAAAATATGATGTAATTATTGCAAACATCAACAGAAATATTTTATTGATGGATATGCAAGTCTATACAAATTGCTTAAATGAGAAAGGTGTTCTTTTATTAAGCGGTTTTTATGAAGAAGATATTCCGGTTATTGATGCCGAAGTTTCTAAATACAATTTAACGTTAGAAACTTTTATCCAAAGGAACAACTGGGCTGCTTTAAAATACAACAAAGACTAAAAAATATTTTTTATTTTTACAACTATGAGTACAAAAGAAAAAATACAAGAAGAAGTAGATGTGCTTGAACAAGAAACGTTTCAACACGAAATAGTGCTGCATAATGATGATGTAAACACGTTTGATTTTGTAATTGATTCTTTAGTTTCTGTTTGCGAACATACTTTTGAACAAGCTGAACAATGTGCAACTTTAGTACATTACAAAGGGAAATGCACCGTAAAATCGGGCGAATTTAAAGATTTAGAACCTAGATGTTCTAAATTATTACAATTGGGTTTATCGGCAGAATTAATATAAACTATGGAAAACGTATTTAAATATTATGAATTTTCTCTTTTTAAAAAAGATGAATCTAACACTTTCTCTGGTAACGAAATTGCATTTACAGAATTAAATGAAACTCATTTTTTAATTTTTGAAAAAAAAGAGAACAGCTATAATTTGTATGTTTCTAAATATGCAAACAAAAAAGAAATTGGTATAAAACCTCCAGAAATACTAGAGTTATTAGTAGAAAACTATGATAAAAGTATTCCTGCACATAGAATCGCTATTAAACAATACCTAAATTAATTAAATACTTTTTTAGAACTTTATTTATTTTATTTTAAAAAGTGTGACTTTTTAAATTTTAGTGTGTCTTATAATTAGAAGACATTAGAAAAAGGAAAAAATAGTAGTTAGTTTTATACTAAGTTTGGTTAGACGAAAAGACCTTGAACATGTTCAAGGTCTTTTTTATTATTTTTCACTTAATTGTTTTTCTACAGGTATTATCTTTTTTTTAATGATGGTTTCTTTAACCATACCATAAATTAAAGTATCCCTATCATCTCTAATATCTCTCCAAATTAAAAATTTTACCTGCTTTACTTCTCCTTCTATATCTATAAATTCTTCAACAGCTTCCAGTTGATTTCCTGTTATAGAAACAGCAATGTCATTTTCGTAATATTTTTGAGCAATATTTTTGGGGAAAATTTCAAAGTTATTTTTACCTAAAACCTCATACATATTGTTATTAAAATTATGTCCAAAAAGTTTAATATATGCCGGGTTTATGTAATTGACAATAAACCTATTTCCTCTTTTAACTTTTTGCCAAATTGGTAACGGAAAATCCTCAAAATTCCTGTTAAAAAAAACCATATTTTGCTTAAGACTTAAACTTCTTTCTTGCAAAGTTGCGTACTCAATTTTTACATTTTGATTTTCACTTCGTAAGAAATACGTGGAAATAGTTAAAAACAATAAAGATATATAAGTTATGATTTTATGTTTTTTTTCTAAATTAGAAACAGTCTGTAAAATTGCTTTTGATTTTAATGTAATTTTATTCATACTTTATCGTTTTTAGATTTAACAAAAAAGCATTATCGAAAATAAAACCACAAACTATAAAGTCAAAAAGTTTTAGGCTTAAGCTTTTTAACACAAATTGATTTTTTAAAACTAAAGAAGCTCTCTTAATAGAATTAAGTATATTAAAACTTAAGAAACTATTTTTTGTAAAAACTTGAAACTGGTTAAATATCTGTTTTTTAACCAATTTAATAAAGAATTCCTTACTATTAACTATTATTTTATCCATTATTGGGGGGGGTTAGGATTTATTAAACAACCAAATGTCTATTAATTTAGACATAAACGTTCATAACAAATATAAACATTAAAAACTATAGTAAAAATTTTTACAGCCTTAAATACATATCGATAGCATATTTAACATCTACTTGTCAGAAACAAGTTATTTAAAAAAGTGCTTTAATTGTAATTAAATAAAAAAGCTCATCTTTAAAAGATGAGCTTTTGTGACCTCGACTGGATTAAGTTTAATTACCTAAAGCCTTTGTCAATGCGGTCTTTTTGCGTCTTGTAAAAATCTGTTAACCGATTTGTGATAATATCGGTTGATTTTCAATGGTTTAATTTGCATTTCAATCTTAATGTAAAGATACAAAATACAAGAATTCAAACCTATATAAATAGTACTAAATACTATGAAACTCCCTCTAAATATCGATTTACAATTTCTTCTTTAATACCGCTATATTCAGCGAATTCTTCTGCTGTGATAAATTGATATGACTCTTTGCCAAAGTGTGCTTTAATGTCATTTAAAAGCTTACGTCCGTAACGCTCACTTCTTCCTGTGATGCGCTGAATGTCTTTTGGATATATACAAGCTCTTACTATTTTCATTTTATACTCTATCTATACTTAGTCCATACCTCATCTTGGTATCGTCTATATGTATTGTAATGGCATAAAACGAATCAATCGGAATGGATGTATATGTGTTTTTGATTTCTTTTATAAATCTACTGTCTTTTGTTTCAAAATCAAAATTTTAGAACATTATGGCTAAACAAACAGGTATTATCAAATTGAAAGGAACTATCGGTGATATTTCCTTCTACAAAAGTGCTGACGGACACCTAGCACGTTCAAAAGGTGGTGTCGACAAAAATCGTATTGCAAATGACCCTGCGTTTCAGAGAACTCGTGAAAATGGTTCGGAATTTGGACGTGCTGGAAAAGGTGGTAAAGTGATTAGAAACGCTATTCGTGTGCTTTTGCAGAATGCAAAAGATAAACGAGTGGTAAGTCGTTTGACAAAAATCTTAGTTGCTGTAACCAAAACGGATGCAGTTAACGAGCGTGGACTTAGAACCATCGAAGATGGTGATATGAACACTTTATTGGGTTTTGAATTCAATATTAATGGAAAGTTAGGCGCTACACTTTTTACGCCATATGCGACAGCATATGATCGCGCAGCAGGGAATGTAGATTTGGATATTGCTGCATTTACACCAACGGTGAGAATTGCTGCACCAGGTGGTACAACACATTATAAAATTGTAATGGGTGCTGCAGAGCTTGACTTTGCAAATGAAGCTTCTGTTTTTGAAAGTACAGAAACTGCAATTCTTCCTTACAATGGTGTCGATACCGCTCCTGTTGACTTAACAGTAGCACTTACAGCAAATTCAGTACTTCCTGTATTGCAAGTTGTTGGTGTTGAGTTTTATCAAGAGGTAAACGGACAAATGTACCCATTGAAAAATGGTTCATTTAATGCGCTATCTGTTGCAAGAGTAGATACTATTTAAATGAATGTGTTACTGCATAGGACCTATTTTGAAGAGGGCACGAATAGTGCTCTCTTCTATAATGGTCAATTTTTAGGTTTTACTATTGAATTGCCCTGGTTAAAAAACCAAAGAAATGTGTCTTGTATTCCTGAAGGTGAATACAAACTGAAAGCAAGGTATTCGCCAAAATTCGGACATCACTTGCACATCGCAGATGTAAAAGGTCGCAGTCTTATACTACTACATCCAGCGAATAATGCGAAGCGTGAGCTTCGTGGCTGTATCGCACCTGTTACGCAATTAACAGGTATTGGAAAAGGTAATAATTCAAAACCATTACTTCAAAAATTAGTATCGCTTTGCTACCAAGCATTCGATAGAAACGAAAATGTATTATTAATTATTAAATCTTAAAAAATGAATATTGTAGACCGTTATAAAAAGCCAACACCTAAGTTCTTCAGAACTTTAAGAAATATTGGCATCGCATTAGCTACAGCTGGTGGTGCTATAATCGCAGCACCTATTTCTTTACCTGCATTAGTGGTAACAGTGGCAACTTATATGACCGTTGCCGGAACAGTTGCAACCGCAGTAAGTCAAGCTGTGACAATCGATGATAAAACTGAAATTCCGAAGACCAATCAGAAAGATGACAAATAACTTATCGCATCTCAAATTTTCAATTATAGGTGGAACAATATCTTCTACCTGGATTCATATAACTTCAGATGATATTATAAAAACCAGCATAATGGCTATTTTAGGTGCTGTTGTGAGTTATATTGTTTCTCTTATATTAAAACGGATTCATCAAGTTTTCAGAATGAGAAAAAAAAAGTAGAAAGAGAGCTTCAGTAGAGGCTCTTTTCTTTTAGCGAGAACTTTCATAAGTAACACAAAACCCTTCCAATATTTTTTTAGAAAAACAAAAAAAAGACAACTATCTCATTGTTGATGTGGCAATGCTGTCAAGCTTTTTGGAAAAAATAATGCGCTTGGAATAAGGTTAAAAAAAGGTATTTACTTTTTAGCGTATTATTTTTTTCAAAACCTTTGGCTTGAGCTTTATAGCATTATAGCGGTGGGTGATGGAAGCCAACTATATTTGTGCCCTTTTTACACTTTAAATTCTGCCCAAAGTGGATAATGATCTGAAATCAACCAGGATAAGCTATTATTAGTTAGCAAACGGTTTTTTAAAGCTACGTTTACAAAATCATAATTACCACCATTTATAAATTCCATAGATAATTTAGGACCACTATTATCACTATTGAACCAAGCTATTTGATCGTAATATTTTGTTTTATTGAAAATAGATCTAGTCACCTTATCATTTTGTAATTGAGGTGGCACATATAGACCTTCAGATAGAAATGTTTGATTTAATAAAGCACCACGCTCATCAATATTAAAATCTCCTAATGCAATAAAATCTTGATGGTATGCATTTACATTATCTGCCCAATCCCTAAGCCATTTTGCAATACCGCGTAATTCTGGAATACGATTTTTTTTATTTTTACCATAGAGAATGTGAAGTGTAACTAAGATGAATGTACGCTTTCCTGATTTGAAACTCACTGCATATGGTGATCTGACAAATTGATTTGAAAGCGCATTATCTTTAATTGAATCTTCCCATTCTTCCGGCACTACTAGTTCTCCTGCTAATCCTGAAAGTTGCACACGACGTGTATCAAATAAATATGCCATTCGTTCACCATTTCCAACTTTACCTTTATTTACATCGGTTAGGATTAATGACCAATTTGAGCCTAATACTTTCAAAGTATCTCTTAAAGCACGTATATTATCTTTTACTTCTTGAACAGCTATAACATCAAAACGTTTAATGATTTCTGCAATACATAGAATAGAATGTAAATCTCTTTTGGGCGAATCATCATCATCGGAATCCCATTTTCGTGTTAGATTTCCAAATGCTCTAATGTTCCATGTAGCAATTAGAAGGTTTCTATCTAATTGTTTCGAAGGTATTTTATTGTCTAAGTCAGATTTTAGAAGTTCTAGATTCTCTTTTACTTCTTCTGGTGGTTGTTCTTGTATTGAATTCATACCTCAATATAATACTATTTACATTTATTTACAATTGCTTGTTAAGCAGGTAATCCAAAAGGCGCGAGCCGCCTGCGAGATTAGCAAGGTTGTTGTGAGTGAATGCCTGTAGGCACGAAAGGCACGCACGACTATGTTGCAAACACTAGGTTGGCGCAGTTTTTTGATTCGTACAATAACAAACCTAAATATTGTTTAATTGATATATTTTTAATTTATCAAAAGTATAATTAAAATAGTTTCAAAAAATGTGACAACCGTTAAAGACCGCAGCGACACGCAGGCTCGCAAAACATTAAATAGCGGTTGCACCTTAATTTGTAGAACTTGCGCATAGCGCAAAACAGCTTTGGATTTTAAGGTACAAGAGTAGCTATGGGTGAGGAATAGAGTAATGTGTGCAATAGTACAAGTAAATAGTACTGCGAGGACGTCTCGCCGCAGTAGTACTATATTACGGTAAGCACAAATGCGACGATAGAAGCATTTTTGATTATGAACTATGAAACTAAATGGAATGACTGACGAACACCTTATTACCTGCCTACCTAAATTTTGATACTATATACTGCATATTAAATAAAAGATGAATTGTGCGTTGGCTAAAAATACTGGTTGTGGTAATGTAGCGTCTGTCCGATAGGCAGGTGCGGAATGAACATAACGAGTATTGCGCGGAACTGTAAGCTCTTGCGATTGAGTGAGTGTAGCTTTTCGCGAAACGAAGGAATGAGTATGTGCTGGAAGTGTGGGATTATTTAGTCTGGGTTATGAAGCTATTTAATACCTCACTCAGTTCAGGTTTTTCATTTGCAACTTTAGAAGTCCAATCTTTAAAACCTTCCATATTATTTCCTTTAGGAAGAATTAACAGTACCATACCTTTAACAAAATAATCTATCTTATCTATTGCATTTGTTTCACTTGTTAACTCAACTACAAATACAACTGGTGGTCTATTGTTCGATAAAGATGAATGCATATAATGACCTAATAGTTCTATTGCTTCAAGTTTGTTATCGTTACAATACCAATTTGAAAATAAGAGACATCGAAATATAAATGGTAATTCGTCTGCTTCTAAAGTTTTATTATCTAACTTCAAATTGTAATACTCTTCAATAACTAAAATAGATTGTTCGAAATTTTCACTCAATAATAAATGATATCCAAAATCTAGAATTGCAGATTCCAACTTAACATCCATCTTGAACTGTTTTGCTAGTTGAACGTTAATACCAAACATTTCAGCAGCTGATTCATAATCTTTAGCCTCAGTGTATGTCTGACCATAGCTTATATATAAATGATATAAACCTTCAAACATATTCATACCATGAAGATCTATCGCTTCTCTATAATAATCAATACTTGTATCAAAAGCTTCAAAAGCTTTTTTGTGCATAGAGTTTGCTCTATATACATCGCCAATAGAATGATATATTTGAGCTGAATCGTAAATCTGTAATTCTAAATTTGAGATAGAACCTCGAAATTCTAATAGTTCACTAAGCGCCTGTTTTTCTTTATTGTTGATTACTAGTATGCGAAATAAAGCTATTTTACTCTTAACAAATATAGTAGGGCTTTCTGAGTGCGAAAGCTCTTTATAAATACTTACAGCTTCATTTAGTTTACTATCATCTAATTCCTCTTTAGAAAGATAAGTTAGTATGCTAGCCTTTTCAAACAAAAAAGGTGATTTTAAGGAAGAATCCGAAAATAGTTTAATACCTAGATCATACATCTTAAATGACTTTCTATATTCCCCTTGCATTCTATGAACTCTACCTAATATGTAATATAAAAAATCCCATTTCACATTAAAATCTTTTGATAATAATGTGTCTCCATACTCTAAGACTAAGTAGAAAAACCCTTGCCCCATTAAGGATGACATAAAATTAGAACAGATAGTTTTTGCTTCTGGTTCTCTATCCGTATTTAAAAGTAGAAGTATTAAAGCATTAATCTCAAAGAATTTTGAGTCTTCATTTATAGTCTTTAAGTATTTAATTAAATTTTCTTTTATTTTTTCATCTTCATTTATGTGAATGTTTTTTGTTAGATATAACTTTATATATTCTGGAATTATAAAAAAATCATCCAAAGTTCTTTCTATTAAAAACTTTTGTTGAAGTGAGATAATAGCAGCAGCAAAACTTGATGAGCAATTAGATAATTCATATCGGAAAGGAATATCTAATACTATTATATATGAGATTAATTCTATCTCATTTTCAATAAGTTTGGATACTATTTTATTCTTAATAAACACTTCTATTTCCCCAATGCTTCTATTTTTTAGTAATGATAAAAAATTAGCTATTGGTTGGTAAACAATTATTGATGCTGAAAGTTTCAAAAGATATGGATGAGCACCTAATAATTTATGTAAATCTCTAATTTCATTTTCATTAATCTGAGTTATGTTATAGAATTCACATAAGCTTTTAAAATCGTCAAACTTCAATCCTTTTAATTGTAACTTAAAAAAAGAATTACCAAAATCCATAATACTAAATCCATAGGTTGTAGATATTAGAATTTTAGAAGATGCTATCTTATTATTTAAAATTTTAATTAAAGGTATTAATTGATGTTTTTCTGAATTGAGCGCATCAAACACTATACAAATTGAATAAGTATTCAAAGCATGACTTAAGTAATTATCAATTAGGTTATCTCCATTTAATAATTTTTTTTCTAAACTTGAATCATTGAAATTATCTTTAAGAAAATTAGAGATATGATTAGAAAAAAGAGCTTTACTATTTATGATTTCGCAATCAATCCATAGTATCTTATGAGATTTAATTTCAGCAGTTAAATGAGCTATTAAGCTTGATTTACCAATACCTGAAAGCCCTTCGACAAGAATCGTATTATAATTATCAAAATTTTTATTTACAGCTGTAAGCTCTTCTTTTCTACCAATAAAATTTGGTGTAGCAGGTTGACCGTAGTATGCATTAATTTTGTGCCGTGAATCTGAATCTATAGGGCGATTAAGTAAGTCTATAATTGAATCCTGCTTGTCTTCAATTCTATTTATAGTTTCGTTTAGTTTTGGTACTAAATCATTAAATTTCTCTATAACAGATTCAATTAGTCTTGTTTTTATTTTTAGAGGTTTTTCGGAAAATCTTATATGATGGTTTTCTTTAATCCCTCTTAATAACTCTACAGTATATTTATCTGTATTATCTGTTTCTACGTGATGTTTATGACAAAAGAAAATTAAGTTTGAGTAACCTCTTCTTTCTTCATTAGTTTGATTTTTATTGAAGCGTTCTCCACCAGGCAATGCTGCTTCAATATGGCAACATTGAGCAATTAATGTATTTTCATCATTAAACAATAATTCCTCGCAATTTGGGTATGCACATTGATTACCAGACCTAGATAATAATAAATTTAGGGTAGAAGATTTTGGTGTTAATCTTTTAGGTATTTCGTTATCATTTTTCTTTGTCAATACTTCTACTTTTTCTGTCTTCTAGAAACTAACTTAGTTCTGATTGCTTCAATTCTATTAATCTCTTCTGAAGTTAAACCAAGTGTAGTATTTAAAATTTCAGTATTATACCTTGAGAGTATTTCTGAGATATTTTGTTTGTTCTTAAAATTCTCTTTATAAGCCTCAAAGTCATTTACAACTGAATAAGGTAATGGTAAAGCTCTAAATTCATTTGGTGTTACTTCTAATACACCACCGCCATAATAGCGCCCTTCTAACTCTGCAAATGCGAGTGTTAACGAGTTGTAAAATGAGAATATTATATTTTCAATTTGATAACCATCTTTCGACTCAACCATGTAAGCACTATCAGTCACATAAGCCTCTGCATTGTTCTTTAAAAATTTCGGATATTCATGAGCTCTTTTGAAAAAGAAAGCTTCTGATTGCTTTGCTATATTTGGAACTTGATACCAATGTTTTCTTTGGCGACATTTAAACCTAGTTTCCAATTCCCTATCGGTTCCTATTTCTAAATAACTTACTAGACTTTTGGATAATTTACTTGGATTAGCCTTATTAAAATCTAAGAGATACGTTGGCTTTTCTTCTTCTACCAGCTTTTCGAAATCTTCATTCTCAAATGTTACAGAACCATTTACATAGAATCCTTTCTGAACAATTGGTTTAGAGTAACTCCTTAATCTATTTTTTGTTACTACCTCATCATTAACGATGAAATAATCATTAGCAGCTGTAACTATACCTGCTTTATTCTCTACATATTTAGTTGTTAAATTTAATTTAGATTTTAAATTCTCTAAGAATTGATGTTCATCTGGTGATAAGAAATGATGTGTCCATTTGGTATTTGATTCAGAAACAGAAATATTTTGCATCAACGTGAAACTTCTATTTTCTAACTCATCAATATTTTTTATTGTTGTGTAATAAGTGCCTTGTTCTTGATGATGATTATATCCCACTATTAGAACAGTATCTTGCCCTTTGCATTCTTGAAATTGTAATTCATCAAACATGAATACTTCAAGCCTATCAAAACTTGATTTTAGTAAATCTCTTATTTCTTCTGAAAATTTCACCTGAAGTAATTCTAAAGGAAGAACAAAAGCAACAACACCATTATTCTCTATTTTTTGAATAGCACTTACTAAAAATGCTGTCCATATATTATTAATCTTTTTATCTTTTAAACCACTATATATATGAATGGATTTACAAAGGTCTTTTTGTTCATCTGCAAGTAGAGAACTTTTCACATAAGGCGGATTTCCTATGATTAGAGAATATAAATTATCATCAGAATTATGAAAATCTAAATAGTCACTATGAATAGAATTAAGATTAACAACCGGATTACATCTTTCTATAGCTTTGTTTAATTCATCTATCTCTCTTTCAACTATGGTTAGATTAATATTTTGAAATCTATTTAATTGATTATTATTAGAAATAGCCGCTGCAAAATTACCGTCTCCTACACTTGGTTCTAAAATAGAGATATTGTCTTCATTAAAATTTTCAAGACAATAATCAGCAATGAAATTTGCTAATCTAATTGGTGTGTAATATGAGCCTATGTTTTTTTTATCTTGCATCTATTATATCTCTAAACTCTAATTCTAATTTAAACTTCTCACTTAATAGCTTATTTTTATTATCTGTCAAAACCTCAATAACATTTTGATTAAGTTCATTTCCTGCGGTAGTATTATCAATTAAAATTACAGCTAAAATGATTCTATCAATTGTATAAATAAGTTCATGTCTCAAAAGACCCAAATTCAAATTGGTATATATGTACAAACCAATATCATTTTGAGGCACTATACTTCCTGTAGCTCCTCTTAAGAATAAGTCTGAATAGGCTTCCTCTCTTGGGTTAATATAACCTCTTCTACCATTATCGCTAATTGGACTTGCTGAATCATTGGTAACCCAGTCATTACTTTTCGCATTGTTACAATAAAAACAACTATACACTAAATTATCATAATCATGTTCTAAATCTTCAAACGGTGTTCTTGGTGCAAAATGGTCTATTTGCATTCCTTTCCATCCACCCATATGATAATGACTATCATTACAATAACCACAACAATTATAGAAATCATTCATTAAAACCCTTTTATATTGTGAATATTTAGGGTACTGTCCTTTAGTTCCAGTTTTTTGTGGGTGATTACTTCTAAATACCACTATTCTTCTTGTGTTAGTTTTTTAATTAATTTTTCTGTTTTATCAATTAAATTATTAATTGCAGATAATTCTTCTTCTTGATTCTCTATAGGGTTAACCAAACCTTGTCTATCAGACATTTCACTTAAAATATGATTTAATTCAATAACTCTTTTCTTTTCTTTACCCGTCAATTTATTACCACTCTCTTGTCTAGATCTTAAATCACTAAATTCCTTTTGATAATTCTGCTTAAGTTTAATAGAAAATTCAATATGCTCAACCAATTTTTCTTTAAACGAAGAATCTTCATCATTATTAATCTCACTTTTGTGGCAAATTAAAGTACTTGGTGAAAGAAAACTTGATTCAGCTTCTTGTATTCTACTTGTAAATATTAGTAGAGGTAAGTTCAAACGCCTATCATTAATTCTAAGTAATAATTCATCTCCATTAACTTCGACTTCGGACTGGGCGTATTTTAAATGAAAATCTATTACGACTAAATCACATTTTTCCTCTAAAACTTCATCAACTATTTCGTCAGTAAGTTTTTTATTTGGTCTGATAGGAATAATTTGTACCTCTTCAGTATAGTTATCGAAATATGACAAGAAGTCGTTTATTTCTCCTTCATCTTCATCGATATACCCTATTCTATATTTTCTTTTCATACTTTATATGGAAGTTTAATTGTTATTGAGAAACCTTGTTCTGGTTTATGTAATTCAATAATACCGCTATAATATTCAACTACTGAATCGATGATATACATACCCAGTCCAGTACCTATTGGTTCATTATCTTTATTTAGCTTAGTTGTATAACCAGCTCTTAATATAGCGTATGGGTTTAAAATACTTTTTTTCAACCCTGGACCACTATCTTTATAGTCAATAACCAAGTAATCTTGTTCATCTTCAAAATCTGTAATTAAGTCAACATTGATATCAACAACTCTCTTACCTACAAAACTTTTTCTATCAAATGCATCAAATGAGTTTATTAATAGATTATTAAAAACACTCTCTATATCAATAACAAAAACAGTAAATTCAAGAAGTTTCTCATTAGTGGTGGTAATATTAAGTTTAACCTTCCTAGTTTGTAATACTTCATCCCAATCACTTTTAAATTCACTGAGAAAAGATTTAATATTTACAGGTTTAGTATTTCTTTTATCCTTTCTAACGGCTGCCAAAGAAAAATCTAACCAATGCTTTAATTTGTTGTCATATTTCTTGAAGTTTTCTAGTCTTTTAAAAGGATTATTCCTAGACTCAGTTGTTTCGTTTAGCTTTTCCTCATTTAACAATTTCTTTAATGACGATTTTAGGTAGTTTGTTCGTCTCTCCATTTGATTCTTTATTGTCTCAAACTCGTGAGCGAAACTAGTAACAAGTAATCCTGTTGTAGCTAATGCTCTCAACAGTTTCACTTCTTCTTGTACATCTTCATAATCGTGTTTAACTGAATTATAGGCTTTTTTAAATGTTTCTCTTTCGTCCTTATAATCTTCTTTAGATTTATTCTCATCTTCCTGCTGGTCATCAGACATTGAATCAGCTTCTGACATAGCTGCCTCATTTTCATTTTTATCACGAAAAAACAAATCCATTTCACGCATCACTGTGTGACGATCTAATTCAAAACGACTTATAATTGCTAATAACAATTCCTTTAGCACATCAAATGTTTCGTTTTCCTGGAAACCTTCTCGACTTGATTTATCCTTGAATTCTAAATTATCGACACGAGTAATATTTACAGTACCTGCAACTTGATTAGGACTGACTTTGTATCCTCCTCCTTTTTTAGTAACACCAGCTGGACTTTGAGCTTTTCTTTCTCCCAACAATAGCCAATCAAATGATGAACTACCTAATTCACCATAAGGCCTAACTCTAAAATTATCTCTAAAAACTCTTATACCTCCAAATCTCTTATACCATTCATCCCTTTGCCTAGGCGAAAACCCCTTATAATTAAACTTCTCTTTTAATTTTCTAGATGAATTCATTTTCATAAAATAAAACGAGAAATCTAATGCACCTATCTTATCAGCTACATATTCCTTATTACTTCCTTCTAATTGAGGTAACAAATCAAATATCGTTGTATCAATTTGGAAAATACCATTTCTAAAAGTACTTAAATCAAATGGCGGTAATTTCATTTGATTTCTTTTAAATAAATCCTGATCTATTAGTGACAATTGAAACTCTTCTCTATGAATTTTAATATTTACTGTTTTATCACTATTAACTTTAGCATCTACACGGTAATCAAAATTTTTAAAATCTTCATTTTTAATTTTGCCATATTCGTTTTTACTGTTTTTATTAAATAGGAATATATCAAACTTCTGAGTATGACCTGGTGGCGTTAGAATTTCTAGGTTACTATATAGTTTATCAATTTGAGATTTAGTCCACCAATCCCTTAATTCAGAAACTTTTAAAAGAGTTCCTTTTGAAAATTCTTCATTATTTTTTGTGATTATTGATGAAACTCTTATATCTGGTACTAGACTTATTATATGCCTGTCATATTTTAAATTATCAATTTTTTCAAACTCAGCTTCTACTTGATTAATGCTCACGCCTTCGCCATCAAAATCTTCCCAATCAACTTTCCAATTAAACCCCGTAAAGCTTACTTCTTCTTCAACAATAGGAAGTGTAACCATATTACATAGGCTTCCTAATCTATCTAAGGCGAAACGACCAATTCCTTTAGCTCCAGCTTTTATTCTACCCGAAGTAGTAATGAAATCGTCAAGTTTATTATTAGTCCCAATAGTCATCCAATGATTATCAATAACTTCTTCTGTCATGCCCTCACCTGCATCTATGATATAAAGACTATTTTTCCTTTTAAAAAAATATTCAAGTTCGGATAATATATTATCATCAATATCCTTTTTTAAAAGGTAAACAGTATTACTTTTAGTTGACTTTTTCTCATAAGCAGATTCTATATAAGATACGCCTAATTCATTTATAGTTTCTCGCTCAAATTGTTTATATCTAGAAGCTCCTAATTCTTTTGGAATAGAATCATAACGAATATCTAAATAAACAATGCAAATTTTAGAATCAGCATCATAACAATTCTTCACTAATTCTATTATAGCACCATCAGCATTGGCGACATTTTCACGCCCAATGAGTCTCGCGGTTCGAGCTGATACTTTAAAAGGTTTCTTAATCATTATTCGCCAGTTATTAACAACGTTCCAACTTCTACTCCTAAAATATTTGCAATCTGAATGAGTGTAGGAACCGAAGGCTGTCTAGCATTTGTGCACCAATTAGAAACTGTTGTCTCACTTTTTTTTAATTTTTCTGCAAGCCACTTGTTAGATTTGTCATTCTCTACTAAAACAAGTTTTAATCTATTCCATTTTTTCTTACTCATAACAGATTTTTTATACCTATAAGCAAATATATTTAAGTATTAGCATATTTATTTACAATATATCAATTATTTACGTTTGTCAATAGAGTTTTCTTTAAAAGCAATCAAATTAAACATTTCACGCATCCTTGATCTAATACGTTCACCATACTTTTCTTGAAGCTCTTCTGCATTGAGATTAGTTGTGATATGAGTTAAAACGTCTCTCTGTTTAAATACTTCATATCTTGATATGAGTATTTCTCCCATTACGTTACAGTCTTTACCATAGTGTCTGCCTATATGTTCGACACCCAAATCATCAAAACAATATGTTTTATCATCGCTATAATCTTCAATTAATTTGAAGCCCACTCCATTAAATCCGAAAACAATATTCCTACAAGGAATGAAGTTATAGGTCTTTTTATGTGGCACTAGATGAGGTAACAACCTCATCAAAGTTGTTTTTCCACATCCTACAGGACCAGATAATAAAATACCTTTTCCTGTATCAATATCTAACTTTTTGCAATACTCATGATCTTGAATAAAATAGCTTGCTAGTTTTAGCAAGAGCTCATGGTCGTCATCATAAATTTTAAAATTCTTACCGTAAAGCAGCTTTCCTTTAGCATCTAAATAGTTAAGTATTTTAGGAAAGTCGTATGAAATAGACTTACCATCAAATGTTCCTAGTTCAAATTGCGTAGCTCCTTCAATGAGGATATGCGGCTTTTTAGGATTGTAGTATGTTGCCAGTTGTTTCATAAAGGCTGATTGTAATTTTTATTTCTCACGGTATGTAAGTTGTCTTGGTTTTGGAACACTTGTTTTTCTGTTTTTAATTCTTCAGATTTTAGTATCCAATTTCTTGCTAACGCATGCCAGTTTTCAATTTTTATTTTGCCTCCAATTTTCCAACCGATAGCTTGATAATGGTTGTAGAATTTTTGCGCTTCTAATTTTGTCCAGCTTTCTTTTTTGAAAAAATCTAAAACTTCATTTTCATTTTTAGGCTTAGGTAGTTTATAACTGTTTTTCATTGTTTGTATATGTTTATTAGAAGGTACCAATGCTTGTCCTTGATTTGGGACAGCTAAGTCCAGAGCTTGTCCAGAGGTTGTCTCGAATTTGAGCATCTTAATTATAGAGCCCTTGAATGGATTATGAGATGGTTCATAAATCAAGTATTTATAATGATGTAATTCTTTAGTGCATCTATGGTATGTGGATTTTGAACCAATCTTAGATAACTTCATTACATCGTCACGATTTACATGGAAACTATCGCGAAATCGATTATAATTCCAAATTTGAAAAAACGCTAAATACAAACTGATATGTGTTGGATTTAATCTGTTATCTTTTGAGAACTGACTAAATACTGCGTTGAGGTGCTTGATGTAGTTAACTTCTGCCAAAGCATACTCTATGAAGCTACACGATTCTCTTTGAGTACTTTTAGAATTTCTTCATACTCGTAGAGTATAATGCCTCCAATTTTTGTGTAAGGCAATGTGCCGTTGATTCTTAAATTCTGTAATGTTCCTGGACTTATTTGTAGCATATCCATTACTTCAGCAGATTTGAGGTATTTCTTTGGTGTGCTTTGTGGGTTTTCTGTGAGCAGTTTTTTGAGCTCTCCGAATAATTGCATTTTGAAATCGTAGAGATCGTCTGTTGTTAAAATTGTAGTTGCCATTGTAAAATGAGTTTTAGTTTAAAGCTACCACATCGAACTTTCGTTCTCAATGGCAGCTATTAAATCGATTTGACTTTCGTTTGGCAAATATGTAATGAATTAATGAAGCGTATTCACAACAGGGATTGTGTTGTGACTAATTTTATTTAAATCCCTTCATCGGTGTCTTCCATTCTTTTTAAAAGACTTTTATTTAGTGACGTAAGAAACTTAACCCTATCTGATTTTCTAGTGCGTATTTCTAGGAAAGCACGACGATATTGTCCTAGATTTATTTCAAAAACATACTCAAGATATTCAGCAATATCTTTTAAATCTGCAGCACCATTATTAAAAACACCTTCGGTATGTAAAGCATATAAAAGTTCAATTAATGACACTTTTGGGCTTGTCCAAATCATTTTTAAGTTCGGTTTGTGTTGTGATTTTTCTCCACTGTCTTTATTATCAATCATAATTAATTGATTTTCTAGATGAAGCTGAATTAAATCATTTGCTAATATTTTGGCTACTTTAAAATCATGTGAGGTCGCAAAGTTTCTATCTGTTTCAAAATAATAACTATCCAAAGACATTTTAATATCAAACTTACTACGTAAAAAATATTTATGATCTAAATAGATACTTCCAGAACGGAAGTATTTATAAAACTCTAATTCGTTATCAAAAAAGGCTTTTAGTTTTATTAACTCATTATTATAATACTTTTTTACAATTCTTGTACCTCCATTTGGCCTTTTCATTACAATTTTATAAAGTGTATTATAAAAAATTAGTTTTGAAGTGAACTGTGGTTTTATCTCTTTAAAGAATCTAATTTCTTCAGAATTTGTTTTGAATTTTGTTTTATTAATGATGCCTTTTAATGTTTCTAGAGTTTTTAAAATGACTTCAATAGCATGTTCACAACGCGTAGATTCATTATCAATTTCTAAGTCTAAAAAACTTAATTGATCGTTGAGGTTGGTAAGTAGTTTGTTTATTCTTGGGTTCAAATAATTTTTATTTATTGATGCCATTTAAGACTTCTAACCCTTTTATAGATACCAAACGATATAGGAAGAGTGAGTTTAAAAAATCAATAGATCTTTTATTTGTATCAAATAAAAAATTTTCTGTAAAAACTATTTTTGAAACGTTATCAAATGAGTCGCAAATTTCTTCAGCATTTAAATTGCTTTTGTAAAGCCCTTCATGCTTTCCTCTATCTATGTTTTTTATTACAAAAGGCACAATAATTTCATTCTTATATTTGAATACTTCAATATAATTATCTGGATGATATTTTTTTAATTCTTTAGTAAAACTAGGGGAAATTGTATGTGAAATACTATTTACATATTTAAAAAAACCATGTAATTCTTCTAAAGAGTTTGCAGAATTACTATTTATTTCATTTAGATATTCTTTAAGTTCATCTACTTGTAATTTAATCACAGCTTGTAATAAATCACTCTTGTTCTCAAAATACTTATAGATTGTTTTTTTAGAAACACCACATTTCTTGGCTATATCATCCATAGTGATATGTTGGATTCCAAAATTGAAAAACAACGCTAAGGATTGTTCTATGATACTATTTCTTTTATTCAATGCTATAACTTTAATAGTTCCTCTTTATAACTTTGGGCATGGTTATACCCAATTTTATATATTTCATCTATTTTTTTAAAATCAAAAGTTCCATAATCACCCATATTTGGTGGTTCAATATATACATCACATTTATTTTTTAGTGTTTCTGTAGAATTACCAATGGCTATATGAATGGTTCTTTCAATAATACTTTTATAGCCCATTTTACCTTCCATTGTGTTTAAACAATTTACGTTTACACCTATAATTTTATCTACTTTATTATCTAATAGATTTACAGGGAAATTATCTAAGATGCCTCCATCAGTAAGGTATGCGTCTTCAAATAAAACAGGTTGAAAAACTAGTGGCACACAACATGATGCTTTTACTGC
>TARA_R110001606_G_scaffold117758_1_pt1 | contig 28476 bp, 22 predicted proteins | sample TARA_R110001606 | Tara Oceans TARA_R110001606 (sample SAMEA4398315) | marine metagenome | biome: Polar Biome; feature: [SRF] surface water layer (ENVO:00010504); material: water (ENVO:00002006), including particulate matter (ENVO:01000060) such as... | depth 5 m
TCATCAGATTCCTTATGCAATTGCTAAATCAGGTGAGGTATTTTCAATTGGCTTTTCAAACGCATCAAAATCTATCGGTAAAGTTAGACTTTCGTTGTAAATAAGTGTTGATGTTATTTCAACATCAAACACACTAATGTTCGGTGATTCAATTTCAAACTCATAGGTGGCTGCATTTAAGCTCAGGCTATTTTCATCAAATTCAGATAAATACTCTTTAGTGCCTTCAACCCAGGTTGCTTTTTTATAAACATTTAACGTTGTTGGATGCCTCCATGAGTATTTTACATCTAATAGCAACTCAGATTTACCTACTATAAACATTGGTAATTCAACTTTTACTGTATAATAATTACCACCATCAAAAAAAGTAGGAGTATTAACAGTCACCTTAGGCGAGAATAATACACTTTGGATATATTTAAAATATTGGTTTGGGTCTGAGAAAGTATTGTAAATAGCGTCCTCTTCACTAGCAAATACGCCTCGCTTATGTTTGGCAAACGGGCCAAACTTTGCCCATATTTCTAGCTTGCTATCGGTTAACCACACAGCAAGTAAACCAAATACGATAGAGCCTAATAATAATGCCCACCCCCATGGCCCAAGACTTGCGAATAGTATAGTGTGTATACCAAGCCCAATACTGAAGCCTGCTGCTGCAAACATAGCAATACCGGCATCAGTGTCACTTTTACTGATTAGTTGATATGCATCAACCCCTTGTACAACGCCCATGAGTATACCCATAGCTCCAGCAAAACCTCTCAATATTGTTAATTGAGCGTTGTTTGTTGCAAGTATTGAAAATTTACTTACTACATTTTTTAATCTAGATTTTGTTAAGAATTTATTCTCTAAATCTGATGAATACGCTTCCCAGACACTTCCGACAGCAGCTAAGCTAGCTCCAATTAGAGCTACATTTTTAGCTCCTTCATAAAGATCGCCTTTTTTAAACTCTTTTTCATAATCACCATAAGCAACATAACTGCTATAACCGGTCAAAAATAGTAGAGGGATAGACACAAAACGCCCTGCTGCGAGTGTTATGCGTTTAAGCATATTTGAGTCTAAGCCACGATAATGAAACTCTTCACCAAGACTTCTCGCGGGGCTGTCGAATAATACTTTGGCGGGAATATCATTTTCAGGCAATGTTAGTACATAAGATTGACTGCCTGACATGAGAGCAGCTAGCGTTTTTTGCTCTAATACCATTTTTGCCATTTGTGTGACTAAAGCAATTGTTTGTTTAAATAACCGTTGGTTACTGGCATTAATACCATTTGCAAAAAGAGGCTGCTTTAAAGCTTTTGCGACTGTAATAACTTGGTTTGTATTGGTAGAGGTAATTTTCCCTTTTTCTTCAATGGCTTTGATAATATTTCTAAATGCACTACGTTGCTTTTTAGTTTTTAAGTCATTTAATAGCGGATGGCTTACAATATCCATATTTAATGCAAAACGCCCTTCGGGTACTGCATTTGCTGGGTGTATTTGTAGGTTTTTAAACTGTGCAATATTGCGTGACTTGCTAAAGCCACCAATTAAATGATGGTAATCAATTCCCTTTTCTGTCAGCTCTTTAACAAATGTAGAAAACACGCGTTCTTGTAAGCCCAACCACTCATTTAGGCCTTTTGAGACAACATCAAGTACGCTTTTGTTTGATAAATAAGCGGGTATAAACGGCAATGAAAGCTCTTCTTTAATTTTGTCATGATCAAACTTTTTAGGGTTGAACCCTTCAACCGTATTGGCTATTAAGTCTTCATCATAATCTGTGTTAACTAAGTTATCGCCATAGGCGTCAGGATGCACACAAAACTGCTTACTAAACCAGTTATCTCTAGTTTGTGTTACCTCAAGCACCAGCGCTTTATTGTCTTCAAACTGCTGGTCTAAACGGTCAATCAGTTTTTTCTTTTTAGCTTTATCGCATAGCGCAGGCAAATAAGCTGATAGCGTTGTTTTGGGTAAGATAAGTGTGATTAATTGCTCACAAATAAATTCAGCAGCAAGGCCATAACTTAATACGCCAGCGGTGGTGAAATCTTTCACCAAATCTTCCCACTCTGCTGGTGGGTCAATATTAATTTGTTGACTGATCTCATGTAACGTTAACTGTTGAGCTTGGCAATCTAAATAATATAAATCATAGAGTTTTTCTCGCGCATCTAAGTAGCCTTCAACAGCATTAATTACTGTTGATGTATCAGATCCTAATAAATACTTTTCTAATTCCTGGTCAGACACTTCTCCAGCAGCTTTTCGTGTATTTCTGCTTTGTGGGTCTTCTTTTTCAAAAGGCTTATGCATCGTTTTAGGTGTGCTGAGCGCCTGCTTTTGCCATAATTTATCATTAAAATACAGCTGGTGAGCGAGCATTGCTGATTTATAAAACCCGTTTGATTCAAGTTGAGTTTGGTGATTTTTTAAAACTTGAACATAATAATCTGCAGTTACTTTTTGTGCCTGTGCAATACCTAAAACATCATGTATGAAGACGTTTACTTTACCACCTAAAACATCCATATTTTTAATAGAGCCCCAGTTTGGAGCGTTACTTAAATCCAATGATTGCATTCTTTTAGTGCGGTAACGGCTCGCTGTTTGAGTATCATCACACTTGCCCAGTAAGGGCTTTTTGCTAAGACGAGAATCACTTTCATACATGCCACCTAATGCGGTGATATATTCCCAAGACCATTGCACTCGAGAAAAAGCAATTTGAACATCGGGAGCCTGCGCCGCTGCGGCTGAGCCAAATAACCCTATTATTTTACGTGGTAATAAAATATCTTGATTAAATACACTAGTATGTGGCCTAAAATCCTGACTGTGATATAAGGATAAATCAACATCACTCAATTGCTTATCGGCTAACGCTGCAATCTCACGCCACAAAAAACCATTGATATAGATATAGTAATAACCGTATGCAGCATTTTCCTCAGGTAAAGGTCTGAACTTATCCATCGGGATAAATTCAGGCGCACCCGCTTTACCTTTATCTAGTGTGTAGTCTTTAAATACGAGTGGCGTTACTGTTACAAATGTTGGCTTTTGATCAGCTGCTAAGTCTTGTGACTTTAACTTTTTAGCTGCTTTACCAAAAGGAATGCATAACTCTGGGCCAGAAAAACTCTGCAAAAACAGGTTTAAGCTACAATCTTTAGCTTCATCAACAATCCTAGGGGCGTATACATATTGTGTTGTCATTTAAACTCCCTCATCAAAAACTTGATTATTATTAAATGCACCTTGAGTAACGGTGAATTTTCCTTGACCAATTAAATTATTATTTGCATTTGTTTCTACGATAAAAGCAGCCTCTGCTGGGTCTTCACTTTGCGTATCTAAATCCCTCACTTGCACACTCAATCCCCTTGGTGCGGGGCCGCCGGATTGCATAAGTGGCGCAGGTGGGGTGTTTTTAGAATTGGAGATCATCGGGTCACCTTGGCGTACAGCGGGTTTACCTTCAATTAATACATTAAACGAGCCCATGATAAATTCAGCTTCACCGTCGTTTTTCTTACTCGCGACGCCTTTTTTATCACCAGGGGAGTCACCTGAGCTTTGTGAAAAAGTGCTATTTATATTAGCGGCGCCATTGCCATTGACTTTTACTGAGCTGGCAACATCTGTAACGTCACTTGATTGCGCTTTATTTGCGTATGGAATTGGTACAACGCTAGTCCCAATTGTGGTTAAGCAGACATCCACCGTCATAAGTTTACCGCCACTATCTTGATGTACAGCGGTGCGACCATTTATCAGCACATTTTGCCCCGATACAGCTTGTACTTGTGGTGCTTGTGAAGCTGTATCTTTAATAAGCTGCTCTTGGTTACCGGCTTGCCAACCTAAATGCGTTGATACTAAATCTAAGAATGCTTGCGCGTTACTAACGGGTTTATTTACATCCATATTGGTTTGCGGTTCATTCCATGGCAGCCTTGGTTCGTTTTTTTGGCTATCCCATTGTGGCGGTGGAATAATATAATCAGGTATAAAAATATTTACCATTTCACCGAGGGTTTTCTCGCGGTATTTTGGCCTGGCAATCTCAGCTAAAAAGGCGGCGTCACCACTGGCTTTATCTTCAAAAATAGCGATACCGTTAGCTTTACCTAGCGCACCATTACTGCGGGCGCTATTGTTAAGCCCTAGCAATGTTGAGTTGTTATGTCGCCATGTTACTGAGCCACCGGTGCGCACATCAGCGCTTAGCGCATCAATATCATATTGTACGCTGCCTGTTTGTTTGCCTGCTGCGGCGTTAATATAAGGCATTATTTTTCACTCCTTGAAATTTTGACTAGCTGCTCATTAGGTGCATTAAAAATAGCAAATACCTGCTCAAGTGAGCGCGTAAGCGGGTTGCATAAATAGCTTTGTGCTAGTGTAAGTGCCGCTAATGAGTTTGCATTACCTTGATGCCCTATCGTCGTTGCTAACTCTGCACACTCAATGAGCGGCTGGCTTTTTTTGTACAATTTTTGTGTGTAAGCAAACCATTTTTTTTGCCAAGTAAGTGATTGTTCGCCCGCAAATAAATAACGGTCTTGGCTGGTGCAATTGGCCTGCGCTAATTGTGCCGTCATTTGGCCGTCATATAATTGCGCGGTAAGCTTGCCTTGCGGGTGTATTAACAGTGCATATCCACCTTCGCCATATATAACGCCCGGTGGGCCGTTTAATACTTGCACGGTGCAGCGTTTAGCTTGTTCACTGACATATTGATAGCTATTACATGAATCCACAGCGATTACTAAGGTATCGTTGTTTATGGTAGTTAAGTCACATGTTGGCATCTGTGAATAGGCGGGTATTTGTTCTGCAATACACTCTTGGAGTAGCTCAGCGAGTGTTTCATCGCTTATCAGTGGCTGTTTAATTTCATCAACGGGCAGTAAAAATACAATTTGGCTGATGCGGTTTGTTTGCCTTAACGTCGCTATATCAACTTGCTCAAGTAGGTGCGAGAGCATTAATAAACAGCGCGTGACTCTATCGAGTTGCACAAGTTCGTCTATTTCAACAAAAATATACGGCGCATCTAAACTAATATCACATCGAATTAATGCCTTACTTGGTTTAGAAAAAAGCATTTTATTAGCCACTGCAGTATACAAGCTGCTTGATGTACAGCCGGCAGCATTAATATGATAAAGACTGTCAAAAGTAAGTTGTTTCATATTAATTTTCTTTACCGCTATTTTGTTCTGAGGCAACGAGTATTTGACTATTTGCGCCTACTTTTTCAAGACTAATGTGACCGCGCCAAAGCAGAGAAAAGCACTGGGCGTCGGAATCAATTACTAAGGTGTCGCAGCGCATGGTTAGCCGCTCGCGGGCTAGTGTATTTACCACTTCCACAATAGGTTTTTGGTACGGCAGTTCTATACGTTGTTGTTGTCCGTATTGTTGTAATGGATAAAGCCCTGTTAACTGACACGCCCAGCCTTTGCCAAACTCGGCTGCAACTTGCTGATCAATGGGCGCTGTGTTGTATAAATCTTTTGGCTGTGTTGTTTTAAACGGGTACTCTCCCGCCATAAGTGCTGTTTCGTCTATTTCTGGTAAGCGTTCAACTCGTGGCGACCAATGGCTTGGTATGGCCGAAAAGCTTGCGACCGGTGTACTGTGGCTAGGTTTTCTAAGTAATGAGTTAGCGTATTCAACACTGGGTAACTGCTGGCCAACCGCGTGCTTATTTTTAAGTTTAAAACCACGGCCTATTGGGTTTTCTAAGCACGCGTTGCTCTCGTTATTTAGCTCTTTGCCACCAAAAGCCTGCATATAATTGAGTGCCACTGGGGTAATAATATCTGGATCTGTAGCGACTGGTCCAAGCAACGAACGTCGCCAATAACGCGCTCCGGTTACACGTAAACTCTTTTTAAACAAAGGTTGCGAAGGCGAATCAAGGCCCAGCTCAACCTCAATAACGCGCGCGTCTTTTCCTTTTGGCGGATAAGCAGTGCAATTACCATATACTTCAAAGCCATACTTAAAAGCCACCTGCTCGTTTACTTCACAAATCGGTGAGCTGTTAGGATCGCCTTGGTAATCATCAGCAATAACAATCTCAGGACCGGGTTCAATGGCTGTAACGTTGCCTTGCTCATCAAACTCAAAGCTTTGTTTAACCACCACTACTTGACCTTCAGTACTGTCTTCTAACCAGCCGCTAAACGTGCTGGCTTGCCAAGGAGAAAGATTATGAAGCATGAACGTTCTCCACTTTTTCACTTAACAGTAATTGCCACTGCGATGCACTTTGCTGGACATGAAATAAACCACATGCACTTGTTAAATCAAAATGTGGGGCAATAACACGTTGTACTAAAGAGCCTGCTAATTTAGCGAGTTTTTGTGCGCTATTGGCTTTGGTAAAACTAATGCCCATTAAAAGTTGCTCACCTGCTTGCATTGCAAACGCTTGCCTTACGTGCTCGGCATCATCAAGGTTAATGCCGCTTTGCGGTTTTACTGCATTGTTATCACTGACGACTGACATTTTTTCAGCTTTGGCAAGCGGCCTATCTGTTAATGTGAGCCACGCTGCATAAGCACTTGGTTGTGTTACTGCGATGGTCATTAAATCCATCACTAATGGCAGCGCTTGTTTATAAACAAAATGACTTAATACAAACGAGCAGTGCTCTGGGTTTGCTTTGCAAAATAATGCACAGGGTTCGTACCAACGCGTGTCATTAAGTAAACCCGCTAAAGCGAGTAATTGTGCTTTTTGCTGTTCATCTGCGGTTTTTGCAAACACTTTAAATAGCTTATCGCTTACATCGTCATGCCCTGCACAATAACTATTTACTAACGCAGCAAAGGCAATCTCAAAATCTTTGTGTAATACCGCTGCGAGTAATTCACTGGTTGTAAGAGGTTGTGAAAATAATAAGGTTTTAACCACGTTTTGGGGTTTTTCTTTACCTTCAAGTACACTGGTGCGTAGCGCTTTTAAATCGTTAAGCTGCCAATGCTTTAAATTATGTTGAAGTAATTCACACTGCGCTAATTGCTCACTGCCTCTTAAGCTATGAAAGTAGGCAGTAAAGTCATCAATAGCAGTAATGAATAAATCAGCCGCTATTAAACGATATACTTCACTATGTTCGCTATTTTGCTGCGCAAGTTCACACAAAGCCTGCCATGTTAACTCGCTTACTTGGGTTAAGTTTTGCGCTGAAAAATAATCCGTTGGCGCTTCGCCTGCCAACTCACTTAGGGTATATAAATGATTGAGCATTTGCGTGTCGATCACGCTAAAACGTGCCAACGAAAACGCCCCTTGCTGCAACAACTTTTGCCGGTGCTTTAACAAGGTGGTGAGGCGCTGATTATGAAGTTTTACTTTATATACAGGTGCGAACATAGTGCTAATTAAGCCTAATTGGCCAGCCAGCCAAGGTAAGGTCTTGCTCGCTGTTTGCTGTAATATCTTGCCCTTCAAGCACGATAGTGCCGTCTGCATATACCTCAACACTACCCTTGGCCGTTTGTAGGCTAACACTTTGCTGGGCTTCAATAACGATATGCCCTTGCGAATTATTAATTTGCGCGGCAGGTGCTTGATCCGCTTGCGCTAAGAGCGCCGTTACAATAAAGCCTTGTGCGCTATGTACAAGTAATACATTAGCCCCTACTTCTGCGATGCTGACATGTGCGCCTTGCGCAATAACTTGATGTTCAACATTATTAATTAATACCGCTTTTACACGGCCAAAACTGTCGACACGACTCACACACGCTAAATGTTGATCGTGATTGAATATACTTTGGATCTGAGCGCTCATAATAAACTCCTTTTCAACTAGTTATTACTAATTGCACTGCCTTTCACGGCGATATTACTGGCCGATAAAGTAATACTTGTCGCATCAATGGTTAAGTTACCACCGGCATCAATTTCAATACTCGCACCGCCTTGACTCAATTGCAGTGATCCTTGACCATCCGCTTTAATGGTAATATTTGCGCCGCTACTAATTTCTATATCGCCATTGGGGGCTTGCAGTTCTAAATTGCCGTCAACCGAATATGCGCTAACATCTTGTTCACCTTGTAATTTAAGCTCTTGATCCGCTTTAAGCTCTAAGCTGCCATCGGTTGCTTCAATACGTGTGTTTGAGGTGGCTTTGAGGGTTAAATCTGCCGCCGATGTTACTGTGATATCCCCTTCGCGGGTTTGCATTTGCAAGTTATTCTCTACCCGCGTAGTAAAGTCATTGGCAACCGTAAAGGTGGCGTCGTTTTCAGCAACAAATTGCAGATTTTCTTTCGCTGATATTTTTACATCGCCATCTACAGACTTAAGCGTTGCTTGATGTGCGCCATTGGTGGCATCGAGTAATAGTTGGTTTTTATTATTTTTATTAGCAAGGCTAATTTTTTCTTCGCCTTTTTTATCATCCATTATTAAACTGTGGCCAGCTTTAGTAACGAGCTTATTCTCGGTCGGATTTTGGCTGGTAACTGGGTTAGGTGCATTTTGGTTGTATAACGCACCTAAAATAATGGGTCTGTCTAAATCGCCATTTTCGCCACAAACTAATACCTCAGTACCTTGTGTAAGCGGAAAGTGCATGCCATGACCACTGCCACCATAAGGTTGCATTAAGCGTGTTGGGCGGCTTTGTTGGCCTTCACCATCTTGATTAAATGGCAGTTTTACTACGTAATTACCATCATCATCAATTTCTTGCTCTACTAGTGCGTTAAAAGTTGCAAATACACGTCTTTCTGGAAGTAACTGTGCTTTAAACTGTTGATCCGATGGGACCAAGTACGCCTGATTTTTATAAGTTAAGCCTTTTACGTTAGCGCCATATTCCACACCTGCTTGCTGGCTACCCTTATGATCAACACGCACAACCAAATATTGGCCATTATGATCTGGATGATCATAAATAGTTAAAATCATTCCTGGTCTAAGCGCCCTGCAATCACTGTCGATAATCAATTGCTCTCGTTGACAATCAAACGCTTGCTGACGCGTTTTAGCAAGCGTATTGCCCTCGCCAGAAGTTGCATAGTTATTACCATAATGACTGTCTTCACCAAATCCTGGTTGCGAAGCGCTATTTTGCGCCGATACCTGTAAATTACCTGGTGCGCGGTAGTTATAATCGTTTAACGCAATACTTTGCGGCTGAAGTTGGGCTTGGCGACTAATTGCGAAGATTGTTTCGCTAGTACGTACTTGCCCAGATGGTGGCACATAACTTAAGTTTACTTCATCAAACAGAGCGGCAATATCTTTGCTGCTATTGCATACTTTAAAAGTGCAATCCGCGTCAGTTTGCTCAACAAAACTATAAACAAAGCCATGTTTACGCATTAAACGCGTAACAAATTCATAATCAGTTTCGTTATATTGCACTGTCATATCGAGGCTAGGGCCGCTGGCTTGCATGCTAAATTTTTGCATTGGGAAGCCCGCTTTATTAAACACACTTTTAATAATGGCAGCGGGATCCATCGCTGTAAAAACACGATTGGAATGTTGATGCTTAAGTAAAGTTAAATAAGAACTCAACACTAACGTGTAATGATAACCTTGGTGACTTTTACCATGGGCTACAAAACGACTTAGTAAACCTGAGATAGTCCGATCTGTCATAGACCACACCAAACTCAAACTGGCATCTTTACCTAGCAACGTTTGCGCAGTTAAATGTTCCTGACTCAATACTTGAATATTAAATTCATAGTCTTCACATAAGCTATCATTAATTGATGTGAAGTCAGTTACCTGCACCATGCCATCAGGTAAGCCTTGTATACTTACGCTAAAATGACTGGTATTCGCTTTATGTTCACTAAAGATGTCCATGAGTCCCATTTTCAATCCTTTTTTATCTATTAAATTAGGCGTTATCGGCAAATATTGCGGTGATTTCGTCTTGCTCATCAACCGTTAACGTTAAAATATCTGGCATATCTTCTTGCGCCATATATTCCAAAATAGATTTAGCAATTCCCGGTAAAATTTGTCGTTCAATGACTGCATTTACCATCCGAGCACCGCTGTCTGAAAGCTGGCATTGCTGAGTTAACTTACTCAATACACTTGCATCAACACGCAGTTGCATTTTATGATTTGTAGCAAGACGCTTAGCAATCGCTTCTAGTTTTAAACTAACAATTGCTTGCAGTGCATCTTGATCAAGCGCTAAATAAGGCACTACTTGCATGCGTGCAAGTAAAGCTGGTGCGAAGAATTGTAGTAACTGTGGCTTAATTAATTCACTTAACGCACCAATTGACGGCACTTGCCATGGGCTACCATCTTCATTAATCGGTGCATCCGTTGGATTGAGTGCGTCATTAATGGCTTGCTGCTGCTCAGTCGGTTGTTCTACATCATCGTCTTGCTCTGGACTCAAATCGATCACTGTTGGTGGTGTGCATGCATCAATTAGCTCTGCTGAACCTAAGTTAGACGTCATGATGATCACGGTGTTTTTGAAGTCAATTTCACGGCCTTCACCATCACGCATATTGCCGCGTTCAAATACTTGATAAAACATGTTAAGCACATCTTTATGCGCTTTTTCTACTTCATCAAGCAAAATTACTGAGTATGGGCGCTGTCTTACCGCTTCAGTTAATACACCGCCTTCACCGTAACCTACATAACCAGGAGGTGAACCTTTAAGCTGCGATACTGTATGCGACTCTTGATATTCACTCATATTGATAGTGGTTAAGAACTTCTCGCCACCAAACAATTGCTTAGCTAAACAGCGGGCTGTTTCAGTTTTACCAACACCGGAGGGTCCGGCAAGTAAAAAGACCCCTAACGGTCCTTGTTCATTACTGATCCCCGCTTTGCTGACACGTAATGCTTGCGCAATTTTTGCCATACCCGCTTGCTGCCCGATCACTTCTTGACCAATTGCCGTTTCTAAATTAATGAGGTTACTGATCTGATCTTTAACCATGGCACCAACAGGTACACCGGTCCACTGAGAAATTATTTGTGCCACTGCATCAGCGTCTACTTCGCTAAATAAGCCATTATCTTGACTGTTTTGCTCTTTTAAAGTTTGGCGCAAGCTAAGTAGTGCAGCACTGTCTTGTTCGCTTGCATTGGTTGCTTGTTTAAATTCGTTGATCTGGCTTAAAGTGGCAATTTGTGACTCACGAGCACTGGTTAATGCAGCAAGTTTATCTTGTGCAGTATTTAACTCTTGCTGTAAGTACAATAACTTATCCATATCGACAGCTAAACCTTGCTCGCTTTCACTGGCAATACTGGCAATCCGAGTTTGTAAATAATTTATATGCTCTCGCTCAGATTCAATTGCAGCTGGATCAGTTGCAAACGACATTCTGACGCGAGCTGCTGCTGTATCAAGTACGTCAATTGCTTTATCTGGTAACTGACGACCTGTGATATAACGAGCTGACAATACAACTGCCGCTTCAATGGCATCATCGGTAATTTGGATACTATGATGTTGCTGATATTTATCTTTTAAACCCGCTAGCATAAGTTGCGCAGCTTGCTCCGTTGGCTCATCGACTTTGATCAGTTGAAAACGACGCTCTAATGCGGCATCACGCTCAAAGTACTTTTTATACTCACTCCAGGTAGTTGCTGCCACTGTGCGTAATTCACCTCTGGCAAGAGCGGGTTTTAATAAATTAGCCGCATCGCTCATACCGGCATCGCCACCCGCACCAATTAAGGTGTGTGCTTCATCAATAAACATAATGATCGGCGTGGTTGAGTTTTTAACTTCGTCAATTACTGTTTTTAAACGGCGCTCAAACTCGCCTTTAACACCTGCGCCAGCTTGTAATAAGCCCATGTCTAAGACTAATAAACGCACACCTTTTAATTCATCAGGTACTTGACCATCAATAATACGCTGTGCAAAACCTTCTACTACGGCGGTTTTACCGACTCCCGGATCACCCACTAAAATCGGGTTGTTTTTACGACGACGACATAACACATCCACCATCATGCGTATCTCGTCGTTTCGCCCGAGTACAGGATCAATTTTTCCTTGCTTAGCTTTTTCGGTTAAATCTTCACAATATTCATCAAGCGCGCCGCCACCTTCACTTTGGCCATTATTTTGCGTTTGCTGAGCTGTTTTTGCCTGTGGGTTTAAACGCTCGCTTGAGTTTTGACAAATTTTATCGAGGTTTTCGGCTAAAAAGCGTGAGTCAATTTTATCTAGCAACGCTGGTAATTGAAGCACAGGGCTATAAGGTAATAGCTCCGTGAGTGCATCAAGCAATGCAGCACCGTTGATCCAATCACTTTTATGCTGCACATTAGCGCTCAACCATGCGCGTTCTAACCATTCATATAAACGACGAGAAAACACCGGCTTACTTTGGTTACCCGCAGGTTGGCGATTTAAAAAGTCAAGCAACTCATGCCATACCGCATCTTGATTAATATTAAAAAAGTGAAATATTTGTTCTAAATCACCACTACTGCCCTCTTCCATCAACTTAATTAGTAAGTGTTCAGGCAGCACTTCAAAATGACTACGACTGCTAGCAAACCCTGCAGCAGACTCAAGCGCGGTCGCGGTATGGCCATTTAGCTTGTCGATAAGTTGTTTAATGCCTTTTGCATCCATTGTTTTGTCCTTAAATCTGGTTTCTTACTAATGTTGATATTGAAGATGGGTATAGCTGTGTACGGTTGTGTTTGCCGCAGCACTACCTAAATAACTGTTGTGTCCAAGTATTAACGGTGACACACCGATTGCCTGTTGCTCTACAGCTTCGTTAGCCACTTTGATTTGGCATAACCACTGCACATTACTTGGTAAGTGAGTGCTTAATAACGCCGCCATTTTTTTACCTTGCTCATGCAAAGGGTTCAAACTAATGGCAGTTTCACTGTCTACAGGGCCGATGGCAATTGTTAAAATACTGCCACTTACTAATACTTTGCTACCTAATACCGCAGAACCACCGAGTACCATCTGAGCATCATCACCAAATGTACTTGGGGCATCAATTGTTTGCCAATTAGCGCGGGTATCGTCAACATGCAGCTCTTTCACTGCAAGTGTATGTTTCAGTAATTGAGTTAAGCCTGCTGCACTGGTTTGTTTTAAGCTAGCAATGCCGCATTGTACTTTTTGATCTGTTTTTGTAGATAAAATGGCTTCAATTAAATGATCAAATTGATCTGCACCACGTCCTGCAACATTGATTTGTGACTTTTTCCACGCCTGAAAAAGTTGGCAATATAAAATATGATTAAACATATCTAAAAATTGCCGAACCCTGTCACCACTTTCGTCATCACTTGCTGCTTGCTCTAACAGGTAATGCGGCATCGGCGCATCAACCCCATACAAACCCAAGAATGACGTTGATAAACTGAGTCGCCCGCGTCCTTGGTTATCTAAGCTACACGCACGTACATCGGTTGCTGGAAAGCCAAGCTCTTTATAGGGCTTAAACATCACCCGCTCACTAATGCCTTTGTCAAGTTCGTGAGGCGTTGCCCAATGCTTTTCAATTAAGCTCATCGCTTTAAATAAATTAAACTGCCAAGGCTTAGCAATTAATTGCTCAATCGGTTTGGGCAATTTAGCCCAAACGGGATGCTTTATGGCTGGTTCATGCACACTCATAATTGATAACTCTTGCCCGGCTCAATATCCCAACACCAGGTTTTATAGCTAGGAATAGCATTAACGCGAGTCTGCACACTTTCATTAATTGGTGCGTACATTAAAAAGAATTGGTGCAACATATTACAAAAATGATAAAGATCGGCATCGCACACAAACTTACTTTCATCGATATCAATTAATACATCTACGCCTTTAATAAAAATTCCACGCTTTATTTGGCTGATCGGAGTAGCCGTTATTTTTTGAATGCTCTCAATACGCAAGCGATTCTCAGCTTTTTGCGACCAATCAAATAGCACTAATAAACGTTTAAGCTCGGTTACTTGAGTTATTTGGGAAAACTTAACATTAAGTAAGCTGATCAGCTGCCAATGTTTTGGTTGATCTGGGCACGGTAAATAATTAGTAGGCCTAATAACATTCTCAACCTCGGCAATACTTGGCATATCGCGCCCGCCAATATTTAAATCACCTTCTTGCAGTAGTTGCCGAGGCCAGCCTGCATTAAAAGCAGTTAAATCAACAGATAGTGTTTCTTTTTCATCATTTAGATTGAAAGGCAACTGTAAGTAATGAGTTGGCGCAGCTGCACCCACATCTTTAGTTAATACGGTAAATAGCTTTTTCTCATCTTCAAATACACTTTGATAACGAGGTGTATAATCATAGGTTTTACCACTGAGCGAGTTGCGCCCCATTACCGAATCGACGGTGTAACTGAAAATATGATCGGTACGATTTTGATCTGCGGTGATCATATAGTCGGTACGATTGGGTTCGATTCTGATTGGCTCTGCCGCTTGGGAAAATAAATTAATTGCAGGCACGCAGTTTATAAGTAGGTTTTCACGGGATAATTGGTGTCCGGGTGGTAATTTACTTGAGCCACGAAAAACTATTTCAAAGCGGTCTATATGATCTGCAAACTCAACGTCTTGCAAACCTGTAAAAGTTAAAAAGTAAAAACGATCTTTGGCATTAAAGTAATCTAGTAATAATGCATAGCCTGGATGGCTTTGCTCAGCACTCGGTAAAAGAGCCCCATCAATATTTAAATAACTGGCACTGCAACCTTTTACTTTAAGCTTTTTATTATGCTCAAAATGCGCAGGGCCAAAATCAAGTTCAGCATGTTTCTCTGCCGTTTGCAGCAGCTTAAATAAAGAGCTACATAACGGGGTATCGCCGCGTAAATAAAACTGCAAGTTTGATAAGTCATAATTTTTACGCTCACCTTGGCATACAAAACGTAAACCAATGCGCAGCTCTGCACCTAAATGTGATTCTTGATAGCGCACATGCTCAACATCGAATGGTGCTACTGTTAGATTATGCGTGGTGGTAAAAGTAATATTTTTATGATCAACTACCGTATTATCTGCTTTTAATGTGAGACCCTTTTCAATCATGTGAGTCTTTTGCATTGCCAGCTTAGGGCTAAATTTCACTACCGTACTCGAAGGGTAATAACTAAGCAGAATAGGACATAATTGACGCAGCACTTGCTCTGACACTTCTGGTACTGATTCATCTAAGCGTTTTTGTGTGTGCGCAGTTAAATACGCCATACCTTCGAGTAAACGCTCGATATGCGGGTCGCGATCTTTTAAGGCATCAATATTTAACATGCCCGCATGCTCAGGATAATGTTGTGCAAACTGTTTACCGGCCTGCGTTAATAAACGCATTTGAGCATCAAAATATTGCTGCATTAAAATATCCTTTTCATTGAAATATTAATCACCATTTTTAGCGTGCTGCATTACATCAGCCTTACCGCCTGATTCAAACCGCGTGTTTAACTTAATACATTGGCCACTGGTTAGAAATGCTTGAATATCCAGTCGGATCACGCAATTTTCTTCACGTATTTCCATTGGAATAACATTGGCATAACGCACTCTTGGCTCATATTTCTCAATCAATTTTTTAACCTCAAACGCCAAAGTATGTTGCGAATAAGGCAAACCTTCGTAAATATCTTCAACATCGGGCAAACCATAATCAGCCAAATGCTTTAACACCCCACGGCGAGCATTAAGCAGCTCATTAAGATGCTTACAGACACTATTTTGCTCATCAGTCTGAAAACCTTGATGTCCATTACGAATGACAGGCTGAGTTAAAAAATCGAATAACGCCATGAACTTACCTCTGATAAAAGGATATGCTTGCGCATATCCTTTAAAAATTCCGACTTATCGACCTTCAGTCCAAGAGTCAGAGAACTCGATGTTGCCATCAAGGTATGTCCAAGTAATGCGCTTATAACGTAAACATACTGTTTCAAGGTGCGGATAACGCTCCTTGTCTAAGTCTTTTACGTTGTGCATTGTTGGTGAGATTGACGTAATTTTTACATCTTCCAACTTGTGGCAGAAATACTCACGCTCAGTCCCTGTGTCATCGATACGGTACCATTTAAGCTCAAGTTGCTTAAGTGTTTGACCGTTCGAGCACGCTTTATACAGATACGGTGTAGCTGCATCTACCGCTTTAGTAATTACAAACGGTTCATGCTTACGTGTACCTGTAAGTTCACCCGTGTCGTTATCTGTAGGAATGCGAAGTTCATGATCAAAGTGTAGGATCTCAATTGAACCTTCACGCTCTGCAACAGTTACAGAACCTTTGATGTCATTACCTTGGTCATCCTTTAACCACATATACGCTGGAATTGCCATTTCATTATTCTCCTTTTAGAATGAAGTGTTTCCTGTTAGTTGGCATTGGCATAAACAACCATGTTTATGCCCCCCAAAAAGCCCTCTGCTTCATGCCACTGGGGAACATGTCCCAAGTTGGATGCAACCAACTTGGGGCAATTTTTTACAAAGACGGATTATCTAACTCTAGTATTAGCGACATCGCGTCAAATGGAGTTTGCAAAACAGCTAACTTTTCGAAATGTTGCTGTACACTTTTAGGTAATTGCTTAAACTTATACTCTGCGTCTAATTCAGATACCCAAGTACTTGAAACAAAACTATCAATATCGTTCTTCACCTTGCTCGGCGTAACTGCTTTGTAAAAATAAGCTGCTTTTAAATAGCTTTCGTACTGAATTTTCATACAAGCACTCAGCGCAGAATAATGCATATAATCAATAGCAGTCTTTGTCATTTCTAAGCTAATACCATCGATTTGTAATTCAGTGCTGCTTATTTTCTTCGCATTTGAAAAACATTTATCCATCTGCTTTTCAAATGCGATTGTTGCTACCTGTAGCTTTTGCTTTGCAAAAAACACTTTATTATCACTGGCTATTGCGTTGGCTATACAAGCCAAAAGCAAACTGAGTAAACAGACCATTTTAATCATTTTTACAACCATTTATCATCGCCTTCCAAAATTCTCGCTCTTTATATGAACTACTATTTCTATACGCACTATATGAAATTTTTTGTAATTCATATCTTTTAATTTTTGACACCGAGGATAACGATTCAGCCATCAGGGCAAAATCTGTATTAGATATATTAAATTGTGCAACCAAGGCCCCATTACCTACAAAAATTGCAGCTAGACTACCGAAGCTCAGCGCTTTTGTAAGTTGATCAGTATGTTTAGTGAGCTCTCTAGCTTTATCTAAATACTCTAGATTTTTTTTAGAAAACTCCAATCCACTAATATTTGGACACTTCATTTGTAAACTCCTTTTAATGCCCCAAGTTGGATGCAACCAACTTGGGGCAATTTTTTCCATCTACATTTTTACACCAACCAGCTACTCACCAAATTGACGTATTTACACTTTAAAAGCCTGCGTTAAATGCGTTTCATCGGCGGCTTGGCAGTTCATTTTTCGCCAGGCATCTGCCCTACTAATGCCAAACGCACATCAATACCTTCCACTTGGAAATGCGGCACTATGTAAGTACTAACGCGGTAATAACCAGGGTTACCCGGAATTTCAGCAACAGTCACTTTGGCATCTTTTAATGGATGCGTTGCAATTAACGACTCATCAGGGTTATTCATTTTAGTAACTAACGCACCTAACCAATCGTTAAGCTGCTGCTCTAATTCATGGCGAGGTTTACTCGAACCTATGTTTTCACGCTGCAACACTTTTAAGTAATGCGCAATGCGCGATACTAAGAAGATATACGGTAAACGCGAGTTAATACGTGCGTTTGAGGTTGCTTCTGGCGTTTCAAGCACTTGTGGCTTTTGCGCACTATTAGCTGAGAAGAAACACGCAAAGTCTGAATTTTTATAATAACTAAGTGGAATAAACCCTTGGTTAGCAAATTCAAGCTCTTTAGTCTCTGAGATCAATACTTCTGTTGGGATCTTAGTTTCTGAGCCTTTACCTGCTTCGAATGAATGAAGTGGTAAATTCTCAACTTTACCGCCCGACTGTGGGCCACGAATGTTAACTGCCCAACCATTATCATGGAAACTGCGAATAATATTGGCGGCAAAAGCAAACGTTGCGTTACCCCATAAATAGCGCTCATGGTGTTCACTGTTTACATCTTCTTGGTAGTTAAAGTTACGCAGTGGATTAGTTTCACCATACGGTAAGCGCAATAAGAAACGTGGGAACGCTAGGCCGATATAGCGTGAATCTTCTGATTCACGGAAGTTTTTCCAACGTAAAAATTCAGCACGCTCCATGTACGAACCAATATCTTGAATTTTAGATACTTCATCAAGTGAGTCTTTCAAGAAAAACTTAGGTCCTACGCTGCCCATAAATGGGCAGTGCGCCGCAGCTGATACGCGTGAAATTTCTTGTAGTAATGAAACATCTGGCGCTGAACAATCAAACTCAAAGTTCGATACCATAGTCGATACCGGTTCGCCACCTGGGGTGTCGTAATCTGAGGTATAAACATGCTTGTACAATGCTGATTGCGTGGTATCAGGCGCTTCTTCAAAGTCATCACGCAGGGTTTCTTTATCAACGTCGAGCATTTCGATTTTGATGTTGGCATTGTTTGGCGTGCGATTAATTAAATAACGCAATGAACGCCAAGCTGATTCCATTTTTTGGAAGTTTGGATTATGTAAAATCTGGTCTAACTGCTGTGAGATAATCGTATCAACTTTCGCAATATAGTCATCTAACAACAACTTATCGATACGCGTAACTTCTTGGCCGCTGCTGCCAGCCATATCTAAAAATACATTGATTGCCGCTGTTAAACGCTCATTCGCACGGGTTTCAGCAAGGTTGCTGGCATCACGAAAAGTGTCTAATTTGATCTCATCTGCAACTGGGGCAATATCGACCAAGTTACAAAGGCTTTCGTAGGTTGATACCGGAGCTTGCTCAATTGAATGAGCTGCAACGTTTAATTGTTCTTGCATTGACATGGTAACGTCCTTATTCAGTAACTGGGTGTTTTTCGTCTTCAGAAGCAAGCGGGGCAATTTCATCCAGCTTAGCTTTTAACTCATCAAGTTCTGGCTGGTTTTGTAATACCCGCTCTAGTTCTTTACGTAATGATGAGTTATCCAAAAGATTCGATTTCAAGTCACGCAGTAAGTTACGCATTGCCATCATTTTATTTAACTCAGGTACCTGTGAAGCAACTGATTCTGGATCAAACGATTTAAACGAATCAAACTGTAAATTCACGTTGATCTCGCCATCGCCTTTGATCTTATTAGCAACTTGAAAGTTTGCCTTTGGTGCCATATCTTTTAACACTTGCTCAATATTATTTTTATTGATTGTTACGCGTTCACGCTCAGCAAGGTCTTGGGTATTTAAACCATTAGAGTAATCACCAATTACCAGCATTTTTAGTGGCAATTCGCTTTTTTGCGATGCGCCATCCGTATCAAGCTCTAAAGAGATATTGATCCGAGCTCTTGGGATCTCTTTTTGAAATGTATCTGTCATGTTTCTTCCTTTGCAGTTTGTATCAATTCCAATTAACCTCGACCCATTAGTCAGGCTCTTGTAACTAAATCCAAGCTATTGCTTGAGCCGGATTGGTTACCATCATTCGCTGACTAATTTGCTTAGCAGCTAAACTCATTTCATCACTTTCTGCCAACGACAGATTGGCGTAACATTGCTTGGCAAAACGCCATACTTCCATGCAAAAATGTTGTTGCCACTTCGCTAATTGAAAAGTTTCAATTTGCTCAAGTAATTCGGTTAAAATTGCCAAAGCGTGTTCATAATGCTCCGCTTTAAGTAACAACTTGGCTTTTAATAATTGGCTTTGTGATTGGTCAAACCCGGTAGGGGTACTTAATTGCTCAACCTTGCTAAGCGCAGCACTGAGTTGTCCTTGCACTACTTCATCAGCCAATAAGCTATAATGTTCATCAAAAATATTGCCTTGCGAATTATTGCTTGCTGGCGTTTGTGCATTGCTAATTTCAAGTAACGTTTCTTTATTGGCTGGGCTGCATAACCCTGTGCCATCGTCGTACTGTAAATGAGTTAAAAGCGGAAACTGACTAGTTAAATTAATCAATTGCTGCTCAAGCCAGTGACTTAGCTTGCCTTTATTTAATTGTTTTAACGCACTTAATACCAACATTTGTAAGTTGAGATTAAATTGCATCGCACCTTCCATAAATAAGCCTTCTGCAAGCATGAGTGCCTGCTCTGGTTGTTCACTGGCAAGTGCATTTTCAATCGGTGCAAAAGCCGCAGCTCTTGGTGCTGGTAAGCGTGTTTTACCATTTTCATTAGCCGGTATTTTCAACCCAGACCAACGTGCAGCACGTGATAATTTAATCACCCGCTCGATGTTATTTTGTTCTTTATCAAAATTCAGTAATTCACGAATAGCTGATAAATAAGCCGTGTCACTGCTGAGATCACCAACCGTAATACTTGCAACTTGACTTACAGAGCTGTGCACTGATGATGTTGAATGTATTGCCGGTGTACCGTCGCTTGGTGCTTGTTCAGTATCGTCTTTACTAACAACTGACGGCTCGACTGCCTTTGCAACTGGGTTGCGTTTCATTTGCTCGTCAGTCCACTCGTTTAAAGTAGATAAAGGACCTGATTCACTATCTAATAATGGTACTGAGTGTTGGTTGTAATCGGTTAATACCGCATCTAGTTCGGCCCATTGTTCTGCGGTTGCCGAATGACTTTGCGAAATCCCTTTTAGACGTTCTTGTTGCTGTAAAAACCAGGTATTTACAGCACTGCGCATGCGCTCTTTAAGTGGGTGTACGTCGTTGCTAAAATCAGCCAATATCTTATTAAACAATTTGATTGAACTAATTAACCCCTGCACCCCAAATTCACTGGTTGCAGCTAAGCATAAGTAACTAACAATACGTAAATCTTTACTCTTATTCTGTAATAAGTCAGTTGCTTGAATAAACATCACTTTAAAATCAACCTCACCAACACCCGATGAAGATGCTTTGAGACTTTTAAATGTTTCTTCGTATTTTAAATCTTCGCCACACGGCAAACCTTGCAATGGTGCAGCAAGTTCATCCAGCCATAGTTGCCAGCTATTGTGAGTATGTGGTTGCTTTAAACTCATGCTTTACACCATCGTCTTAGTGCATCGTATACACTTACGTTATCCATATCGGCAAAATTAATACTGTAGTCACTTGGCACTTTGCTCAATGGTAAATTCGTCAAATCAATAATTTGTGTTGATTTGTCTTCATTTAACCAAATCGAGCTAAAATAGGATGCCGATACAGGACGACAAAACACCGTTAAACTAGGCGCATGATCTTCACACCCTAGTTGATAAAAGAACCACGGTTGCCAGTTGTGATCAGCAACCACAGATGCTATTAAATGCAGCCAAAACCCAGCGACCAAGGCGCTCTCATGACTAAACTGTGGCATTGGTAAACGAATACCAAATTGACTGCGTAGACAGCCTCTATTTGCAATCGACTTCAATACTGCAGATAGTTCTTCAATTAATACAGCACGCTTATGCACATCATTCATCTGGAGATGCTGCCACAACACACTCATCGGTATCATGCGCAGTTTATCTAGCTCTTGATTTAAATTTGGTTGCTGCTTCAACGCATCAGCAACCTTGTTATAAGCATGAGCTTGTTCCGCCATCGCATCAATTGATGGCGCTTCTTTAATGCGATCATTCACACCAATTAAGTGCTCAATCACATGACTAGCATATAAAAACAAAAATGCTGGATGGCGTTTATAAGTGTCTAATCCGCTATGTATAAAAGAGCTAAAAGGGTAAAAACGGCCACTACTATCTTTACTTGGTTGTAAAATACCAAGCAAACTACTGTCTTCACTGTTCCCAGATACAAAAAACAACGATTTAACACCATTAAGTACAGCAACATTATTCGCCTTTCGACCACGATTAAGGTGAGCAAATCCTTCTTGTAACCAATGATCAAATGCCACTGATTCACGCGATGAAATATTTAACTTCACAAAATCAGGTCGTACTGGTGTTTTCCCCATATAACCGTAAGAAAACTGTTTTACTAGTAACGGCGATTTCTTTTTAGAAAATAAATTAAACATAACCGCCCCTACTGTACCGAATTATTATTCGACTGCGCATATTGCGGCGATTTCGAAAACAACGAGTTCGGTAAAGCAAACGAAGTCAGCATATATTTTGAGAAAATACCGCTATTACGCCCTGATTTTAAGGAAAACTGTACTGTTAATTGCTGTTCTGACTTATCGGTTAGTTCCCATGTAGCTAAGAACTCAGTGCCTTTTATCCATTTTACATTAGCATTATTAAGCACTTTAAGTAGCGCCCACGGACCATCTTGCTCAATCGAAATTCGATTGCCTTTATTATCTAAACCATAAAGAATCGCTTTTTCTGCAGCACCACGACCAGGCCAAGAAAAGTTACGCCACTCCTCCGGCTCATTACGATAGCGATAACCTTGCTCTGAAAAGCCTAAATAAGTTTCACGAATGCCTCTTTGTGGTACTGGCATCATCTGAAAATTAAAGCCCGCAGAATCTGCGCCACTAGTAAATAGTGAACGTGTTACTTTATTTGCTTTTGTTAAACCATCGAGTAATTCTTTACTAAAGCCAATACCAACACCATTCCACTGTTTTTCTTCCCATACGCCACGACGTACTTTCATAAAAGGTTTCAGTTGAGTGTTAGTAAAGTTCCATAATATGCCCGACTCAGTGTTTAAAAACTCCGATACATCAGCAATCGCGGCATCAGGTCCATTTAGGTTAAATGGGTACTTTCCTGCGATGCTGTTGCTGTACATTGTATAAACTTGGTTTTCCCACTCTTCATTTAACTGGCTTCGTGCTTTGGCCATAATTGTGGCTATACCCGCTTGTAAAGGCGCTTTGAAAAGAGTATCCAACGTTTCTTTTGTTTGTGGGTCTAAAGCACGTGTTTGGCTTTCAATGATGATCCATGAAGACTGCAAAGCATTGGTTTGATTATTACCTGAGAGTAAATCTTGGACAAAAATCATAGCTTGGCCATCATCTTCATTACTCGCCGCCATCGCTTTTATGTCTGAGTGGATGCTGCTTAATGAACTAATGTACTGGCCCATGTAATCAGAACTGCGCTTATTATCATCGTTTTGTGTAAAACGGCGTAAATCAGCAAAGCGAGATTCCAGCTCTGGCGCTCTAACCGTACTCATTTGTGAAAAATCAGGGCTGTTAATAGCTTGTTTAGCTAGCTTTCCTTTTGCTGCTTTTTTCTGCGCAACGTCGGCAGCACCGGCAACTAAGGTCGCAATTTTGTCATTATTCGCGGTAACGGCTGAAGGTTCGTCAGCAATCATTATGTTATTGTTCACCAGCATCATTAAATCTATCAATGGGCCATCGTTTGATGAAAGGCGAGCAAAATCAATACTTGCATCGTTTAAGTCTCTAAACGCTGGGACTTGAATACTATTTAAGAATTCGAACCAAGTATTACCGTAATCCTTAAAGTAATAAGCACGCATTGCTTTGGCTAAGGACTCAGCTTGTGCTTCATCTACAGCATTTTGCCCTTCGTCATTACTGGTGCCCATAACCCAATCGCCTGAGAACACTAACCGTGAAATACGTTTAATTTCAGGATATACATATTCTTGCCAACCAGCATTGGTATATACATAAGGAATTGCATAGCTACTTTTTAATACATCACGGTTATTAGCCGACATAAACTGATTAAGCTGTAATGCTTTTTTGCGCTCAGCAAAGCTTGTTATCACTTGCTTATACAGAGGCTCAGCCTCAGGTTGAGTATTTAAACTTTCGCGCGCAGTATAAATTGCGGTTTCATTTGCTTGCCAAAAATTAATATTCCCAGGATGCTCTAGATCAGTACCTAAATTAGCTAAGTACACATCTAACAACGCAGTTAATTGACTATAAATGGGTGTATCTTGTTGCGCTGTTAAATCAATATTAAAGTGATTACTAATAAAACTAAGTAGCTGCTGTTTAGCAAATTCATCATTTTTATGTTCGGGGTGTGTGCTTAGCATTAAATGTAATTTAAGTGCTTCGTAATAAGGTTGTCGAATACCTACGCGTGACTCCGGCTCATCAGAGTTCCAACGACTTTCATACTGTTTTAATTGTGCTAACACCTGTTTTTCAGCAGGAAGTGTGATCAATTGGTTTAACTGGTTAAATAATACATTCGCGACACTTTGAGTTGTTTCGTCACCTTCGTAAATACCAAAAATAAAATACCAAGGTAAGCTTTTTTCATAACTTACAAGCTCCTGATAATGCTCAAATAATGCAAGTGTTGCAGCTAGCTTTTGATCCGCCTTCGCCTTATTTACATTAACTTCAACCACCGCTTTCACGCGTGCTTCGCCTTGGTTAAGCAATAACTGATTACTGGTGTATGAGGTAATCAATAACGCTGTAATCGCCGCTATTGAGGCAAGCCCCGTGGTTACAGTTAAACCTTTTAACCAACGCCCAACTAGGCGCTTTTTACGATTACCCCGAGTTAAATCTTGTAGTTTAAAAACAACATCATTAAAAACGCGATTAATAAAATAGCTTTGGGTGATTGTTTCTTGTTTTTGTTCAACCACAACCGCGCCAAATTGATCGCGTACACCGTTGGTGATTCGCTCAATTGGTGTGCCCTCTTGTGTACCTGAGGTAAAATACACGCCTGCAAACCAAGGAACTTCTTGGTACGGATTCGCTTTAAATAGCAAGTTTACAAATTCGGTTAGTTTTGTTGAGGCCGATTTAAACTGATTAGGAAAATCAAGGATCAACTGTTTACGATGCTCATTTCGTTCACGGGCCACTTTACTTAAACGTTGCTGGCACAAACGTTCGTATAATTCATCCATTCTGAGCTCGAACATTTCAGCCGGATCGGTTTTTTGATCTTCACTAATATCAAGTAAATATGCGCCCCACACTTGCTCGCGCTCTTTTTCAGATAAGTCATTAAAAAAAGGTTCAAAGCCACTAATTAAATCGGTTTTTGTGAAAGTGATATAAACAGGGAAAATAACACCTAGTTGCGTGATCAACTCTTCAATACGTTCACGGACTAACTTTACATGCTGGCGAATTTCTTCACTGTCAGAGGTTAAAACATCAGCTACACTAATTGCGACCATTACGCCATTGATAGGTAATTTTGGGCGGTACTTTTTCAGTAAATTTAAAAATGATAACCACTCTTTGTTTTCTGATTGCTCAGTTGTGTAACGTCCTGCGGTGTCAATTAAGATCGCTTGATCTGAAAACCACCAATCACAGTTACGTGTGCCACCAAAACCTTGAATATGCATTTCGCTAGAGTTTGAATACGGAAAATGTAATCCAGAGTTAGCAAATAAAGTACTTTTACCGGTCGCTGATGGACCAATGATCATATACCAAGGTAGTGCATAAAGAGCGGTATTACCACGATAGCCAGCGCCTAAGTGCGATGCTTTTAATGAGCCTAACGCTTCTTGCATTTTTTCTTTTATTTCATCAAGCTCAGCACTTGAGCCCGCATTGTGATTTGCAAGTTCAGAAGCTAACTTATCGCCAGAACGCTTAGTCCATAACCAACGAGTAAAAATAAATAAAATGAATACCGCCGTAACTGCTCCCATAGCAATCAGCTTTTTATCAGTCGTGTCTAAGCCCACCATGCGCCCAGCAAACCAAACAATGCTCAGCACTGCAATTAGACCGATCAACTGTCCTGTGGCGCGAGATGACACTAAGCCCAGTAAAAAATGCACTAGGCCACTTTTATTTACTCTTCCTTGCATGGTATTGCCTTATCGTGTCTCGTTGGTTTTATTCAATTGAGTGAGTACTTCCACCTGATTACTTATGGTTTGCGTACTCTGTGTAGCCTGCTTGTTGATCACAAAATGAAAGCCTGCAAATAGGGAAGCGATTGAGCCTAAACAAATCGACAGAATAACCCAATAAGGGACATTACGACCGACTTTCATAGCAAACCCTTCAGCAGGTACGCCATTATCAGAAAGCAGTGCATTAGGCGTGCCTTTGACATCTTCAATTTGTGCACGAATGTCAACTATCAAAGCTTTAAGCTGTTCTATTCCTTTAACTTTATAGATACCTTCAAAACCCAATTGCAAACAAATATAGTACACTTCTAACGCCGCAAATTTATTTTCACCGCCAGTACGCAAAGTCGCTAAACGCTCAAAAAACTCTTCACCTGCACGGTTATTGCCAAAAAACTCTAACTGCAGCGGTCGTGACATCCAGTCCATACGAAAATGCGCTCCGGAGCTCATTACAAACTCATCGCACATTGCAGTAAGAGCAAATTTTACTTCTTGCATCACACTAGTCGTCACTTGTTGGGCATAACAATTACGCTCAAACTCATCAAAACTATTTAATAACTGATCACGAAAATCGTTCAGCTCAAGATCGGTTGATTGCTTGAGCTTTAATGGCGATAACGCATTTATAACCGATGATATACAGGCGATTAAATCTTGTTGTTGTGATTGTTGTTGCATCATTTCACCTAACTTAATTGCGTGCGACAGTAACTATTTCGATTTGCGCAGCTTGCAAACCAAATGGAATAAATAAACTTAACGACTGCTCTTCGATTATTTGCTGCCAAATGTAACCATGTGATTCAAGACGGAAATATTCATATCCACTCTTTATTGCTAATTTATTTGGCGGCCGTTGGCAGTGAGTTAGCTGAACACCTGCAAGGGCTGATGAAATCATAATATCGAGTTTTTCAGTTGCGCCAACTTTAACTTGGTCGCTAAATGTTTCAATCCACTTGGTATCCTCAGCTTCAAAATAAACCGCTAGATAAAAGTCGTTATGCTCAAAAATTGCTGAGTCAATAGTCGCAACCTGATGAATAGCATTGGAAACTTTTTCAAGTTTAAGGCCAGCCATTTTCTTAGGCACAACACCTTCAAGTAGCTTAGTTAGCAACTCATCTAACTTACCAAATACATGGCTGAGTTGTTTATGCTGATAAGGAGGGACTTGGTTTACTAAATCACTGTGTTCAAACATCGATACAGAGCTGATCAAATCAACCAATTCACAGTACAAACGCTCTGGATGAACTAATGACAAACTTTTTAAATGATCCAACCGCTTTGCTGAAGGTGCCATCGCATTAAGTAATAAAAAGCTATTCATCTCGTTTGGACCAAAGTCAGTCACTGAACCAAAGTTTTTCCTGCGACTAAGCAACACATTGACTTTCGCATTCACTAAATTTGCGGTGCGATTTAATAGCTCAGTTAAATATACCGAAGCACTGATATTTAACAGTGGTGGTACAAAGTGTTTATTAACAACAAAAGAGCCGTCTTCTGCGCGGACTATTTTCAAACACGCTAAAGTATCAAAATAAGTTTTTACATCACTATCTGTTAATAATATAAATTTAGGGTGCGCTATCAGCACTTCACGATTACGTGCAGCATCATGATCATCATTTAACTCAATATAGTCTGCATGATAGGCACTGAGCTGACCGGTTGTTGCATAACCCTCAATATTACTAACGATTTTATTGGCAGCAATCGCGATGTAAATAATCACTTCATCTAGGTTAGGATCTAATTCCAGCTTTAATTCGTCATGTTGTTGGCGATCAAAATCAAGTAATCGACCATTTTCAAGTAACAATTTGAAGCTAGTAATTTTTAATAGCCCACGTGATAACGCTGACTCATCAATTGCAAGATGCTGGATACCAAATACCAATGGAGAAATAAGTCGCTGTCTTACAATTTGATTTTGCTCATGATACTCATCAAATAACTGAAAATGGTGTTGTGCTAATAATACACCTTCAGCCCAGACGGGTTTTACGGGGGCTTTAGTACTCATTACTGTGCCTCATCCACGTCAGGCAACTGCACTTCATTATTTGTGATCAGCACATCTAATGCAGTCGATAATTTAACCGGACCATCACCTAATTGATAATACGTTTTCCATTTGTCTCCTTGGCGATCTCTGAATAACGCAACAATTGCCACAAAACGAGCATTTTCAGCTTGTTCAAAAGCGATCGTTGTTTTTTCGGCAGGATTAATAGTACGTTCTTCTAACGTGATCAATGAATTTGCTAATACTGATTTATCTGACTTCCAAAGTTCTTCAAACGTCGCTGTTTTAAAGCTCTGAATATCAGACAATTGATACACTCTGAGAACCACTGGAAGTGCTTCATCAAATTGATTTAAATTTAAATTATCTGTTGCTGTAATGTCTAACTCTACATTAGTGCTCATGCACGCAGTGAGTGACATTAACAGCACAGCTAAGATTACTTTATTTATTGCAAAACGCATTTAATACCTCATTAGATATTTTAAAATTGATTATTCAGTTTTTACAAAGGATCTCTTCATAAACAGGGCAAATAACCCT
>TARA_R110001606_G_scaffold128181_1_pt1 | contig 28370 bp, 17 predicted proteins | sample TARA_R110001606 | Tara Oceans TARA_R110001606 (sample SAMEA4398315) | marine metagenome | biome: Polar Biome; feature: [SRF] surface water layer (ENVO:00010504); material: water (ENVO:00002006), including particulate matter (ENVO:01000060) such as... | depth 5 m
CGTTACCAATCATCTTATTTATATTCGCACCCTCTTTAATGCGGCCATAAAAGAAGGTATCGTGGAAACCAAACACTATCCTTTTGCAGGAGAAAAAGAGCGTATACGAATAAAACCAACACAAAAAATCGGTTTGACAAGAGAAGAAATAAAGCGTATTGAAAATGCGGAATTGGAGAAAGATTCGGCTATGTGGCACACCCGTAATGTGTGGTTGTTCTCTTACTATTTTGCCGGAATTAGGATTTCGGACGTGTTGCAAATGAAATGGTCGGATTTGATGGATGGACGTCTCTATTATACCATGAACAAGAACGAAAAGCCATTGAGCCTTAAAATTCCGGATCAGGTCAAGGGGATATTGGATTTTTATCGACCGTTGCGCCAGTCAAATAAGGATTTTATTTTTCCCTATTTAAAAAAAGCGAATCCTAATAGTAAGCGGGATGTATTTGTAAAGACCCGTAATGGAACCGCTGTACTTAATAAATACTTAAAGGCGATTGCCGAAAAATGTGGGATTACAAAAAACCTATCCAACCATATTGCCCGCCATTCTTTTGGTAATATCGCAGGGGACACCATTTCGCCCCTAATGTTACAAAAACTATATCGGCATAGCGATTTAAAAACGACCATCATGTATCAGGCTAATTTTATCCATAAAGATGCCGATGATGCTTTGGATGCGGTTTTAAATTCTTAAAAACCATTGGAAATGTTGGGATTTATGGCAAAATAATGGGGTATAGACTGTACTTTGTTCTCACGGATATCCTTGATCGATATTTCTAGATCGAAGCTGGAGCTCGCATAGGCCAGATGGTAGGTCTGTGAGCAAACCTTATTTAAATTGACATCCTTCGAATATGAAAATGCCATTACTTTTTTTAATTGTTTTGGAGAGGTGAAATAGTTTATACGAAAACCTACATTATTTCATCATGCTATTTTTGAGGTATTCATCCCGAACTATTTTTGCAGTTTCATGCTGTCCGGTTTCGTTCCAGCCCGGTGGCATAAAAATATAGAGAAATTTGTTTTTTATACCAGAGGCCCTTTTTACGTCTTTATACAGTGCTACAAACTCACCAAAATACACATCCCAGAAATTAGAGGCATTCATTTCTCGAGTAATTCCATATTGAATTTTCAGATCCAACTTTTCATCCTGATGAGTTCCAAAAATTTTGTCCCATATGTTCAAAAGATTACAGAAATTGGTATCCATATATAGAGGATTGCTTCCGTGATGAACGCGGTGATGTGAAGGGGTTAAAATAAATTTATTTAAAATGCCCAATCGGCCATTTGGCAACATATGTTCACCAATATGAATGAAAGTGGCATAGGTAATATCCAATAATAAAATAGATATAAATAGTTTGGGATCTACACCAAGTAACATACAGATGGAAGTTCTAACAAAATCAGCGTACGGAAACTCAAGAAAAAAATGAGCTTGATTAACGGATAAATTCATATTCTCAGCCGCATGGTGGGGAGAATGAAGACACCATAAAATACGTACTTTGTGACCAAAGTAATGATAAATATAGCTGCCTAATTCCCAAACAATATATCCATAAATAAACCAATACCAAGTATAGGTGGTTTGGAATGGTGCGAATTTTTGAAAATATCCAATACTCCAAATCATAACGCTTATTGAGAGTAACCTGCCGATTATTCTGTTAACAACTATGATTAGGAAATTAACCTTATAGGTTTTTAGCTGCTCTCTCTCACGCGTAAGAACAATAAAAAATTCAACAAATAATAGGATAGGCAAGGCTACAAGTAGACAAGACATAACACCATCAAACGAAGCTAAAGTATCATAGTGGCCTGTCTTAAAGGCGGATATAAATATCTTTAACCCCAAAAAATTTATAATCTCCTCATAAACCGCATTTAATATATCCATTCAATATTTTTTTATCATAAACATGATCCCTAGCGATTGGCATTGTGAAGGGCAATTAGGTTCTGCTTTAATTAATTCAGAACTTAAAACTGTGAAAATATAAAATTTTATGTATATATGTATGTACATAAAGACTTAATTGATATATTTGTTAAACATCTTTCTAACTCGCCGTCAATTATCTAACTAAAATATAATGAAAAATTATAAGTCGAATTACAGCACTTCTTTCTTTGTCCTAGTTTCAATACTGCTCTGCTGCCTTGCTTTCTCTTGTAAAAATAGTGCTAACAAATCTGAAGATCAGGTGGAAATAAATGCGGACTCCATTAAGCCCCAAACAATACTCGATGATCAATTTGGTAAACTACTAATCAAAGATTCGGGCGGAGTAACTGGTGCTGATGGTGTAATTTCATTTCCGTTAAATAACGGAAAATCAGTGTTTATGATGGGAGATTCATTTGTGTCTGAAGTAATAGGCAATAAAAGAGATCCGGAAAGTAAAATGATCAACAATTCCTTTATTGAGTTTGACCTTAGAACGGGTGAATCAAAATCGATTATTGGGGGTAACTTGCAGAATCCTGAAACTATGTTGTTACCTTTAAATGCCGAAATGACTAAGGAATACTATTGGCCGGGCTATGGTTTTCAAAACGACAATGTTATTCACGTATTTATGTCTAAATTTTGGAATGACCCTGCAATTACCAGTGGATGGAATTTCAAGTTTAAAGGTACGGATTACATAAGATTAGAGCCGGATACTTACCGGGTAATATCACAAAATAAATTTGCAGCAAGCGATGTCAATGGGGTACACTACGGTCATTCCGTTTTAAAAGATGAAAATTACACTTATATATACGGATCAAAGGTGAATGGAACCATCGCGGAACTACATGTGATTCGCTCAACACTGGATAGCTTATCCAACTCGCTTACAAACTTTGAAATATTCGATGGAAAGAATTGGGTAAACAATGTCACTACAACCGCAGGGTTAAAAGGAATTAAAAAGAACGTCCCTGAACAATTTTCAGTTTTCAAATACGAAAATTATTATGTCTTGGTCATGGAAGAAAGAGAACTCGCAGGGAATATTTATTCGTATATCTCAAACAGTCCAAGTGGACCATGGCGTAATGAAAAGCTTTTATTTAAGCCTACTGAATCTAAGAATCAAAAGGATAAAATCATCACCTATAATGCGATGGCCCATGCTCAATATATTAAAGATAATAAATTATTGGTTTCGTACTGCGTAAACAGTATGCACCCGCCAAACATACACAATATTGATGTGGAATATTATAGACCAAGATTTTTTTGGGTTCCAATGGATTTAATTTTGTCTGAATAATGTCAACTTATGGTGGGAATTCTGTGTCTATTGAGATATTGCTTAATTATTGATTTGATAATTTCATGCCATTCTGGGTGTGATATTTGGATATAGGACATTTAAAATTTGCAAATTTCGAATAATTAATTACATTTGTTTATATGTATGAACATAATGACATCTCGGATTTACTTGACAGAGTAGATCACCAAAGTGCGATTCCGCTACATATTCAAGTAGAAGAACTGTTGTTGAGTATAATTAGAATGCCTGATTATGCAAATGGCAAATTGCTTCCTAAAGAAGTTGAACTGGCCAAGAATTTAGGAGTTTCAAGAAGTACTGTTCGCCAGGCCAGTAATAGACTAGCCGAAAAAAATTTAATTATTAGAAAGAAGGGTATAGGTACCAAAGTCAATAGGGATATGATTATTACTAAATTGGATAGTTGGTCTAGTTTTAGTAAAGAAATGTTAGAGCAAGGTAGAACACTTGTTAATTATAAATTTGAATTAAAGAAGGTATTATCAAATAAGGAAGTAAGTTTTAAATTGGGAATAGGTCAAGATACAGAAATATATAGGCTTTCTCGAGTTCGTGGTGACAAGAAGGAGCCTCAAGTCTATTTCGTGTCCTATTTCCATCCTAAGGTGGTTTTGAAAGATGAGTATGATTACTCTAGGCCACTTTATGATATCATTCAAGAAAAGTGTGGTTATCATGCCGAAGTCTCAAAAGAGGAAATTTCCGCAATTTTAGCCGATGAAAAACGAGCTAACAAATTAATGATATCAGTAGGTAGTCCCATTTTAAAGCGTCAACGGTTAGTGCTAGACCGTGGACAAGGGGCTTTAGAATACAATATTGGCTATTATAAGGCTGATAACTTCGTATATTCGGTAGAATTAAGAAGATAAATTGCCAAACTATAGTAAATCGCTTTTTTGTCACATTTAATATGTATGAACATATGTACATTCTTTAACCAATTAAAAATGCCTTAAAATATGAAAAGACCGTTTATTACTTTATGCTTGTTGGTATTGCTTTTGCCTATTATGGCATGCGATGACAACCTAAAAGTTAATCCTGATGGATTCACTGAACTTACCGTTGATCTTAACGGAACCTGGAAAATTGACCAGGTATTACAAAATGGTTTGGATATTACAGATGCCTTGGATTTTCAGTCTTTTGCACTGGATCTGAACTACGATGGCAATAGGCCATCCTCCTTTAGTTTAACTGGTAAATTTCCTTTTGTTACTTCAAGTGCAGCCGGCTCTTGGTCCTTTGACGACCTCACTTACCCAACGGCCATTATATTCTCGGACGGAACAAGTGCTTCTATAATTAATCCTGTGCTGACCAGTGGTACCAATGTATTAGATCTAAGTATAGTCATGGGTTGTGACAATAATATGTACCAGTATAAATTAAGCAAGTAAATAACTTAACGATGAAAAATAAGTTTAATAAAATCTCGAAAAAACGAATCAAAGTAATCCTGCTGCCGCTGTTTTTTTTGATTCTCTCCATGTGTATGACCATAACAGGAGTTATACAACCCGAATCTGCCGTTATAGGAGAACAAATGGATATTTCCGTTAATGTAAAAATATTGCCTGGGGAAAGCAATGCTTATAATCTTGTTTTTGGATTTTTAGCTCCAATATCCTGGGAAGCAAAAGCCAACTCTACAGCTACTTATACTTCTCCTGTTGGTAATGGAACCCTTAGATTGGCCACCGCAAACGATCTGGCCACAAATACATTCAACACTTGGTCCAAAGAGATTGAGGATAAAGTTGGAATTGGTGAAAACTACGGTCTTGTTAAATGGGTGGTATTCATTTCGGAAGAGCCCATAGCAGTTGAGGAAAACGTTGAGGTTAATGGTATAGTGCATTTAACTACCAAAGTAGGTTCTGAAAACCTTAAGACACAATTAGGTTATATTATAGCCAATAAAGGTTATGGAATTGGACTCGATTTTAATAATGCAAAGGCCTATCATACAAAATTTACACCCTGTATGGAGGTAACTGGTGGCAACAATAGCCTTATTGATTTGTGCGGTCCATTACCATTTCCTGTTGTCGTAAAACCTGCCGAGTATAGCCTAAACGATGTTATTAATATTTCCTTTGATGCTTCAAAAGGTGCTCTAGGGCAACCAACTGATCTTTTTGGAGCCGAGAAGGTGTATTTATGTGCAACAGCTACAGCCGACGGAGAAACAAAAGAAGTATGTCAGGCAAGCGCAGCGTCCATGCTTAAAAATATTGGCAACGATAAATGGGAGATTTCGATTTGGGCCAAACAATTTTTCGACTTCGATTTGGATGCCGATATTACTTCAATTACGTACAAATTTACCAATGAAACAGGAGATGTCATAGTAACTAATCCAGATACTGGTGAAGATTTCGAATTAATTGCCAACTGCTCTAACTAATCAAAAAACAATACGATGAATATTAAAATATTAAGTGTAACACTTGTGTTTATTTTGCTTGGGTGTTCTTTGTCTTATGCGCAAGAAATAACGATTTCAGGAACTGTGACCTCTTCAGTGGACAACCAACCATTGCCCGGTGCTAATGTCATACTCAAAAATGGATTGGTCGGCACTACTACGGACTTTGATGGGAAGTACACTTTCAATGTTTCCAGCCAAAGTGATATATTGGTATACAGTTATCAAGGATATACGACCACTGAGGTAGTTGTAGGTTCTCAAAAAATAATAGATATAGGCCTGGATGAAGATGTGTCAAATCTAGATGAAGTTGTTATCATAGGTTATGGAAGTTCAAGACGTAAAGACCTTACTGGATCAATTACTTCAATTAAATCCGAAGATTTGGAAGCTGTTAAAGCTACCACGGCCGACGATTTTGTACAGGGTCGGGTATCTGGGTTACTCTTGACTCAGACCTCCGGACAACCTGGAGGTGCAACATCAGTTCGTATTCGTGGTAGTAGCTCAATAAATGCCAGCAATGAACCCTTGTACGTAATAGATGGCTTTCCCGTAAGTAATAGTGGTAGTTCGGCAGGAGTGTCCGATGGCCCTTCCTTAAATGCATTAGCAACAATAAGTCCAAATGACATCGAATCCATTGATGTCCTTAAAGATGCATCAGCTACTGCCATTTATGGGTCTCGTGGTGCAAATGGCGTTATAATAATTACTACTAAAAGAGGCTCGAGCGGAGAAACGCAAATCAATTATGAAACCTATATGGGTGTTAGTAAGGTTACAAAAGAACTTGAACTTTTAGATGCCTCGCAATTTGCTCATTATTATAATGAATCAATTTATAACGGTTCTGGCAGACCACGGTTTTACACAAGCCCAACGGATTGGGGTAAGGGCACCGATTGGCAAGACGAGATATTTAGAACGGCCATTACTACAAGCCATGATCTGTCCATAAAAGGCGGTGGTAATGAGGTGCGTTATGCTATTTCAGGATCTTATCTAGATCAAGAGGGCACGATCATTGATTCCGATTTTAATCGTTATAACCTGCGAATTAATCTTGATGTTAAAGCGACCGAAAAATTATCAATAGAGAATACGACTAGCTTAAGTAGAAGCGATTATAACACTGCTCAAACCGATACCCCGGGGGGCACAAATATAAATAGTTCAACTATAGGAGCCTACGGAATGAGTCCTTTAGTTCCAGTATTCGATGCTCAGGGCAACTATACCAAAGGCGATTTTATCATGCAAAATGATGGTACTTTTGTTAACGATGTAAGTAATGTTCAAGAGTATCTTCCTGACTTTGCAAGTCCAGTAGCTTACATTAAATTGAATGAGAGCAGAGGGCGTTCAACCAGAATATTGGAAAATTTGGCACTAAAATGGAATTTTGCCAAAAACTTAACTCTAAAAACCTCACTTGGTGCAGATGTTACAATTAATGAGGAGACAAGTTTTGCAACTGCCGCACTTGATTTTGGTAATGAAAATGCAGCAATTGCAAACCAGGCAAAACTGGTGTCATCCAACTTACTTTCCGAAACAACAATGAACTATGTAAATACTTTTAACTATGTTCATCAATTAAATGTTTTGGCTGGAATATCTTGGCAAGATTTTGAAATAAGGGGCACTTATGCCAATGCTCTTGGTTTACCGACTGAAAATTTTGGTGCAAACACTTTTGCAGGTGCAACTACTCCGGGAGTAAATTCATTGGTTGTAGATAACTTTCTGCACTCATATTTCGGTAGGGCTAATTACATTTATGATGGCCGCTATATTTTAACGGCATCCTTTAGGGCAGATGGTTCATCCAAATTCGGTGATGGTCAAAAATTCGGTTATTTTCCTTCGGGTGCTTTCGCATGGAATATATCCGAAGAAAATTTTATGCAAAATAGCAAGGTATATATGAAACTGCGTTTGGGCTATGGAATTGTAGGGAACCAAGAAATTGGTAGTTATCGTTCAAAAGATAGTTACATACCCACATATCATACTTTTAATCGCACCCCTGTAGTTGGGCAACTTCCAAGAACACCGGCTAATGCAGATTTAAGATGGGAACAAACAGAGCAATATAATATTGGATTGGATTTAGGCTTTTTTAATGACAGATTAAGTTTAACTGCCGATGTATATCGCAAAAACACTGAGGACTTATTACTTGAGCTGCCCGTACCTTATGAAACAGGGTATTTTTCTTCCTTAGTTAATGTTGGTAGTGTTCAAAATCAAGGAGCGGAACTAGCCATTAACTCAAGTAATATTCAAGGGAAATTTAAATGGGACTCCAATCTTACTGTAGGCTATAACAAAAATGAAATTTTAAATCTTGCCGGCGTAAATGAAATACCAACAGGTGCTACTATAAATGGCATACAGAATTGGCAGTTATTGGTTGAAGGTGGTGAAATTGGAGCCTTCTATGGTTATGTTTCCGATGGCATCATTCAACTTTCAGATACCCCCGAAAATACTCCACAATTTATCACGGATACCTTTACACCTGGTGAACGCAAATACAAGGATTTGAATGGTGACGGAGTTATAAATGCAGATAATGATAGAGCTTTCTTAGGCAACCCAATACCTGAATTAACTTTTGGACTTAACAACAGCTTTAATTGGAACGGTTTTGATTTAAATATTTTCTTAAACGGCGTATATGGTAATGAAATTGTGAATTTCACTAGGGCTTACTTGGAGAACTTTAACGGTCGAAATAATGTATTGCTTACATCCTTCTCGAATAGATGGACACCAGAAAACCCTAGCAATACATATACTAGATCATCTAATGGAATTCGCAACGCTCCATTCGCATCCAATTATGTTGAAGATGGCTCCTTTTTAAGGTTAAAGTCAGTGACTCTTGGATATTCTTTTGCCAGTGATTTTCTTTCTACCATGGATATCAACAAAATAAGGCTTTATGTAACCGGTAAAAACCTACATATCTGGACCAACTATAGCGGTGTTGATCCGGAAGTTAGCTGGGGTGGGCCAGATAGTGCATTGAGTGCCGGTGCTGATTTTGGTGGTTATCCTACTTCTAAAACAATACTGTTAGGTCTTAACGTAAACTTTTAATCAAAAAATTAGCTAGTCATGAAAATATTTAAAAATCTTAAAATAATAGTCTTGGTGGCCATTATTCCGCTATTGCTGAATTGTGAAACAGTATTGGACGAAGAAGTGAAAACCTTTTTTACCGAGGAGACTTTTTATCAAACTGAAGTTGATGCTAAATTAGCCATCAACGGAATTTATGGTCACTTGGGATCCACCTTTGATCCCGGTATTCCAAATGCCACGGGTATCTATCACACCAATTATTGGATTTCTAATGCTCTAATGTCTGATGAAGGTGTGGAAAATTATGTTGGTAATGGTTTTGATGACTTGGCTGTATTGGCTCAAACCCCTGAAAACCCTATTGTTTCTCAAATATGGGCCAATGTCTATTTAGGCATTAATGCAGCAAATTTGGCTATTGCTAATATTCCTAATATAAATATGAATGAAGATTTAAAGGATGATCTACTCGGTGAAGCATATTTTATGCGCGGTTTACTTTACTTTGAATTAGTTCGTTTCTTTGGAGAGGTACCTCTATATTTACAAGCTACCAAAACTTTTACTGCAGATTCCTATCTTGAAAGATCATCCGTCAATGAAGTGTATGCCCAAATATTTTCAGATTGGGCTATTGCAGAAACTAGTCTTCCCTCTGTTCAAACTGGGGAGAATTTTGGAAGGCCAACTAGTTGGTCGGCCAAGGCTTATATTGCCAAGGCCGCTCTACAGCAAGGTTTGGATTATAATTTAGCTAGAACAAAACTTGAAGACATTATAAATGAAGGCCCTTTTAGTTTATGGGAGGATTATAAGGATGTATTTAAAGTAGCCAATAACCTTGGCAAGGAAGTGATATTCGCGATGAGTTTTTTGAGTGGTGATGATTTATTTACTACACTATGGGAAGGCGGCCATTTGGTCTATAGATCCTTACCTGGAGGTGTTTATGGTGGACGCCCAAATGGTGGTGGATTTGAGTCTCCTACCCTAGATTTATATAATGCGTTCGAGGATCAGGATAGACGCAAAGAAACCATATTTATTACCGAAGACAATATACGGGGTGAAGTGGTTGACTTCGGTGGGCCTCAGATAATTAAATATTGGGATCGTGAAGCAGAGCCTTTGGTAAATGATACTGAAAACGATTTACAACTTATAAGATATGCCGATGTACTGTTAATGTACGCTGAAGTATTGAATGAAATAGAGCAGGGTACTTCAGCTATCTCATTAGATGCTATTAATCAAGTGAGAAGAAGGGCTCGTTTTGCCGATGGTGTAGAAAGAACCGGGGTGCTGCCAGATTTGACCGCTATGGGTTACCAAGCGTTCAAGGAGGCCATTTTAAACGAAAGACGACTGGAACTATGTTGGGAAGGCCATCGCTGGTTTGATTTGGTAAGGCATGGTAAGTTAGCCGAAAAAGTTACAGCAGCAAAACCAAATGTATCGGTAGCTGAGCGTCACAACTTATTGCCTATTCCTCAAAGGGAACGGGATATCAATAACAAACTTTCACAAAATCCTGGATATTAAAATGACATACCAGACGAAACACGGAATGGCGCTATTAACTTGTACTGAGAGGACCAAGAAAGTATTCTTCAAGACCTTTCTGTTTATTGTAATGATTGCACCGTATTTAAGTAATTCGCAAAACATTGCTCCACAAGCCTCGGTCTCAGCATCCACCCAAAAAAAGGAAATGCCAGTTGAGAATGTAATTGATGGTGTAATTCATATTAAAGATTCCGGAGAATGGGCTAGTGATGGTATTCATAGGGCCTGGGGTTTTTTTGAATTGCCCTGGATTAAATTAGAATGGTCGAAAAAAAGAGCTATTGAAAAAGTAGTTTTATATGACCGACCTTCCTATGACACCCATCTTGCAAGCGGGAATCTAATTTTTAGTGATGGTAGTAAAATTTCAGTAACTGAAATTCCCAATGACGGGTCGCCTAAATCCATATCTTTTCCGCCCAAAGAAATTGACTGGGTGCGATTCGACACTACCGATGGGGAAGGCTTGGGTATGGGGCTATCTGAAATTGAGGTATTCGAAGCACGAAATCATGATAACGTTCTCTCATGGGTAGATCCTTTTATAGAATCAGCTAAGGGCAGATACTTTTTCTTTACACCGGCCGCCCGGCCTATGGGAATGGTAGCACCAGCCCCGATCACCCGTAACAAAAATCAATATGGAGGGGGCTATAATTATAATTCCATGGAAATATTAGGTTTTGAACAAATTCATGGCTGGTGTCTCTCAGGGGTTCAGGTAATGCCAACAACTGGTGTTATCGACCCTACAAAAGGAGCCGATGCCTGGAAATCCAATTTTAGCCATGATGATGAAATTGCAGTGCCTGGTTATCATCGTTTATATTTAAAAGATCACAAAATTTGGGTAGACTATACTAGTACCGTTAGAACAAATATTTATCGTTTCAAATATACTGAAGATGGGGAAGCTGATATCTTAGCAAATTTAGGAGGCTATTTGGGTAATTCAACAATGATTAATGCCGATGCCAGAAAAGTAAGTGACTCAGAATTTGAAGGTTCTTTCGATTCTTCTGGAAGGTTTTGGGGAGGGCCAGAAAATGTAAAGATTTTTTTTGTTGCTACATTTGATAAACCCTTCGAGTCTTTTAACGGATGGAATGAAAAAGAAATCCTTAAAGACATTAATGGCATAAAGGGAACATCGGAAATGACACGTAGGGATTCCATAGTTTTTCCCACTGTCACACAAAGTTATTGGAATGCCCCCACTACAGGAGTATCGGCTCATTATAACGTGAAGGCTGGCGATGAAATACAGATGAAAATAAGTATTTCATATACCTCTATTGAAAATGCACGTCAAAACATGAATGCAGAAGCGCCACACTGGAATTTTGAGCAATACAAGGAAAAATCTTTGGCGGTTTGGAACGAAAAATTAGGTAAAATTAAGGTTAAGGGTGGAACCTCTAAGCAAACAACAAAATTCTATACAGACCTTTGGCATGCACTGTTGGGAAGACGAATTTTAAATGATGTAAGCGGTGACTACCCCGATTATACGGAAGGGGAACGTTATGCCAATTTCACCAAGGCAAAATTAAAAGTTAGAAAACTTCCTGTGGATGACAATGGCAAGTCAAAATTCAACATGTACAATTTTGATGCTTTATGGCTTACTCAATGGAATTTAAATATTCTTTGGGGCCTGGCCTGGCCTGAAATTTTAGACGATTTTTCAGCTTCTTTGGTACAATACTCTAAAAATGGAGGCCTTCTTCCTCGTGGAGCTATTGCCGGAGGATATTCCTATATCATGACAGGTTGCCCGGCGACCAACATGATCGTAAGCACTTACATGAAAGATTTAATGACCAAGGTGGACCCTAAGCAAGCCTTTCAGGAAATGAAACAAAACCACATGCCTGGAGGAATGATGGGCGATACCCCTGAAGAATTACAGTTTTATATAGATAATGGTTGGTGTCCTGACAACGCAGGGAAGACCATTGAATGGGCATTTCAAGATTGGTCATTGGCTCAAATGGCAAAAAAGATGGGAAAGCAAAAGGATTATTCTATTTTTCTTAAACGTTCTGAGGGATGGAAAAAATTATTCAATCCATCGCAAAATTTAATTTTTACAAAAGATATTAATGGGCAATGGACACATGAAGATCCGCTAAGTAATTCTGGTTGGATAGAGGCAAATGCATGGCAAGGTACGTGGTCGGTTTCTCATGGAATAGATGAACTTTCAAAATTGATGGGTGGCAATGAAATACTAAGTGAAAAATTAAATTATGCATTTGAACAGGCAGAACCAGAAGATTTCGTATTTGGTTATGGCAGCGGCTATGTAAGCTATGCTAACCAGCCCGGATGTAGCAATGCACATGTTTTTAACCATGCAGGCAAACCATGGTTAAGTCAGTATTGGGTAAGAAAGGTCACCGAACAAGCTTATGGTGGTACTACAATTGATAGTGGTTATGGTGGACACGATGAAGACCAAGGCCAGATGGGGGGAGTAAGCGCATTAATGTCTATGGGAATTTTTAGTCTTGACGGGACCAACGCCTTAGAACCAAGATATGAGTTAACCAGTCCTGTATTTGATGAAATTACCATCTCTCTGAACAAAAAATATTATCCAGGAAATGAATTCAAGATAATCACTGTGAATAATTCGGCAGAAAATGTTTACATCCAAAAGGCCAGTTTAAATGACCAGTCTTTGGAAACATATTGGTTTCCACATAAAACTTATGCAAACGGAGGGGAATTGCAAATTGTTCTTGGTTCAGAACCAAACAAAAACTGGGGCAAGAAGTGATAATCCTAGAGTAATTAAACGCTCAGGCAATTAAGAGTGAAAAAAGGTTACTCTTATAAAAATAACAAAGTAAGCAGAACCCTATGAAGGTTAACCGGCAAATCGAGAAATACCTCTACGCTTATTGTTTGACCTTTGTATGCCTAGCCTGTACGGATATACATAAGGATACCAATAAACTGTTTATTCAGCTTTCCAGTGACGAAACTGGCGTAGATTTTTCAAATAATCTACCTCTAGATGATGAACTCAATGTACTCAACTATATCTATTACTTCAATGGAGGCGGGGTTGCTGCTGGCGATTTGAACAATGACGGTCTGCTAGATTTATTTTTTACGGGCAATCAGGTAAGCAATGAAATGTATATTAACGAGGGTAATTTTAAATTTAAAAAAAGCACTAAAGATGCGGGGTTAGCATCAATAGGATGGTCCTCCGGAGTAAGCATGGTCGATATCAATGCCGATGGATGGTTAGATATTTATGTGTGCCAAGCCGGTTCCCCAAACGCCAAGAATCGAAAAAATTTGTTATACATCAACCAAAAAAATAGCAAGTTTAAAGAAATGGCTGTAGAATATGGTTTGGCAGATGAATCTTATTCTACACAGGCGACATTTTTTGATTATGACCTAGATGGGGACCTAGACATGTACTTGTTGAATCACATGCATAAGATGGAGGGCCTAAATCAGCCTAAGCAAAAAAAAATAAACGGCGAATCCAAAAACACTGATAAACTGTACCGAAATAACGGAGTGGGCGCAAATGGACACCCCACTTTTACCGATGTCTCCCAAACGGCAGGAATAACGATTGAAGGTTACGGCTTAGGAGTAGGAATAAGTGACTTTGACAAAGATGGCTTTACTGACATTTATGTCTCCAACGATTTTGTTTCCAACGACGTCCTCTATTGGAACCAAGGAGATGGTACGTTCAAAAATCGAATTGCAGAATTTATCGGACATCAAAGCCATAATGGAATGGGGAATGATTTGGCGGATATAAATAACGACGGCTTAACGGATATCATAGTAATGGATATGCTTCCTACCACCAATGAACGCCAAAAGAAAATGCTCAATAAGCCCAATTACGATTTTTATAAATATAACCTCAAGATGGGATATCAACCTCAATATATGAGGAATACGCTTCAATTAAACCAAGGCATCATGAACGGAATTACCCATTTTGGGGAAGTAGGTCAATATTCGGGAATAAGCAGTACAGATTGGAGCTGGGCAGCTTTATTGGCCGATTATGACCTAGATGGACAAAAAGATCTATATGTGACAAATGGCTATTTAAAGGATATGACGGATCTTGACTTCATTAACTATCGAAGAAGGCAATCAATATTCCGTACACAAGAACAGGCCGATAGTCTCTATTTGGCGAGTATTGTCAAATTACCGGAGGTTGCTTTACAGAATTATTTTTTCAGGAACAAAGGCGACCTTAAATTTAAAAACGTATCCGACACTTGGGTTCCTCACTCACCGGGATTCTCAAACGGTGCAATATATGCAGATTTAGATAATGACGGAGACCTCGATTTGGTTACCAACAACTTAAACGAAACGGCAACAATATTAAAAAACACTATTGACACCGTTTCTCCAGAATTTAACTATTTGACTGTCTTATTTCAAGGTGACGTTGACAATCCCAAGGGCATTGGAGCAAAAGTATGGACTTACTCAGGCGGCGGCACACAGTTCGCAGAAAACTACACAACTAGAGGCTTTCAGTCTTCGATTGCCCCCAACCTGAATTTCGGTTTTGGTTACAACACCAAAATTGATAGCCTTAAGGTAATTTGGCCAGATGGAAAATCACAAATTTTGGATACAATTAAATTAAACCAAAAAGTTACCTTATTCTATTCAGATGCCATTTACAAAGAAAAAGTAACGCCTTTATTGGATCCCTATTTGTTTACCAAAAGCTACGAAATTAAAGCAAGGCATGAGGAGCTAGATTTTTCGGACTATCGAATTGAACCATTATTGCCCCATAAATTCTCCAATGACGGCCCTTCAATCGCGGTAGCAGATATTAACGGAGATGGAATGGACGATTTATATATAGGTGGTTCTTATAACTTTTCGGGACAATTATTTACCCAATCGCCTAACGGCTCGTTCCAAAAAAAACCTTGGATAAATGACATTGATCTAGAGGATTTAGGTGCACTATTCCTGGATGTAGATAATGATGGGGATGAAGATCTTTACGTAGTGAGTGGTAGCAACGAATTTGGAAATAAAAAATCCAATTATCAGGACCGATTATACTTAAATGACGGTAGCGGCACTTTTACGAAAAACAAGAGTGCACTTCCCGTTATGGACAATAGTAGTAGCTGTATATCGGCGGCAGATTTTGACCGTGATGGTCAACTAGACCTATTTGTAGGTGGTAGGGTTGTTCCAGGTGATTATGGTCAATCACCAAAAAGTGTATTGCTGAAAAACAAAAATGGCATATTTGAGAAAGTCACCCAAAAAGTTCTTCCTAGTGAGTATTTAGGAATGGTAACAGCATCGCTTTGGACAGACATTGATAACGATGGTTGGGTAGATTTGATGGTGGTTGGTGAATGGATGCCTATCACCATTTTCAAAAACAATAACGGTGAACTATCAGAAAAAATTGAGATAGAAAATTCTAGTGGATGGTGGAATAGTATTAATGGTGGTGATTTTGACAATGATGGCGATATAGATTATATCGCAGGTAATTTAGGTGAAAATTCCGTTTTCAAAGCCTCAAAAGAATATCCCTTAGAACTGTATCGAGGTGATTTTGATAAAGATGGTAGAATAGACCCTATTATAACACGCTATTATGAAGATGATAACGGTAAAAAAAGGAGCTATCCATTCGCTTCCCGAGATCTTTTGGCGGATCAAATGGTAGATGTAAAAACTAAGTTCCAATTCTATGCGGATTATGCCCAGGCGCAGATTTCAGATTTTATAACAAAGGAGTCTAAAGCATCCCTTGAAAAGCTATCAGCTGTTCTCTTAAGTAGTTGCTATATCGAGAACTTAGGAGACGGTGGATTCAAGATTCACAGGCTACCATGGCAATCTCAACTTTCCCCAGTTATGGGAACTACCATTTCGGATTTTAATCAAGATGGTAATTTGGACGTGCTTTTAACAGGTAACTTCTATCATAACGAAGTAGGGCAGGGACGTTATGATGCATCTAAAGGTCTCTTGTTAACAGGGAACGGTCAAGGAGGTTTTTCAGTATCCAGTTCAACAAAAAACGGATTCTTTGTAAATGGGGACGGTAGGGCCTTGACTAGACTTTCGACGAAAAATGGATATATGGTCATTGCCTCTCAAAATAATGATAGCTTAATTACTTATCATCATTCAAGCAATAAGATGCGAAAACACCTTCCCAAAAATGGAGTTTATCACGGAATTCTTACTAATGCCAATGGAAGTAAAAGAAAAATAGAACTTTATAAAGGTGAAGGTTATTTAAGTCAATCTACCAATATAATGTGGATTCATAATCAAGCTTCCATACAATGGGGTGAAATACAAACCATAAATGATTAAACGATAACCTTTATTAAACCATTCAGCTCTTAAATTCAGGCTATAGTCTATCAGAACTATGGCTTAAATAAATATAATCTTAAAAACTATTAATACCAGTATGAGCAAAACCTACGCATTGGGAATTGATGTTGGCGGAAGTCATCTAACTGCAGCCATTATAAATGTTGCGGATAAAAAAATTCTACTTGACACTAAAGTTAGGGATGTACTTGACAGTCAAATAGGCACACAGGCTATTTTAGACGCAATGATAAGTTGTATTACTACTTGCCTAAATAAATTTGGAAATCCAGTTTTAGGTATCGGTGTTTCTGTACCCGGTCCTTTTGATTATAAAAATGGTATTTCAAAAATTTATAAGTGCAATAAGTACGATAATATTTTTGGAGTAGACCTAAAAACATATCTATTCAACAACTTACAAAATTTTATAGGCAAACCAAGCGATGTCGTTTTTACGAACGATGCCAGTTGTTTTTTGGTTGGGGAAGCATGGTCCAATTCCTTAAAAGGAGAAAAAATGGCAGCAATAACGCTGGGCACAGGTATTGGATCAGGTTTTATGATAAATGGAAAAATTGTTTGCTCGGGAGATAACATACCAAATGATGGGGAAGTCTACAATCTGCCCTTTAAGGAAAAAAGAGCTGAAGATTGGCTGGGAGCGCAATGGTTTTTAAATAAATACGAGGAATATTTTAATACGCGTATTGAAAATGTAAAAAAAATTGCAGACAAAGCTGATACGTCCGAAATTGCCCAGCAAATTTTTGAAGAATTCGGTTCCAATTTGGGTGAATTCCTAGCTCCCCTCCTGTCCGACTTTAAAGCGGACCATCTTATTTTAGGAGGCAACATTGCCAAAAGTTTTAGGCTATTCAAATCTTCCTTTGAAAAAAACTTCAAAGGGGATCTCCCTAAAATTATAATTGCTAAAGACACAGAAAACTCCGCTATTTTAGGAGCTGTTCAAAATTTACTAAATAGAGAGCTTGTGGAACAAAAAAGAACTACCGATCAACATTTAATGCCTTTAATATCTGATGGATCAAAAACAGACAGTTACGATATTTTCCCTGATTTTCAAATTTCGAAGGGTAGTATAGCACATGGGTATAAAAACCTTGCCAGAGAAATCTCACAATACAGTTCGGTGATTATTGATGGTTATATGGGGGTTTATTGGGGAGATTTTATTGCGAACTTAACCCATGAATTGAAAGTTTTGGGGGTAAATAATACACCGTTTTCAGTTTCTTCCGCTTATAAGAGCTCCGAGGATATAGATCAAATGATAGCTCCATATCTTGGCGGTGACGATGCCGTCTTTGGAAAAATATATCCAGGGAAACTTACAGATTTTTTCGATTTGGAAAAGTTGCATAGCATTGAAAAAAGTACTGGGAGCATAAACATTTTATACGGTTGCGGAGCTAGTTTATCCAAGTGGGAAGGTAAAGTAATCTATATAGATATTCCCAAAAATGAAATACAATATCGATCACGAGCGGGTAATCTATTCAATATTGGGGCTGAAGAAGTTTTAGAGCCAAAATCCCAATACAAAAGGATGTTTTTTATTGATTGGCAAGTACTTAATAAACATAAACAGGAAGTACTTCCAATTTTAGACTATATAGTGGACGGGCAATACCTTGATACAATTTCGTGGTCATCCGGAGATACTTTACGTGAAGGATTAAAAGAATTGTCCAAAAATGCATTTAGAGCAAGGCCTTGGTTCTCACCGGGTGTCTGGGGTGGTGATTGGATGAAAGAAAAATTTACTCAACTCAACGGAGACGTAGTCAACTATGCTTGGTCCTTCGAATTAATAGCCCCGGAAAATGGATTGGTTTTATCGGATAAAGGAGTTCGGCTTGAGGTTTCTTTCGATATGTTACAATATTTGGACAATGAGGCCATTTTAGGTGATGCAGCCGAAACTTTTGGTACTGATTTTCCAATTCGATTTGATTATTTGGATACTTTCGACGGAGATAATCTTTCACTTCAATGCCATCCTACACCTGGATTTATACGTGAAAATTTTGGTGAAAAATTTACCCAAGACGAAACCTATTATATCTTGGAAGCTGCACCAGATGCTGAAGTATATCTAGGTTTTAAGGAAGGGGTTCAAAAACAAGAATTTCATGACATTTTGGTTAATAGTCACAAGAACAAGGAAGCTATTCAGGTTGACGACTATATACAAGTTTATAAGGCAAAAAAACATGACCTTTTCTTAATTCCCCACGGAACAATTCATTGTTCAGGGAAAAATAATCTAGTTCTTGAAATAAGCAGCACACCGTACATATACACATTTAAGATGTACGATTGGATGCGTATGGACCTTGATGGAAGTCCAAGGCCATTGAACATTGAACGAGGTATGCAAAATGTAAATTTTGAATGTCAAGGCGCTATTGTGCCAGATCAATATATATCCAAAGAATCAATTAGTGCTAAAGATGCGGATTGGCAGATAGTAAAACTGAGCACTCATCCAAAGCATTTTTATGAAATAAACCGTTTTGAATTCAATTCAAGGCTTGAAATTGAAACAAATGGTCAATGTCATATTCTGAACCTGGTAGAAGGCACAAAAATAAGGGTCATAACGGGTGAACGAGAGCTTTCAATTCATTATGCCGAAACTTTTGTTATTCCGGCTGCTACTCAAAAATATGTATTAATTAATATGGGCAAAAAGAGGGCCAAGGTCATTCAATCTAATGTAAAGGCTAATTTCTGCGATACTAGATTCCGCTAAATAGACAAAAAAAATAGGTATGAAAAAATCAGAATATTTACTAAAAATTACCTTGATAGGAGCTCTAGGTGGCCTGTTGTTTGGGTATGATACAGCAGTTATTTCCGGTGCCATTGGATTTATAGAATCAAAGTTCTCTTTAAATGCCGACATGAAAGGTTGGGCAGTTTCCAGTGCCATTTTGGGATGTATTTTTGGTGTAGCGATTGCTGGGTATATTGCGGACAGGATTGGTCGAAAAAAAGCATTGATTATTACGGCTATCTTATTCGCAGTTTCAGCTATTGGCTGTGCCTTGGCGGAGACCTTTTCGCAACTGGTTATTGCAAGAATAGTAGGTGGTATAGGTGTCGGTGCCGCATCTATGCTTTCTCCACTTTACATTTCTGAAATTGCGCCAGCACACAAAAGAGGCATGTTGGTTTCTTTATATCAATTGGCAATTGTTGTCGGCATCAATATCGTTTTCTTCCTCAACTATATTATTGCTGGTTTATACGGTGAACAATGGAATGTTGATATGGGCTGGCGATTCATGTTAGGTTCAGAAACTATACCTGCAGTTTTGTTTCTAATAGCCCTCTTCTTTGTGCCGGAAAGCCCTCGTTGGCTTACCAAAGAGGGCAGGGATGAGGAGGCACTAGACATTCTAACACGGATAAATACAAAGGAAATAGCGCAAAGTGTTCACAAGGATATTAAATTGGTCCTGGGCCAGGAAAAAGGAACGCTTAAGGAATTATTTGCGCCAGGGCTACGGGTAGCAATGATAGTTGGTGTTATTTTGGCATTGTTTTCACAAATTACCGGCATAAATGCTATTATGTATTATGCCCCTGAAATATTAAAGGATGCAGGCTTTGGTGTTGATTCCGCATTAATGCAGACCGTGATCATCGGGGTAATCAATACTATTTTTACCTTTGTGGCGATTATGTATATAGACAAACTTGGTAGAAGAACACTCCTCCTATGGGGTGTTTCGGGGATGATTCTGTGTCTATTGGGAATAGGCACTCTTTTTTATTTAGGACTAACAACCGGCCCTTGGGTTTTAATTTTAATTTTAGGGTTTGTTGGTTGTTTTGGCACTTCATTGGGTCCTATCCCTTGGGTCTTGATTTCAGAAATTTTTCCGACCAAAACAAGAGGAATAGCAATGTCTCTTTCTATAATGGTATTGTGGATAGGGGTCTGGTTCATCTCACAATTTACCCCCGTTTTATTGGATAAAATAGGTGGCGCCTTTACCTTTTGGCTATTTATGATCAATGCTATTATTCTTTTAATCTTTACATATAAGATGATTCCTGAAACTAAAGGAAAGACTTTGGAGGAAATTGAAATGAGTTGGAAAAAATAACCTAAAAAAGGAACATGAAAAAATTAGTTGTGCTTATTGTTATGTTGGGTACCTTACTACCCAATACTGTTAGAAGTCAAATAGAAATACCCAAAATATTTACTTCCAATATGGTTTTGCCAAGAATGAAATCCATTCCAATTTCAGGTAAGTCACAACCCAATGAAATCATTGAAATTAAAATTAAAAATCAGTCACATAAGGTTAAGGCGGATAAACAAGGGTTATGGGAGGTGATACTCACTCCTCTTCAGGCAGGTGGACCCTACGAATTATCTTTTAAAGGACAAGAGGAACTAATATTGGATAATATTCTAATAGGTGACCTTTGGCTTTGTGCTGGGCAATCCAATATGCAGTATACCTTAAATATGTTGAATTATCAAGAACCTGATACTTCGAGAATCGCTTATGAAAACTTGCGCTTATGTTCTATAGGGGTGGGAGCAGATTATTTACCGCAAAAAGACGTGCCCACGGCAGTATGGCATGAAACCAATGCCGAGACCATTAGCAACTTTAGTGCGACAGGTTATTTTTTCGGAAGGGAATTAGCTGAAAAACAGGATGTGCCAATTGGCTTAATTAGCAGTAACTTAGGCGCAACCACCATAGAAACATGGATGAGCATGGATGCCTTAAAAAAATTCCCACAATTTGATGAAGTTACAGGTGATATCATCCAAACCAACAAAGACTTCGCAACACTGAACAAAGAATTTGTAAAATATAGAAAAAAATGGGACACGAAGTATTATTTACAGGGGCCTGGACTCGATGAAAAGTGGTATGCCGATAGTTATGATTATTCAGATTGGGAGGAAATTAACCTACCGTCATTTTGGGAGGATTTTGGTTATGAGGAACATGACGGTAGTTTCTGGTTTCGTAAAACGTTTGACCTGGAATCATCCCAATTGGAAAATGATTTTCATCTTGCCCTAAATCAAATAGACGATTATGATATTACTTGGGTAAATGGGAAAAAGATCGGTGAGACTTTTGGAAAAAGTAATTTTCGAAACTACTCTGTTCCCAAAGAAATATTACGGGAGAAGGGAAATACCTTAACTATTAGGGTTTTTGATATTGGAGGTAAAGGGGGTATATATACCAATGCTTTCTGGGGGAATCAAATATTAACGGGTAAATGGAAATACAGAAAGGGTCTTTCTATCGACACTGAAAAATTTCCCAAACCCAAGGTTCCAAACGGCAGTATATTCTCCCATCCCCTCTTATTATATAATACCGGGATAGCCCCTTTACACAATTTTCCGATAACTGGTATAATCTGGTATCAAGGGGAATCAAACGAAAATCGCGGAGGGGAATACGAAGCTTTGCTCAAAGGCATGATTAATGATTGGCGATTAAAATGGAATGATCCCGAAATGCCCTTTCTAATAGTACAGTTGGCAAATTATAAACAAGAAGACTTATTGCCCGGAGATAGCAAGTGGGCTGAAATCCGCAATTCACAAATGAATGCTACGGTATTAAAAAATGTTGATATTGCAACTGCCATAGATATCGGGGAGGCAAATAATATACATCCTTATAACAAAGCAGAATTGGGTAGGCGATTAGGCTTATTGGCCATGCATTATTCGTACGGGGAAAAATTAAAACAAGGACCAATCTACAGCTCACAATCAATAGTTGGAAATAAGATTGAAATCAAATTCAACACCTACAACAGTAAATTAAGAAGTCTTGATAAGTACGGATACTTGAGGGGATTCTCAATTGCAGGGTCAGATGGGAATTTTAAATGGGCCAAGGCCAAAATTATAGATTCAAATGTGATTGAGGTATATTCCGAAAGTGTTTCCGTGCCAAAATATGTACGTTATGCTTGGTCAGACAATCCTGGGCCACTTGATTTAATTAATGAGGAAAGCCTTCCGGCTTTTCCTTTTCGTACGGATAACCTAGAACTTAGTACCCAAAAAGCAAAATATACTTTCAATCCTCATGCCTTCTAAAATGACTTAAATACGTTGAAGTTGGTGTAGCATTAATAGTTTATATAGCAGCTTTATAATGTTAAGATAAAGATACCTTTGCCAGATGTGGGTTTAATTCTATTTACCAAGGGTTTTACCTGTGAAGGTTTAATTTCCTTTACAGAGAATCCCTAGTCCCCCATCTACTCGAAACGCTTGGCCAGTAATTGACCCTGCCATTGCGCTGCTTAAAAATCCGATTAGTGCCGCTACTTCTTCTGGGGGGCAAATACGTGCGCTCAAATGCATATCGACACATTCCTGATAAATCTTTTCTGGATTATCCATAGTAGCAATCGCATCTCGTAACATTGGAGTGTCAACAGTGCCAGGGCAAACGGCAACCGATCTAATGTGCGGTGCATAATCCACGGCAATGCTTCTGGTTAATCCCAACATTGCTGTTTTTGATGTGGTATATGGCGCTACACGCTCTTGGCTGATAAAGGCTTGTACACTGGAGACGTTTACTACTACGCCTGACCCTTTTTTTTGCATGGAGAGAATGGCATATTTGGAGCAAAGAAATGCACTTTTTAAATTTGCGTTCATGACTAAATCCCATTCATCCTCGGTGGTTTCCGTTATTGTAGAGTATCTCTGAATACCTGCGTTGTTCACTAAAATATCTATTTCACCAAAAACATCCACTCCTTTTTGAATGGCCTGTTGAACTTGTCCAGAATTGGAAACATCACAAACCATGGTCAACAACCTTCCATCAGTGTCTTCAAGCATTTTTAGGGCATCTCTGTCAATATCCAAAGCAATTACGGCATCGCCGTTGTTCAAAAAATATTCGGTACAGGCTTTACCGATTCCTTTTGCCGCCCCGGTAACTATCACATTTCTTCTCATTTATATCATCCTTTAAATCTAGGTTCTATTTGACCTTTAGTATTGGTTTCAAGTCCGAAACATCTGCCCGCAAGCGGATTCTCTTTTTGTTCTTTTTCTGTTAAGTTTAAACGGGAGGTGGTAATAAATAGAATATTTTTATTTTTCCCTCCAAAACAACAACTTGTGACATGGTGGACAGGAACATAAATATCTTCAACCCAATCACCCTCTGCGTCAAAATGACTTACTTTATTTCCTTCCCACATGGCAACCCAAAAACCCCCATCAGCATCAATGGTCATACCATCTGGAAATTCATCCTTTCTCCATTGTATGTGTTCCCTTCTATTCGAAATGCGGGCTGTTTCGGCATTATAATCGTATGCATACATGACGTTGCGCATAGTATCGATCATATAATAAGTGCGATAATCCGGACTCCACCCCATACCATTGGTTATATAAATATTTTGTTCTAGAAGTGCTACGCTATGATCTAGGTGTAAACAATATAAGTTACCTGTAGGATTAGCGCCATTATATTCCATGGTCCCTGCAAAAAATCGCCCTTTGGGGTCAACCGCACCATCATTCATTCGTCTTTCTTTGACATCCATTTCAGGGGAATCTTTAATTAATTTTAATTCATTCGTGCGTTCATCATAAATCCCAAAACCATCTCGTACTCCCGTTACGATTTTACCGTTTTCACAAAGGGCCATTACCCCCAGTTCTTGCCCAACATTGAATTCTTTTGAATGACCAGTTTTATAGTCTACTTTAAAATATGACCCCTTAAGTAAATCCACACAATAAAATTTCTCTTCTATAGGGCACCAAATGGGTCCCTCTCCATGAATCGGTTTTATATCAAATATAGGTTCTGCTTTCATAGTCAATGGTTACAATTGGTAGATAAGGAAGTCTCTATACGCTGTCTAGGATCAAGTTTCAACCAATCCTTTTCAATACTTTCTTTTGACGGATTTTCTTCCCAATTATTTGTCCATGGTTCTAAGGCAAATGCGTAGGTTTTACCCCACCACGGAGCATTTTGGGTAGCATAGCATTCCTGCCAATACCACAACGACTTGAAAATGTTTTTATCCCATTCAATGGAAAAAGACATGATGTCCGTTGTAATTTTATAATAGGCCTTGGCTGTAAAATCATTCAAATAGGCCAATTCGGAAAACTTGGATTCACTAGGTTTAAGGATGATACTAGCGTCTTTTTTTTGATTGTCAACAGTAGTGACCATTGGCCAATCTTGCGTTGTACCAGGCTTAAAGATTCGCTTGTCGGGCATTTTATTTTCTGCTATAAACTTTGTTGCCGATGTTTCAATAGCTCCACCTGCTTCCAAAAATGGAAGACCGAAAGCAATATGATGGCCCCACATTAAATGTAATTGCGTATCAGATTCATTAGTCAGTACTTCATCAATCTCTAATGACTTACTGCCCTTTTTTAAAGTTAAAGTCTTCTCAATTACTATAGGAAAACGTAACGGCCTTGTCCATAGCTTAACGGAAACTTCATCCTCCGAGTTTTTAACAATCGCATATTCCCACTGAATTAGTGATACTTCACCATGTTGCCCTAAAATGGCACCACGATAATCCAAGGACGCACTATTTGGTAAGATCTCTTGCCACCCGCCATAATAATAATCTTCAAACTGATTGTTGGTGCTCCGATCTTGAGAAAAAACTTCGTTGGGGTTGAGAATGTCTTTATCCAATCTCAACATTAGATCAATCCCCGCCGGTTTGTAAACAAATTGAAAAATATCACTGCCACGGCCAGGTAGAATACCGATACTTAAGTATTCATTTTCCATGAAAATGACTTTCATCCGATTATAGGTCCATTTATCATTTACTTTACACTTGCTCATACCGTATCTATCAAAGCTTTCATATAACCCATGGCGTATGCCATGCTTGCGTGCCAAGGTGCATCGCAGCTCATGGTGGGACTATGGTCCGGAATCAACACACCTTCAAAATTGTTTTTCTTCAATATTCTGAGTGCTTCAGCCATGTCAAGATCACCCTCATCTACGAAAACCTCACGGTAGTTTGGCACCTTGCCTTTAACATTCCGAAAGTGGATATAGCCTATTCTGTTTAAGGAACTATACTTATCCAGAGTTTCAAGGACATTGCTTCCTGGCATTTCTTGTAAAGTGCCCATGCAAAATTCAAATCCATTGTTGGGGCTCTTGTTAACCGAAAATAATTTTTCATACTCTTCGATACTATAAAAAAGTCTGGCCGCATTTCTCAATTCAGGTATTGGAGGGTCATCTGGATGTGCCACCATTTTTACTCCATTTTCTTCTGCTACCGGAATTATTTCGTTCAGAAACCAGGTAAAACGATCCCACATTTCATCACGCGAAATAGGCCCCAAACTACCAGTTAAGGTTGAATCATAGGTCATATTCCAAACCATACCGTTCTTAATGGGCTCATTTACATTTACTCTGTCCATATCAAAACCTACTGTCATCGGATTCCCTCGGCCATATTTTCGGTTGGTCCAACCCCACACACCGGCAATACTAAAATAATATCCCATAATGGGGATACCCGCCTTCCCTATATTTGCTATCATATATTTTAAGTTGTCCATCTGTTGAAGCCGTTTAGGTCCATCCAACAAGATGTCAAACCAATGTGATGGATCAAAATTCTCAATAGCCTCCCAAACCAATCCATGTGACTCAATTTCCTTTTTTAAGCGAATCAATTGATCATACTCCCAAAGTTTGCTTTGATTGTTGGTAACTCCCCAGCCATTTAGATAATTTTGCGCCAATGAAGGATTATCTCCTCCTTTCATATAATCAACTAACTGAACCACCAAATGGGTTGCCCCAGCCTGCTTGGCAAATTCGAAATTCTTTCCGTTTAAAAGACTTTTATACAGCCCCAATCCTAATTTAGGCATATTCGATTAGTTTGTAGTATTATGTAAGTGTAACAAATTGAAAAATAATTGGACTTCAATCATTGTAATGGACCAATACAACTTCCTCATTTCATACCAATAGTTTGAATAAAAATCAAAAATAGCAAACTTTGTTCTAATGTTCATACATATTAATTATTAATTTTGCTCATCGGCTTAAAAGATAATAGATTTCAAAAAATTAAGTTATTTCAGATACTTATATAGGGAATTTACTCGATAATTGTGATTTAAATGTTCCAGCGCTTGCCTGTCAATTTTCGTTCAGGCAGGCATATAATCTAAAGTAAGGATCTTTTCAACGCCTCATGGGCTTGCCCCGAGGTAGTTTACTACATGGTATAACTATATCAATAGATGTATTAATACACTTATTTTTTCATAAATTGTGCCCTCAGAAAAGTTAAGAATTGGTGACAGTGACTAGTTTTTATTATTGTAATCCAAATCAATGGCGAACTATTTCGAAAAATTAACGATAGCATCTAATACTTCATCTGGATTCTTATGTATGAAATTTACTTGTACTGCAATTATCTTGCTCAGATTAGTATGTCTTTAGAATTTTGAAGGCGTAAGTCCCGTAAACCTTATCCGTCAATTTTACTCTTGTGGACATGTTGTGTCTGTCCTCTACTTAAATCTTTCCGCTTCGCATACCTGACTTCATTGTGGCCGCAGGAAAGAATAAACAGCGAAAATGCTGCTTGACCTTCCTTCTCCCTGCCCACTAGCATTTTAATCTGCTGAAATGGTCCCTAGTCTCTAGGTTGCACTTGGAACGATTAATTACACTAAATAATAAATGGATTGCTGAGGTCACGATATATGGATATATGTAAATATAAATATATGGGTATATGTATATATGCACATAGGATTTACGCATTCGGAAGGTTTTTTGTTATAAAGTAGGAACAAATCAGACCTACGCCCCGTGAGTAATATATCATTAAAAAAGAATTGAAAATATTAATCTTCGGAGAAGATAGCAAGTTATGTTTTGCGCAACGCAAAACTCCTACTTCTGGCGAAGTGAAAACTGGGTCTGTGGCAGACAGGCGATAATAATTGAATGAGAAAATGGCAATTAACAAAGGCGGGAGGAAAAGTTTGGGAGAATGAAAACGCGAGCATACCATAACGCAACGGTCCGATCGCACGGAACTGGAAAGGTTAAAGGTTATTTAGCAGTCCTTTAATCTTGATTTTAGGAAAAGAGTGGTAAAAAATTCTTCCTATTTTGGTTAACTCAACTATTTGTATAAATATCCAAATACCATGAAATTGTTCTTGATCCAACAAGTTTTTGCTTGATCCTAAATTGTTTTAGGTATGTTTTAGGAAGAGAATCAAAAAAGGCTCCACATTTTTGTGAAGCCCTGTCTTTACTAGTAGCGGGAACTGGACTCGAACCAGTGACCTTCGGGTTATGAGCCCGACGAGCTACCTACTGCTCTATCCCGCGATGTATGTTCAATGTACCTAAAGGGTACTGTCATTTTATATTTTTTCAGTCAGAGTAGGTACCCTGTCCTGAGCGTAGTCGAAGGATGCTGCTCTATCCCGCGATGTGCGTTTCCAAAACATTAAACTTGGCTCT
>TARA_R110001606_G_scaffold78220_6_pt1 | contig 28183 bp, 16 predicted proteins | sample TARA_R110001606 | Tara Oceans TARA_R110001606 (sample SAMEA4398315) | marine metagenome | biome: Polar Biome; feature: [SRF] surface water layer (ENVO:00010504); material: water (ENVO:00002006), including particulate matter (ENVO:01000060) such as... | depth 5 m
AAATAGAAGTATAGTAAATCCTACAAATGGTCAAGTACCAACAGATTTTCCGAATGCAGATAATGTTGATAATCCAGAAAGAGATTGGAGAGAAATATTAGCGATTATTGTACTTATTGATAATGTTATAGAAACAGAAGGTGATGATTTTGTATATACTATTAAGTTGGTTACAAAAAATGACAATAGTATTGCTATTGAAAGTAATTCACCAATTAGTATTAATTTTACTACAGCAAACGGTACAACTACAACAGATGTATATGATGTAGCTACTTCACCTTATGATTATAGTGGTTTTTCAAATACAATTTTTACCATTCCTGCGCTAACAAATACAATTCAGTTTACGGTAAATTCTCTTGAAGATAATATTTATGAGTTAACAGAATTATTTACTTTAAACGGTGCAATTACATCAAATAATACTATAAATTCAGCGATTAAAGGTATCGGTACTATTTTAGATAATGATGTGCCTCCATCAATTACAATGAATAATTCTAGAGAAGAAGAAGGTGTAGATTTAGGACACACAATTACAATATCTCATCCATGTTCTACACCAATAGTAATTGAAATAAATACAGCTGATAATCTTGCCATAAGTCCAGATGATTATGCATCAATTTCAGAACAGTTAACGATAGAAGGCACTGTAAATCCTGCGAATGCAAATACACAAGTTTCATTTAAAATAACTACGAAAACAGACAATTTAAATGAATTAGATGAAGAAAATTTACAAGTAATTGGAGTTGTTTCAACAGGAAATGTTGGTGTACAAGATTTAAATAAAACAGGCGTTATCATAGATATTGATCCAGATCCTTTAGTTGCCATAGAAAATGCAACTGTAGTTGAAGGAAATACCTTGGTTTTTACTATTAATCTTTTAAACGAAAGTTTAGAGTTAATGCAAAATTACCTACCAATATATATTAATTTAGAAACTATAAACAATACAGCGGAAGCTGGTCAGGATTACAAATATGAATCAGCATCCACTAGTATTCCTGCATTTTCATCTACTATAAATCAATCTGTAGAAACCATAAACGATGTTTTAAATGAAGAAACAGAAATGTTGTATTTACGAGCAACAATCCCGTTTTCTAAAGTTGCCAATGCTTTTCCTGCAGATGGAATAGGTTTTATAAAAGACAACGATTATCCAAATTTATTTTCGCCAAATGAGGATGGAAAAAGCGATTTATTTAAAATTTCTGGGATAGAAGATTTTCCAAATTTTATACTTGTAATTTTTGATCGCTGGGGAAATGAAGTATACAATTATCAAAATAACGGAAGAGTAAATCCTATTTGGTGGAATGGCACAAGAAATGGAAATCCGGCTCCAGCAGGCGTGTATTTTTATACGTTAGATTTTAATGATGGAATTACAAAACCAATTAGAAATTTTATAGAATTAATAAGATAATGGTCATAAAAAAACAAATGATCTCTAACCTAAAAACAACTAAAAAATATTGGTTAAAAATTTGCGTGTCTTTGTGTATTCTTTTTTTTAGCTTAAAATCTTATACACAGCAATTACCAAATTACACGCAATATTTATACAATATGCAAATAGTAAATCCGGCTTATGTGGGTTCTAGAGCAGATTTAAGTATGTCGTTATTAACCCGTCAGCAATGGGTGGGATTGGCAGGCGCACCAATTACAAATACGTTTTCAATAAATGGAAGAACTGATAATGGTTTGGGTTTTGGTGTAACCATTGTAAATGATAAAATAGGTTTATCAGAAAGTACAAATATAAATATAGACGCTTCTTATACGATTATAACCTCTCAATTTGGTAGATTATCCTTTGGATTAAAAGGAGGGCTTACAGATTTTAGTAATAATTTGGCAATCGGAATTACGCCAGATAGTGATGTATATGCATCTACAAACGGTAGTTTTCCAAATGTTGGTTTTGGTGCTTTCTTTTATAATAAACGCTTTTATATGGGTTTGTCTTTGCCATATATTTTAGAAACACCGCAATTTTATATGGATAAGAATGCTGATGAAACTAGCTTTATAACCAATCCTAATTATTATTTTTCAACGGGTGCTTTGTTTAAAATCTCAGAAAATATAATGTTTAAGCCTTCAACAATGGTTAGATATGTTGCTAATTTACCTGTTTCAGTAGATATAAATACTAATTTTTTATATAAGGAAGTTATAGAAACAGGTTTGTCTTATCGCCATGAAAACTCGGTAAGTGCATTGTTTGCATTAATTATTAAAGAGAAATATAGAATAGGTTATGCATATGATCATAAATTTTCTGTGCTTGGTGGTAATTTAAGTTCTCATGAAATAATTTTCCATTTAGATTTAGACTTACACAGAAGCTCTAGATGGATCCTTCACAATAAATGCTATTTTTAATAAATTATTGAAGTAATTTTTTAACATCAGCAAAAATAAAATAGACCTCACCAGCAATTTGTTGGCTAGTTTGTAAGTAGATTTCTTCTTGTTTTTCACTTTTGTCAGCATGTTTGGGATCTACAAAAGGTACGTGAAATCTATAACTAGCATTTGGTATAAAAGGGCAATTTACATCTGCATTATTACAGGTAGTAATTGCCATAAAAGGTGCTGTATTAATCGGGTTACTATATAGTTTAGAAAAGCCTAAAATTGCTTTTTTGGTGTTTTTAATTGTAATTTGATATGTTGGATTCTGATGTGAAAAATCTACCAATTGAAACTCAAAACCTACTTTTTGTAACGTTTTTACAGTATTTCTATAAAAGGCAGTAACTTCTGTTCCGCCAGAAAATGCATTTATATTCAGGTTAAAATAATGAGCAGCATAAAAACTCCAAACTTGTCCTAATTGACTTCTTCGTGAATTATGCGTACAAATAAAGTTAAGATTTACTACATTTTTTAGCTTGTATTCTTCTGCTATGGCTTTAGAAATAGTACGTAAAAGGCTTTTTCTATCATCAGAAATTATTGCTTTTTGAAAAGCATTTTGAAAGAAATTTTCTAAAGAAATAGTTGTAGTAGAAAGCATCATAGTTATTTTTGTTGCAAGTTAAGTAATTAAAGTACTTTTGTAAATTAAAATAAAGTTAAGAATGCGTTTAGAAATTGGTGATAAAGTAGCTGTTTTAGATGATGTTTTTAAAGGGAAAGTTATCAAAATTAATGGTGATAGTATTTCTGTTGAAACATCCGATGGAATGATTTTTAATTTTTCTAAATCAGAATTGGTTAAAATTGAAAAAGAACAAAGAGAATTATCTAAATTTTCGGATATAAATAATGATTTTTTAAAGGAGAAAATGGCCGTAAATAAGCCGAAAAAAAGCTTCTTTCAAAAAGAAAAAAGTGAAGTAGTTATAGAAGTAGATTTACATATAAATAAATTAATAAAATCGGTAAAAGGGTTGGATAATTATGATATGTTAAACTTACAATTAGACACTGCTAAAAGAAAAATAGAATTTGCTATTAGCAAACGAATATCTAAAATTGTGTTTATTCATGGGGTAGGAGAAGGTGTTTTAAAATCTGAACTTCATTATTTATTGAATAAATATCCTGTAAAATATTACGATGCGTCTTATAAAAAATATGGTCTTGGTGCAACCGAAGTACATATCTTACAAAATCCTAATTAAACGTATTTTTACATGAAAAAAGCTATTTATTTAGACAATGCTGCCACTACAAAAATAGACAGCGAGGTTTTAGAATTGATGCATAGTTCTATGCAAGAAAACTATGGGAATCCGTCTTCTACGCATCAATTTGGTAGAAAAGCAAAATCTGCTGTAGAAACAGCTAGAAAAAATATTGCCAAACATTTTAATGTAACTGCACCCGAAATTATTTTTACTGCTGGCGGAACAGAAGCTGATAATTTAATTTTAAATAATGCAGTTTTAAATTTAGGAGTACAGAGAATTATTACGTCAAAAATTGAACATCACGCTGTTTTGCATACGTGTGAATTTTTAGAAAGAACCAAAAATATAATTTTAGAATTTGTAAATGTTGACGAATTTGGAAGTATAGATTTACTACATTTAGAAGTTTTATTATCAGATTCTGAATCTAAAACATTGGTGAGTTTAATGTATATCAATAATGAAATTGGTACTATTTTACCTGCGGATGAAATTGTTGTTTTATGTAAAAAATACAACACACTTTTTCATTCTGATACTGTGCAGGCAATTGCACATTATCATTTAGATTTGCAAAAAATACCCATTGATTTTATAGCCGCGAGTGCTCATAAATTTCATGGGCCAAAAGGAGTTGGTTTTGCGTTCTTTAAAAAAGGATTTGGAGTTTTACCAATGTTTTATGGGGGCGATCAAGAAAGAGGAGCAAGGTCTAGTACAGAAAATGTACACAGTATTTTAGGAATGGAAAAAGCATTATCAATTGCCATTGCGAATCTAGATTCAGATAAAAACTATATAGAAAATCTAAAATTCTATTTTATTACTGAATTGCAAAAAATTTCTGAAGATATTCAGTTTAACGGACTTTCATCAGATGTAGAAAAAAGTAGTTATACCATTTTAAATGTACGTTTTCCTGTAAAGAATGATATGCTATTATTTAGTTTAGACATGGCAGGAATTGCTGTTTCTGGCGGCTCTGCTTGCCAAAGCGGAAGTAATACAGGGTCTCATGTGTTGGCTGAAATATTAAAAGATGCAGAAGCTGATAAAACTTCTGTTCGTTTTTCGTTTTCTAAGTACACTACAAAAGAAGAAATTGATTCAACTATTATAAAATTAAAAGAGCTACTTTAACAGTAGCTCTTTTGTTGTAATAAATATAATAATTAATTTATTCAATAATTAATTTCTGAAATGACTTTCCGTTAGAATTATTTATTCTTAAAAGATAAAATCCTTTATCAATTCCTTCAACAGAAAAATAAGAGTCAGCATTAAAATCACCAGAAAATTCTTTTACTTTTTTTCCATTCATATCAAAAATAAGTACATTTTTAGTTTCAATATTTATTTGAAAAGAACTTTTTACAGGATTTGGATACACTACAACATCTTCTAAAAACAAATTATCATTTGATAAAGAAGCGGGTTTGTTACCATATATTTTAAACTCACCAGGTGCTAAAGAAAGTAAGCCATTGGTGTTGGTAATAGTAATAGTGGTATTATTTTTTAATAAATCGTACCACGTGCCTGTTGTTTGAAAAACAGGATTGATATTTTGAGTTGTTACGCCAAAATTACCAATAATATTGATGTATTGAATATCAGTAGCATTTGTGTTTGTTAATTGAATTTTCTTTAATCCGTTAGAATTAGAAGCATCCACAGTAAAATTTGAGGTTTCAAAAATGTCATATTTTAATTTTAACTGAATTAATTTATTCCAAGTATTGTAGATGTCTTTTCTGTTTTGATCTTGAAAATACTCCCATTTTATGGGTTTATCGCCAGTCCTTCCATTTTGATTGATACTAATATCATACCCTAATTCGCCAAATTGCCAAATCATTTTTGGACCCGGAACGGTAAAGAAAAAAGCACCTGCTAATTCCATTCTGTCTAATGCCGTAGAAGATGTTTTAATGTTGTAACTTCCAGAAGAATTTCCATAAGTAATACTTTCGTACATTAAACGTTCTTCATCATGACTTTCCATATAACTTACATTTGCCGGTACAGACCAACCTCTATTTTTGTATGAAATCCCAGAAAAATCAGAATCATTATTTTTACCAGCAACCGCTTGTCTGTAATTATAATTATGATTACCCCAAAGCATAATTCCTTTGCCTTCATTTAATCTATAATTTACCCATTGAGTTTCTTCATTATTTGTACCTAAATGTTCAAAAATCACATAAAAATTAGGGTCTTTTTCCCATTGATCATCTGCATATTCTTTTAAAACGGCAACTCTATCCGCTTGATAACTTCCTGTACAACCTTCATCGTTTGCAGTACAATTTTGAGTAAATCCTTTGGTTAAATCCCATCTAAAACCATCAATTTTATATTCATCAATCCAGTATTGAGAGGTTCTTTTTACGTAGTCTTTTGTAGCTTGTTTAGAGTGATTTAAATCATTAAAAACACTGTAGCTATGTGTTGCAGTTTGGTTAAAAAAAGGGCTATCTGCACTCGCTTGTCCGCCATAACCAGCATTGTCTGTATTCCACATTCTGTAAAACGGATTTTGTCCGCTTGCGTGATTGTAAACCACGTCTAAAATCACGGCAATTCCGCGTCTGTGACATTCATCAATAAACTGTTTAAAAGAATTTTTAGAACCATAATATTTATCTAAAGCCATGTGAAAAGACGGATTATATCCCCAAGATAAATTACCATCAAACTCATTTACAGGCAAAAATTCAATAGCATTTATACCTAATTCTTGTAGGTAATCTAGTCGATTTTTTACGGCATCAAAACTATGAAGTGCATCAAAATCTCTTATTAATAATTTATAAATTACTAAATCTGTTTTTTTAGGCTTTACAAAATTTGTTGTTTGCCAGTTGTATGGTTCATCTCCAATTCTTAAATGAGTGACTGCATGTTCTGTTTTACCCGTTGGATAAACAGGCATATTTGGATAGGTCGTTGCATTTATATATTGATCTTCGCTTGGATCTAATATTAAAGTAGAATATGGATCTGCAATTTTTACAGTAGCATTTATACTATATTGATAAGAAATATCTTGTTGGGTTGGTAGGTTGGTAAGTTCAATCCAAAAACGATCTTTAGTTGAATCTTTTTTAAGTACGTAATTATTGTCTATTTTCCAGTCATTAAAACTACCAATTAAATGAACAAATTCTTTACCAGGTGCATATAAAACAAAGGTTACAGAATTACCATTAATAGTTGCTCCGTCTTTCATTCCTGATGGAACAGGAGCTTCCACATTTGTAGGTTTTACAATAGCATTAAAAGTGGTGTTTACAGTTTCTCCATTATTTGTTGCTTCTAAAACAAAAGTAGTATTTTGTGTAATTGTTGGCGAGAAACTATAAGATGTTGCGTTTGATTTTTGGTCTATAGATGTACCATTTGCTTTTAAATTAAAGTTAGCAATTAAAGATGCTGTTGCATTTATAGAAAGTGTTTGGCCAGCATTTAAAATTGTTGTTGCTTGAGTAGGTGAGGTGCGGTTAATTTGAAAAGCACCCACTTTAAAAATATAGTCTTTACAACCGTTATCTTTCATTTCTTGACTACCAGCGGCGTTTCTAAAAACCATTCCTATTTTGGTAATAGCGCTTGCTTGAGCATCTGTTAAGTTATAGTATGTTTTTGGCACAAAAGTTATTTCCCATCTATTGTTAGCAGCGTTATAAGTCATTAAGCCTAGACCATTATCTACTCCCCAATTACCTACAACACTTGTTGACCAAGCATCTGCATCATTACCAACACCAGAATGCATATAAACTTTTGATGGACTTTTAAGTCCATTACAATCTGTATTTGTGCTATTTGCATTTATACTTATTGTAATTGATTGATTGATATCAAAATTGCTAGGTGTAATCGTAACTTGACTATATGCAATAATTGAAAAAAATAAGGATAAGAAAAATGTAATTTTTTTCATTTGATTATGATTTTAAAAAACAAGAGCTATCAAATTTTGATAGCTCTTGTAGAGTTTAATAAAATTTAATTTTTTGTAACTGTTGGATTATTTGGATCTGAAAAATCTAAAGAAAAAGAATACGTACCTGCAGTTGCTACAAGATTTGCACCATTAAGTTCTAAAGTTCCGTTTGCTCCATCATCACCATAATTAACGCCCCAGTCATTGTTTGCTCTAAATTTATATTCACCATCAATTAAAGTAACGTTATTAAGCGTCCATACTTCATTAAATGGTTTAGACCAATCTCTTTTAAACTGAGCATCTGGAGTTGCACCCCAATCATTATAGGCACCACCAACTAATCCCCATACATAATCTATCTTTTCTAAAGAATAAGTAAGGTCGTTCATGTCTACAGTTGCAATGTAAATACCAGCGGTAACAACAATGTTAGCACCACCTAATTCTAATGTACCATTAACTCCATCATCACCCCAGTTTGTACCCCAGTCATTATTCATTCTAAACTTCATTTCTCCATCAATTAGAGTAACAATACCTCTAAAAACATCAGAATATTGATCGTATTCTAGCATAAAATCTGGAGTTGCACCCCAATCATTATAAGCTCCTCCTACAATTCCAAGAGAAAAAGATTCTATCGTATATGAAGAATTATTTAAATCTAATACAATTTTATAAGAACCAGCAGTTACCGTCATGTTTCCACCTCCAGAAGTTAACGTACCACCTGTAGAAGAGTCACTACCTAAATTGTTTCCCCAGTCATTATTTTCTCTAAATTTCCATTCACCATCTTTAAGATTTACATACGCATTAAGAACGCCATCTACATCTGTTTTAAATAAAGGTAAATCTGGAGTTGCACCCCAATCATTTGCAGCAGAACCAACAATTCCCCATGTAGTAGATAAATCTAAAACAGTTAAATATGTTGTAATATTAATAGTAATAGGAGTCGCGATTCTTTCTAAAACTGTTCCAGAAGCTTTGTCTGTTATTATTGAACGAATTCTAAAAGAAACATTTCCAGCAGTATCTACAGGAATTCCTGCTTGAATTGCAATTGTGTTTAATTGAGCGTTTGTTAATGAAATAGAATTCATGTTTTTAACTTTCCCTCCTTCAATTATTTTGGCAAAATCGGTACCTGGTAATGCTGCTTCTAAATAATAGTCAATATCTATCGGTAAAGAAGAGTCCAAAATTGGGTCATTCCAACCAAAAGTAACAGCCAATGCGTCATTATTATCTAATGATAAAACAAAAGCATCTCCGTCTGCAACACCACTAAAAGTTGGTGCATCAACAGGATAGGTTGTTACTAACATTAAAATTGTATTAGATACATTACCACCCGACTTAACTCTCATGTAGATACCGATGTTGTTAAAATTAGTTACACCAGCGCCATTGATTGCATTGTTAAAAGCATCTACAGTCATAGTAAAATTACTACTAGATGTTGATCCTAAGGTTGCAGGAGAAGTAAATTCTGCATCTGTAGCCATTTCAACGGTATAATCTGTACCTGAATTTAATTCATCATTCCAAGAAATTGTAAAAGCAGGATTATTTGGAAGCGCAAAATTTAAATACACGGTGCTAATTCCAGGCGTATTTAGAGTAAATGCAGCATCTGGTCTTGTTAATGTTAAGCTTTCTTCTACTTCACAAGAACCTAATAATAAGGTAAAAGAAAGCAATAAGTAGCTTATTTTTTTTATATAGTTTTTCATTTTTTATCTTTTAAAATTAAATTGATATTATAAATTTAATGGAATTAAAATATAACGACCTGTTAAATCATTAAACCATACATCATAATCGTCTTCTACTATAACAGGCACAGCACCACCATTTTCGGTAGCTACACCAGAAAAAGAAGTAGAACCACCCCAATTAGCACCAGCACCCGTAACAAACTCTATGTTTCCAGGAGTAAGTCTCACATTTTTTGCATACCAAATATGACCATCAAAAGCTAAAGCAGCCATTGTAACATCCGCAGTACTTGTTCCTTTAACAGTTAAGCTAGCTGGGCTTGTTTTACCGGTAGCGTTATAAGGCACTAAAGTGTATGTTTTAGATGCAAAGTTGATCATAAATGTATAGTAACCAGTAGTTGGTACACCAAATCTACCAGGATCATTAGATTGTGTTCCTGGGTTTCCTGCAATGCTTCCACTAGTTTTAGGATCATCACTTCCTTCTGATTCAGTAACTCCCCATTGAGGTTGCCATAAACCAATAGTTTCTAAAATTTTAAATCTACCTTCATCATAACCTCCTGGTTTATTAAAAAAGCCAGTATAATAATATGCATTACTATCGCTAGCATCTCTAAATAAAGGTGGATTATTACTGTTATTGTTCCAACCAGGAGCAACACCACCACCTACTAAATAGTAATCATTAAAAACATAATTAAAGTAAGGATATACATTAAATTCAATGGCGTTAGAAATTGCTTTCTCGCTGTTTTGAGATCCTATAGAAGATACAATTCTAGCATATAAAGTTTTCCATTCAAACGGGTTTAAACCAGCATTACCTGCCGCTGCATTTATTTCATTTACAGATAGCGTAATTGCTGTTTTACCGGTTATTGTAGCCGCAGTTACGGGTGAAGTAAATGCATTGTCACTAGCAAATTGAATTGCATAATTAATAGAAACTTGTTGACCATAATTTGCTTCATTCCAGTTTAGCGTAACAGCAGGATTACCAGTGTTTACGGCATCAAGCTCTAAATCAGTAAAACCAAGTTCTGCTAAAACAGGAGCCGAAGGAGTCGAAATTGTAAATACTTCAGAAGTATCATCACAAGAATTGAAAACTAAAAGTAGGATTCCAATAATTGTTATAGCTGAAAATCTTTTTATATTTTTCATCATTTGTATTTTGTTATTAATATTAGTACCCAGCATTTTGAGTTAAGTTTGAATTAGAAGCTAAACTTGCTGCAGGAATTGGGTATAAATTCATGTGATTTGGTAAAGCAATACCATTGGTACCATTACCTTTCCAAGCCCAATTATAAGAACCACCTGTAAACTTACCAAAACGAATTAAATCTTGTCTTCTGTGCGCTTCCCAGTGTAATTCTCTTGATCTTTCATCTAAGATAAAGTTTAAGGTTATGTTAGAAATTGTCAAATTATTTTGTGGGTTATTTGCTCTTGTTCTTAATGCATTAATATAGTTTTCTACATTAGCAGAAGTTGCACCAGCACCACCTCTTAAATGAGCTTCGGCATACATTAAATACACATCGGCTAATCTAAATAAAGGAAAATCTGTATCTACAAATGTTTGGTCTGCACCAAAACCTCCAGTAGATTTTGCATTCGAATATTTTTCAAGAACATATCCTTGATCTTTATCAGAAATATCTGTAATTTCAATACTTCTACCATCAGATAAGATGGTGTTTCTTGTATCGTTATTAAAAATACCATCATTAAATAATTGAGCAAATTGTTTTCTTACTCTTATAGCGCCTCCCCAGCCACCAGCGCCAACACCAAGTGCTGCACCGTTTGCTTCTATACTACCAACTTCGCCATTAATCATTACTGTAGTTGGGCCATAGTTTTGAACGTAAGTACCATCAGAAATTAAAGGAAAGATAATTTCATTTTTTGCTGAATTTACATCATTATCTGCCATAAAATTATGAGCATAAGAAGATGCTAACGTATAACCACCATCAATAATTTTCTTAGTGTAATCTAAACATTCTGTGTATTTAGCTTCACCAATATAAACCTCTGCATTTAAATACATCTTAGCTAATATCATCCAAGCAACACCTTGGTCTGCTCGTCCGTGTTCGTTAGTTCTTGGTGCTTTTAATTCTGATTCAATTGCTTTTAACTCGTCTTCAACAAATGTAAATAATTGACTTCTGTTATACGTTTGAGGTTTTGCGTTAATTGCATCTTCTTCTGTTGCAAAATTTGCTTGACCAAATAAATCAATCATATAGTAATAAGACATTGCTCTAAGCAACCTTGCTTCTGCTCTAAAAGTTGCAATTTCTGCTTTTGTTGCTGCAGAAACATTTCTTTCTGTTAATTTTGCGTCTGTTGTTTCTCTTAAAAAGTTGTTAGCAAATGCAATAGTTACGTGGCTTCTACCAAACATACCTAAAATTATAGGGTCATCTGCAGTCCATATATTACGTTGAATTTCGCGAGTTCCTGGGTCATTTTCATAAGACCAAATCATTTCATCTGCAGATAAAGTTTGTAAGTAAAGTAAAACTCTACCAAACTGGCTTGTTCCTGCATCTAAACCTTGAATATTTGACGAACCAGGTCCATCTATACCCGTTAAAGAAAGGTTACCATAAACCCCGGCTAATAATTCTTTGTAAGCTGTTTCTTTTTTAAAGAAATCTTCACCTAATAAATCTTGATCGTCTTTTGGTGTAATGTCTAAGTCTTTAGTACATGAAGACAAAGCAATAACCATAACAAGAAGTATTGTTGCTATTCTTTCGATTTTAAATATTTTTTTCATCTTTAATTTTTTATGAATTAAAATTTGATATTAGCTCCAAGTAAGAAAGTTCTAGGTCTTGGGTAAATAGTGTTATCAATTCCGTTAAATACTTCTGGATCTAAACCAGAATAGTTGGTAATTGTAAATACATTTTGCATACCAGCCCATAAACGAATACTGTTTGATGCAAATTTTTTGATTGGTCTATTAATTGTATAGCCTAAAGTGATGTTATCCATTCTTAAAAATGATGCATTTTCTAAATAAATATCAGAAGCAATCACATCTGCAGTAGTATTAAAATTAGTTTCTAATACTGATGTAGGAATGTTTCCTAAAACCGCATTATCTAATAATAAATCATATTGAGCATTTGCAGAATTTACGTTGTTATAAGCGTAATTTCCTAGACTTGCTCTTAAGTTAAAAGCTAAATCAAAGTTTTTATAATCTACACTAGACTGAAATCCAAAGGTAAAATCTGCTTGTGGGTTTCCAATTACAACTAAATCATCAGAATCAATAGTTCCATCTCCATTTACATCTAAATATGCACCTTCAATTGGTTGTCCTGCGGTGTCATATAATTGTTTGTACATAAAAAATGAATTTGGTGCAAACCCTTCTCTAAATAATTGTACAGTTCTACCAGTTCCACCAGAAATATCTCCAACAACGATATCGCCATTATCTCCTAAATCTTTAATTTCTCTATTTAGATAGGTAGTATTAAAGTTTACATTCCAAATTAAATTATCATTTTTAATGATATCTGAATTTAATGAAAACTCTAAACCATTTACTTGTAAATCACCAATGTTTTGAGTAACTCTGTTTGTAAAGTTAGCAACATCAGGCACCGCAACATTTGCTAATAAATCTGTTGAATTTTTTTGAAATGCATTTAATGATCCTGTTACTTTATTATTATACAAACCAAAGTCTACACCTAATTCTATAGTTGCTGTATTTTCCCATTTTAAATTACTTCTTTCAGAAGGAATTGTTGATTGAATAGGAATTCCGCCAAATAAATATCTAGAACTTTGATTTCCAAAACGGTATTTATCTAAATATAAATCACCTTGAATTCCGTCTTGTTGACCGTTAAGTCCATAAGAAGCACGTAATTTTAATTCAGAAATAACTTTACTATCTTTTAAGAAGTCTTCATCACTTACTCTCCAACCCAAAGCTGCTCCACCAAAATTACCCCATCTGTTTTCTGGACCAAATCTAGAAGTACCATCACGTCTGTAGTTTAAGGTTAATAAGTATTTTTCATTATATGTAAAATTTGCTCTTGCTAAGAAACCAATTAAAACTACTGGTGTAGAAACGTAAGATGTTGCACCTTCGTCATTTGGGTTTCTAATATTTCCAGTACTGTTTCCAGAACCATCGAAAGATTGGTATGAATAACCAGCCATCACATCCGCTTTTAATTTATCATACGTATTTACATAGGTAAAATAAGTGTCAAAAGATTCGTTTGAAATTTCGTTTATATAAGCAGAATCATAACCAACAAATAAATCTGTATAATTTGCAGGGCTATTTAAAGGGCTAGAACCAGCTCCATCAGTTGTAGATTTATCAAAACCAGCATTTGCTGTAACTGTTAATTCTGGTAAGAAATGAAAATTATATTCTAGTTTTAAATTACCGTAATGTCTAAATACTTTATTTGTATTATTATTTTGTAATAATGCTGCAACCGGGTTTCTTGTTCCGTTTTCAACTAAAATACTTCCAGGTGTACCTGTAGTATGTTGATAAAAGCCTCCAAAAGGAGAAGTTGAATCATAAACTGGTTGCGAAGGATCGTAACGTAAAGCTGCGTTAACTTGACCAGCATCAGCAAATCTATTATTTTCAAAAGCTCTGTTATAATTTAAAGCAATTTTAAAATGATTATCAAAAAACGAAGGATTCATAGATAAAGAAACAGTAGCTCTATCAAATTGAGAAGTTAAAATATTACCTTCAATTTCTGCAAAACCTACAGAAAGTCTCGTTGGAATTGCTCCAAAAATCTCACCTCTTGCAGTTAAATTATGTTGTGTAGAAACCGATTTTTGATAAATTTCATCTTGCCAATTTGTATTAGCAGTACCCAATAAACCAACTTTACTTGGTTGTTGTTGTGCAATTAACGCTCTAAAAGCATCACCATCAAAAACGTTTACTCTATCTCTTATTTCACCAAAACCCATTTGATAGTCGTAATCTAAAGAATACTCTTTTCTACCTTTTTTAGTTGTAATAATTATAACCCCATTTGCACCTCTAGAACCATAAATTGCAGTTGCAGAAGCATCTTTTAACACAGAAAAAGACTCAATGTCATTTGGGTTAATACTTGATAAGTTAATACCCGATAAAGGCAAACCATCAATAACTATTAAAGGATCGTTAGAAGCGTTTAAAGAAGAACCCCCACGAATTCTAATTTGAGAACCAGAACCAGGAGCACCGCTTGTTGTAATATTAACCCCCGCAATACGACCACTTATTAAGTTTTCTGGAGTAACAATGTTACCTTTCGTAAACTCTTTTTCTGTAATTGCTTCTACAGAACCCGTTGCATCTCTAACAGTTGTTGTTCCATACCCAACAACAACAATTTCATTTAATTGTTCAGCAGCTTCTGTAAGTTCAACCGTTAAGTTAAAACTTGTACCAATTACAATTTCCTTATCCGCATAACCCAGATATCTAAAAACAAGCTTATCGCCGGTTTTTACCTTTTCTATAGTAAACTTACCATCAAAGTCTGTTTCAGAACCTTTAGTAGTACCTTTTACCATTACACTAACGCCAGGTAAAGAGATACCTGATGCTTTTTCTTTTACGACACCTTTAACTGTTTGTTGTGCAAACATTGTAAATGATGAACTTAAAAGAATTCCAATTAATAATAATTTAAATTTTTTCATGTATAATTTGTTAAATAATAACTGTAAATTTGACTTGTCTTAATCAATAAACTTACATTCCACTTAGTAAAGATAGAATATAAATATGGTAATTTAGAATATATAAAGTTACGAAATCGGTTTCGTGTTAATAACTTTTTTTTACGGATTCTTATTAAATTATCATAAATTAACATCTAAAATTGTATTTATATAAAAAATGAAGCAAAAAATTACAATAAAAACAATAGCTAAAGAATTAGGCGTTTCTACATCAACTGTTTCAAAGGCTTTAAAAGATAGTCATGAAATTAGTGCTGAAACGAAAGAAAAAATTCAGGCATATGCAAATCTATTTAATTATAAACCTAATAATTTAGCGCTACAATTACGGAATCAAAAAACAAAAGTAATAGGAGTTATTTTACCTAAAATAGTACATCATTTCTTTTCAACAGTAATTATGGGCATAGAGGAAGGTGCCAACAAAAAGGGGTATAATATAATGGTTTGTTTTTCTAATGAATCGTACAAAAAAGAAGTAGAAACACTAAAAGTGTTATCTAATGGAAGTGTAGATGGCTTAATTGTTTCCATAGCAAATGAAACTCTTGAAAATAAAGATTTTAGGCATTTTACAGATTTAGTTTCAGAAGAAATTCCTTTGGTACTTTTTGATAGAGTAGTAGACGAAATTTTATGTGATAAAGTGGTTGTTGATGATGTTGGTGCAGGCTATAAAGCAACCAAACATTTACTAGAAAACGGGCGTAAAAAAATAGCTTTAATAACCACACCAAAGCACGTTAATGTAGGTACTTTAAGAAGACAGGGCTATGAAAAAGCATTAATAGAGGCATACATTAAAACAGATCCTAATTTAATTATAGAAGTTGATGAAAGTCGAAATATTTGTGATCAATTAGAAAAAGTATTTAAAGAAGATATTGATGGGGTATTTGCCGTAAATGAAATTTATGCAGCAAAATCTATGAGAGTTGCTAAACAAAAAGGCTTAAAAATTCCTGAAGATATTTCTATAATAGGTTTTACAGATGGTTTAATCTCTAGATATTCATCGCCTTCAATTTCAACAGTAGCACAACATGGTTTTACGATGGGGAAACAAGCTGTTGAATTATTAATTGAAAGAATTGAAAACGAATCAGATGTATTTAGTCCTAAAAAAAATGTAATTTCTAGCGAATTAATAATACGAGAATCAACGAAACCGTCGTCGTAATTTTTTTGTAGTTTACAGTATTTAACGAAACCGTCGTCGTAGAAAGTTAGATGATTATCAATTAAAATAAAGAAAAAAAATTACCTTTGGATTATTAATCGATTTATCAATAAATTGCATTCCACAAAAATTTATTAATTGATAAGTCTAAAAACTTATCGCAATATTCATTTTTATAATATTCGATAATGGAAAAGCGTAAATTAAGTTTCTGGCAAATTTGGAACATGAGTTTTGGATTTCTAGGAATACAAATGGGTTTCGCACTTCAAAATGCAAACGCAAGTAGAATCTTACAAATATTTGGGGCAGATGTTCATGAACTATCTTGGTTTTGGATAATTGCACCTCTTATGGGTTTAATTGTTCAACCTATTATTGGACATTACAGTGATAAAACTTGGGGGAAATTTGGAAGAAGAAAACCTTACTTTTTAGTTGGAGCAATACTTGCTTCAATTGGGTTAATTTTAATGCCACAAGCAGATATTTTTATTGCTTTTTTACCTGCACTTTGGGTAGGAGCTGGTTTTTTAATGATTATGGATGCTTCTTTTAATATTGCAATGGAGCCTTTTAGAGCTTTAGTTGGCGATAATTTAAGAACAGATCAAAGAACACAAGGATTTAGTGTACAAACAGCCTTAATTGGTTTTGGAGCAGTTGTTGGTTCTTGGTTACCTTATGCGTTACATCATTGGTTTGGTGTTTCAAATGAAACTTCAGCAGGAGTTGTTCCTCAAAATCTTATTTGGTCTTTTATAATAGGAGCAGCAATTTTAATTATTTCAATTTTAGTGACAATTTCAACTACAAAAGAATATTCTCCAGATGAATTAGCAAGTTTTGAAAATGATGCTGTAGCTACTTTAGAGGAAGAGAAAGAATCTAGTTTGATGGATATTTTTGAAGATTTCAAAAAAATGCCAACAACAATGCGTCAATTAAGTTGGGTGCAATTCTTTTCTTGGTTTGGTCTTTTTGGAATGTGGGTTTTTGCCACGCCAGCAATAGCACAGCATATTTATGGTTTGCCTTATACAGACAGTAGCAGTGCTACGTATCAAGATGCGGGAGATTGGGTTGGAATCCTTTTTGGAATCTATAATTTAGTATCAGCATTTTATGCTTTTGCATTGCCTTACATCGCAAAAAAAATAGGAAGAAAAAGAACACATTCTCTATCTTTAATTATTGGAGGTTTAGGGCTTTTATCAATTTATATTATGCCAAATGAAAACTGGTTAATCGTTTCTATGATTGGTATTGGTATTGCTTGGGCTAGTATTTTAGCAATGCCTTATGCAATTTTAGCAGGTTCTATATCCGCTAAAAAAATGGGAGTTTACATGGGGATTTTTAATTTCTTTATTGTAATTCCGCAAATCATCAATGCTTTAATTGGTGGTCCGTTAGTAAAATACGCGTATAATAATGAAGCAATATTTGCTTTAATGATTAGTGGCGTTAGTTTCTTAATTGCTGCAGCTTTAGTCTATAAAGTAAAAGACGTAGACGATGTAGTACAAACAATTTAACATGACAAAAGGATTTATTTTTGATTTGGATGGTGTAATCGTAGACACAGCCAAATATCATTATTTAGCTTGGAAAAAGTTAGCCAACGAATTAGGATTCGAATTTACCAAAGCACAAAACGAATTATTTAAAGGTGTGAGTAGAAAACGCTGTTTAGAAATTTTGTTAGAAATTGGTAACAGAGAAGCAACACAAGAAGAGTTTGATACTTGGATGATTGAAAAAAATGTAGATTATCTTAAGTATATAGAAAATATGGATGCATCAGAAATTTTACCAGATGTTCCTAAAATATTAGAATTTTTAAAGCAAAATAATATTCCAATAGCTTTAGGATCTGCAAGTAAAAATGCACAGCCTATTTTAGAAAAAGTGGGTTTATTGCATTATTTTGATGCAATTGTAGACGGAAATAACGTTACAAAAGCAAAACCAGATCCAGAAGTTTTTCTTTTGGCAGCAAAACAATTAGGCGTAAACGCAGATGATTGTGTGGTTTTTGAAGATGCTGTTGCAGGTGTGCAAGCTGCAAATGCAGCAAATATGATTAGTATTGGTATTGGCGATCAAAGTATACTTTCTGAAGCGCAATTTAACTTTAGAGATTTTACAGAAATCAGTATCGAATTTATTGAAGGTTTAATAAAAAATTAAAGTATGAATCAAGATTATATCATCCCAAATGAGTGGTCTATTATAGAAGAGGGATTTAATGCAGATAAAGTAAAATCATCAGAAAGCTTGTTTAGCATTGGTAATGGTGCCATGGGGCAACGTGCAAATTTTGAAGAAAATTATTCTGGCGAAACGTTTCAAGGAAGTTATATCGGTGGTGTTTATTATCCTGATAAAACAAGAGTTGGATGGTGGAAAAACGGATATCCAGAGTATTTTGCGAAAGTTTTAAATGCACCAAATTGGATCGGAATTAACGTTCAAATCAATGACGAAAATTTAGATTTACATACGTGTAAAGAAGTCTCAAAATTTAAGAGAGAACTAAACATGAAAGAAGGTTGGTTGTCTAGAAGTTTTGAAGCTGTTTTACAAAACGGAATCAAAATTAAAGTAGATACAAAACGTTTTTTGAGTTTAGAATTAGACGAAATCGGAGCCATAAAATACAATGTAACTCCTTTAAATTCGGATGCAAAAATTACTTTTACTCCGTATTTAGATGCAGGAATTACCAATGAAGATACCAATTGGGACGACCAATTTTGGGATGTTTTAGAGGTTTCTCAAAAAAATAAGCAATCCTATATTCAAGCAAGAACCATGAAAACACATTTTTACACGTGTACTTTTATGGAATCTCGTTTGTTTATAAATGATGCTGAGGTTGTTACAGATTGCAGTAATGAGCAAACATCTAATTTTACGGCTTGTAATTATCAACAAGAAATCAAAGAAAATCAAACGTTTACAATTCACAAATTTGGTGGTTATGTAGTTGATAGAGATTATGATAAAAACGAATTAGTTGCAGCTTCAAAAAAAGCGTTAGACAAAGCGGTGAGTTTAGGTTTTGATGCATTGTTAGAAATGCAAAAACAATCTTGGGCACAAATTTGGCACATGTCAGATATTACTATTTCTGGTGATGTAAAAGCACAACAAGGAATCCGTTTTAATATTTTTCAATTAAATCAGACCTATTTAGGAACTGATGCTTCTTTAAATATTGGTCCAAAAGGATTTACAGGCGAGAAATATGGAGGAAGTACTTATTGGGATACAGAAGCGTATTGTATTCCTTTTTATATGGCTACTAAAGATCAAGCTGTTGCCAGAACTTTACTAGAATACAGATACAATCATTTAGATAAAGCGATTGAAAATGCAGCGAAACTTGGTTTTAAAAACGGAGCAGCATTATACCCAATGGTTACTATGAATGGTGAAGAATGTCATAACGAATGGGAAATCACTTTTGAAGAAATTCATAGAAATGGAGCCATCGCTTTTGCCATTTTTAATTACGAACGTTTTACAAATGATGAAACGTATATTCCAGAAAAAGGATTAGAAGTTTTAATTGCAATTGCTCGTTTTTGGCATCAAAGAGCTACTTTTTCTTCGGATAAAAACAAGTTTATGATTTTGGGAGTTACAGGACCAAATGAATACGAAAATAACATCAACAATAATTTTTACACCAATTATATTGCAAAATGGTGTATCAATTATGCCTTAGAAAATATCGAAAAAGTTAAAATCAATCATATTTCTGATTACATCAGAATTCAGGAAAAAACAACTTTTTCTGATGATGAATTATCAAAATGGAAAAGTGTTGCTGATGGAATGTATTTTCCTTTTTCAGAAAAACACAATGTGTATTTACAACAAGATGGTTTTTTAGACAAAGAATTAATTACGGTTGCTAATTTAGATAAGAGTCAAAGACCTATCAATCAAAAATGGAGTTGGGACAGAATTTTACGTTCTCCGTACATCAAACAAGCAGATACTTTGCAAGGTTTTTATATGTTCGAAAATGATTTTTCTACGGAAGAATTAGAACGTCATTTCGATTTTTACGAACCATTTACAGTTCACGAAAGTTCATTATCTCCTTGTGTACATAGTATTCAGGCGGCAAAATTAGACAGAATGGAACAAGCGTACACCTTCTATTTACGTACTTCTCGTTTAGATTTAGATGATTACAATCACGAAGTAGAAGAAGGTTTACATATTACTTCTATGGCAGGAACTTGGATGAGTATTGTAGAAGGTTTTGGAGGAATGAGAGTGCAAGATAATACACTTTCTTTTTCACCAAAAATTCCTAAGGAATGGAAATCATATTCATTTAAAGTGAATTTTAGACATCAAATAATAAAAGTAAACGTGCATCAAAATAGCACTGATTTTGAGCTAGAAGGAACTACGAATGTTGAAATTTTAGTAAACGGAGAAAAAGTTATGATTTCTCCAGATAAATTGGTCACAGTTTAAAATAAATACAAACCCTAAATATTTTTAAAATATTTAGGGTTTAAAAAAGTATCCGAATGAAACCATTTAAATACCTCTTATTAACTATTTTTGTAATTAACCTATCATGTAAGGATTCAAGAATGAAAGAAAATGTTGTAGAAGTTCCAGTATCAAATACTTTTCTAGAAATAGTTGAGCCCCCAAATTGGTTTATTGGTTTTAAAGACACCACGTTACAACTCTTAGTAAAAGAAGAAAATATAGGAAACTCAAATCCTACAATTTCCTATGCGGGCGTTTCTATTTTAAAAGTAAACAAAGCCAAAAGTAAAAATTATTTATTTATCGACTTAACTATTGACGCAACCACAAAACCAGGCAAATTCGACATTGTTTTTACGTTTGATGACAACACTACAAAATCACATACCTACGAGTTAAAATCAAGAGAAAAATCTGCTGAAGACTATGTTGGTTTTAATAGTACTGATGCCATTTATTTAATTACGCCAGATCGTTTTGCCGATGCAAATGAAAGCAACGACATCAATCAAAATTTAAAAGATACTTCTTTAGATAGAACGGATGGTTACAAACGTCATGGAGGTGATTTACAAGGGATGATTAATCATATAGATTACATTTCAGACTTAGGTTTTACAACAGTTTGGCCAACGCCAGTTTTATTAAATGATATGCCTCAAGGCTCGTATCACGGCTATGCAATTACAGATTATTATAAAGTAGATCCGCGTTTTGGAACCATGGATGATTATAAAAAACTAGCCGATCAATTGCATAAAAAAGGGATGAAATTAATTATGGATCAAGTGGCAAATCATTGTGGTTTGCAACATTGGTGGATGAAAGATATTCCTTTTGATGATTGGGTAAATAATCAAAAAAACTACGAAGAAAATATAGAAAATTGGGGCAACGATACAAACATAAATACCAATCATCGTAGAACTGCAAATCAAGATTTATATGCTTCTCAAATCGATAAGGATGAAATGAGTCAAGGATGGTTTGTGCCTGGAATGCCAGATTTAAATCAGCAAAATCCATTTATGGCGAAATACATCATACAGAATAGCATTTGGTGGATCGAAACGTTAGGTTTAGGCGGAATTAGACAAGATACATATCCATATTCTGATAAATATTTTATGAGTAATTGGGCAGATGCAATTATGAATGAATACCCAAATTTTTCTATTGTTGGCGAAGAATGGAGTTACAATCCGTTAATTGTTGGTTATTGGCAAAAAGGCGCAAATAATAGAGATGGTTACGAAAGTAATTTAAAATCTACCATGGATTTCCCGATGATGAAAGCTGTTTTAGAAGGAATAAATGAAGATGAAACATGGGCTTCTGGTTTGATAAAATTATACGAAGGTTTAGCAAATGATTTTCATTATGCAAATCCAAAAGACATGCTTATTTTTCTAGACAATCATGATAAAAGTAGGTTGTTTACAGAAGTACATGAAGATGCTGTAAAAGCAAAAATGGCGTTGAGTTATATGTTAATGTTGCCTAGAATACCTCAAATATATTACGGAACAGAAATTTTAATGAATGATTCTGCAAATCCTGGAGATCATGGATTAATTAGAACCGATTTTCCTGGCGGATTTAAAGATGATAAAGTAAATGCATTTACTGGCGAAGGTTTAACGGATGCTCAAAAAGATATGCAAATCTTTATGAGCAAAATTTTAAATTACAGAAAAAATAGTGAAGCAATTCAAGACGGAAAAACAATTCATTTTGCGCCATTTATGGGCACTTATTTTTTATTCAGAATAAAAGGCGATGAAACTGTTGTGCATATTATCAACAAAAATGATGCACCAATAACCATTGATTTAAAACAGTATGCAGAAATTGGTTTAGCAGGCAAAACCTTAAAAAACATCATTACTGGCGAAGATTTTATTTGGAATACAGAAATACAACTTAATGAAAAAGGGAGTATCATTTTAACAACCAAAAAGTAAAATATTTATTATAAATGTTGTTGATAGCATTTTAATTTTTAATCGAAATCATATCAATAACATTTAAAACTTAATTTAAATGAAAAAAGGTCTAGTTCTAATTTTAGGAATACTTATAGTTTCTTGCAATTCTAATAACAGTGCATTTAAAAATATAAAATCGGTTGAAGTAGAAGACGCTGTTTTGGCATCAGGAAAATTAATACGAGTAGATTCTTTTCCATCAAAAAATATTACTCCAAGACCTGTGGATGTTTGGTTACCAGCAGATTATTCATCAGCAAAAAAATATGCAGTTTTATACATGCATGATGGGCAAAATTTATTCGATTCTACAACAACTTGGAACAAACAAGAATGGAAAATTGATGAAGCTGCCACAGATTTAATGGCGCAAAACATTACTAGAGATTTTATTGTGGTTGGTATTCATAACATTCCAAATATTCGTTGGCAAGATTTATTTCCAGAAAAAACGATGGATTTTATGGATAAAGACAGCAAAGAAGAGGTTTATAAAAAGGCAGAAGAAAGTAGTTTTTCTATCGATTTTAAAGGCGATGAATATTTAAAATTTATGGTTTCAGAATTAAAACCTTATATAGATGCGACCTATGCTGTGTTTACTGATAAAGAAAACACTTTTGTTGCTGGCTCTTCGATGGGTGGCTTAATGTCTATGTACGCAATTTCTGAATATCCAACAATTTTTGAAGGTGCAGCGTGTCTTTCTACACATTGGGTAGGAGCAATGGCAGAAGAAAATAATCCTTTTCCGAGTGCAATTTTTAAATATATTGAAGCGAATATTCCAGATCCTGAAACACACAGAATATATTTTGATTATGGAGATCAAACTTTAGATCGTCATTATCCACAATACGCATCAATTGTAGATGATTTATATATTGATAAAGGATATTCTGCAAATAATTATAGAAACTTATTTTTTCCAGGAGCAGATCATTCAGAGAAATCTTGGCAAAAAAGAATCTATAATCCGTTAACTTTTTTATTGAAAAAATAATACAAATTGTTAGTTTGAGCGCAGTTGAGAACAGCTTAAATTGTAGTAAGAATTATAAAAACCATAGAGGTCTAAATTATAACAAATTTTTAGTTCGAGTGATTCCGATTTTTTATCGGAATAGAATTGAGAACTTATAAAACATAGATATGAAAAATTATAAAATAATTTTTTTAGTACTTTTTATCACCACTTTTTCTTTTGCTCAAAATTCAAATAGAATTTTTAAAAAGGCCAATTTAAATGATGATAAATCTTTAAATGTCACTGTAAATGACGGAACCTATAAACTTAAATTTTACAATTCTAAAATTGTAGAAACTTCTTTTATTCCTGATTCACAAAATTTTACTGATGAGTCTCACGCTGTAGTTTTAAATTCTAATGGTGATGCAACACTTAAAGAATCCTCTGCATTTATTTTATTTTCATCAAAAGAGTTGTCAGTAAAAATTATAAAAGCACCATTTCAAATTCAATATTTTTATAAAGGAGATTTAATCACATCAGAAAAACAAGGCTATTTTAAATCAAAACACCTTCCTTTAGACTTGGTAAAAGGCAATATTGTTGCTGATGAAACAGAAAAAATTGAATTCAATTTAACTACTGATGAGGTTTTATACGGAGCAGGAGCAAGAGCTTTAGGAATGAATAGAAGAGGTAACCGATTGGCGCTTTATAACAGAGCGCAATATGGTTACGAAACGCACGCAGAGTTGATGAATTTTACCATTCCGTTAGTGATTTCATCAAAAAAATACATGATTCATTTTGATAATTCGCCAATTGGATATTTAGATTTAGACAGTAAAAAAGACAATTCTTTAACCTACGAAACAATTTCTGGACGTAAAACGTATCAAGTTATTGTTGGCGATTCTTGGGTGGATTTAATTGATAAGTATACCGATTTAACAGGGAAACAACCTTTACCAGCAAGATGGACTTTAGGGAACTTTTCGAGCAGATTTGGCTATCATACACAAAAAGAAACAGAAGCAACGATTGCTAAATTTCAATCAGAAAAAATACCTGTAGATGCCATTATTTTAGATTTGTATTGGTTTGGAAAAGAGTTGCAAGGAACCATGGGAAACTTAGAAGTTTACAAAGATTCCTTTCCTGATATGAAAGGCATGATTTCTCGCTTAAAAAATAAAGGCGTTAAAACGGTTTTAATTACAGAACCTTTTATTTTATCAACTTCAAAAAAATGGAAGGAAGCTGTAGAAAAAGAAGTTTTAGCAACAGATTCTATCAATAATCCTGCAAAATATGATTTCTATTTTGGAAATACAGGAATTGTAGATATCTATAAAAAGGAAGGAAAAGATTGGTTTTGGAATATTTATAAAGACCTTGTTAATTTAGGAGCAAAAGGACTTTGGGGAGATTTAGGCGAACCAGAAGTGTTGCCTTCTTGGGTGAATTTCAACAATAAAAAAGCCGATGAAATTCATAATATTTATGGTCATGATTGGGCACGTTTAATTTTTGAAGGGTATCAAAAAGAGTTTCCAAATGAAAGACCTTTTATTTTAATGCGGGCAGGATCTTCTGGTTCTCAGAGATTTGGAATGATTCCTTGGTCTGGAGACGTAAACAGAACTTGGGGAGGTTTACAATCTCAACCAGAAATTGCGCTACAAATGGGAATGCAAGGTTTGGGTTATATGCATTCTGATTTAGGCGGATTTGCAGGCGCAAATTTAGATGATAAATTATATGCGAGATGGTTGCAATACGGCGTTTTTCAGCCAATTTTTAGACCTCATGCACAAGAAGATGTACCAAGTGAACCCGTTTTTAGAAGTGATAAAGCAAAGAAATTAGCTAAATCAGCAATAGAATTACGTTATAAATTATTGCCTTATAATTACAATTTGGCGTTCGAAAATAATCAAAAAGGAACTCCTTTAATGCGTCCTATTTTCTTTGAAGAAGATAATTTAAATTTGATGACAAATTCATCCACTTATTTATGGGGAAAAGATTTTTTAATTACTCCGGTTTTAAAAGATTCTGTAAAAACGAAAGATATTTATTTTCCAAAAACGGCTAATTGGGTAAACTTTTATTCGGATGAAAAAATTGAAGGAGGACAAACGAAAACGGTGCAATTAGAAGAAGGAACAATTCCTACCTATGTAAGATCAGGAACTTTTATTCCGATGACAAAATTGGTGCAAACTACTGATGATTATGATGGAAATACTTTAGAAATTCATTATTATTTTGATGCATCCGTAAAGAAAAGTGAAAGAAAAATGTACAATGATAATGGGTTGCTTACGAATGCTTTTGAAAAAGGTGCCTATGAGATTTTAGAATTTGAAGCAGAAATTACAAAACGGAATTTAGAAATCGATTTTGAAGCAGAGTTTGGTAAAAATTGGAATCCATCAGAAAAAGAAATTACTTTGATATTGCATAACATTCATTGGAATCCTAAAAAGATAAAAGTAAATGGTAAAAGAAAACAAATTTCATCAGAAAATAATGTGTTAGAAATTCCATTAAATTGGAATCCGAAGAAAGAATTAAAAGTAAAAATATCCTTAAAATAAATATCAATTATGAAAAAAATATACAGTATTGTATCCGTATTAATTTTATCAACAGTCATTGGTTGTTCATCAGAAAAAGTAGCAGAAAATAATATGAAAACACAAAATTTAAAAAAGAAAACAGTTGTTTATCAAGTTTTTACACGCTTGTTTGGGAATACAAATACCTCCAACAAACCTTGGGGAACTTTAGAAGAAAATGGCGTTGGGAAGTTTAATGATTTCACTGACAAAGCATTAACTGAAATTAAAGATTTAGGTGTAACACATATTTGGTATACGGGCGTTCCGCATCATGATGTGATTCGTGATTATACAAAATTTGGCATTTCTAACGACGATCCAGATATTGTAAAAGGTAGAGCAGGTTCTCCATATGCAGTAAAGGATTATTACAATGTAAATCCAGATTTGGCTGTAAATGTAGCAAACCGTTTGCAAGAATTTGAGGCTTTAATAGCGCGTTCTCATAAAAACGGATTGAAAGTATTGATTGATCTTGTACCAAATCACGTGGCAAGAAATTATCAAAGTTTGTCAAATCCGAAAGGAACCAAAGATTTTGGAGCAGATGATAATACGTCTGTAGCATACGATGTAAATAATAACTTTTATTATGTGCCCAATGAAGCGTTTCAAGTTCCCGATTTTTTAAACGGATATTTGCCTCTAGGCGGAGAAAAAAATCCTTTATCAGATAATAAATTTAATGAAAATCCGGCAAAATGGACAGGAAATGGATCTCGAGCTGCAAAACCACATTTTAATGATTGGTACGAAACGGTAAAAGTAAATTATGGCGTTTCGCCAGATGGAAGAAAAGATTTTGATGAATTGCCAGCAGGATTTGAAAATGAAGATTACAAAAAACATTTTGAGTTTTGGCAAGATAAAACAGTACCCAATTCTTGGATAAAGTTTAGAGATATTGCCTTGTATTGGACAGCAAAAGGAGTGGATGGTTTTAGATATGACATGGCAGAAATGGTGCCTGTAGAATTTTGGAGTTTTATGAATTCTGCTATTAAAATGAAAAATCCCGATGCTTTTTTACTCGCAGAAGTGTACAATCCTAACGAATATAGAAATTATATCAGAAAAGGAAAAATGGATTATTTGTATGATAAAGTGCAATTATATGACACTTTAAAACACATTATGCAAGGCCACGGAATCACAGATTACATTCCGCCAATTCAAGAAAACTTAAAAGATATAGAGCACAATATGTTGCACTTTTTAGAAAATCATGATGAGCAAAGAATTGCGAGTCCGGAGTTTGCAGGAAGTGCCGTGAAAGCAAAACCAGCAATGGTAGTTTCTGCAACGATTTCTACAGCACCAACAATGATATATTTTGGTCAAGAATTTGGAGAACCAGGAGCAGAAAATGCAGGATTTGGGAGTGCTTCAAGAACTTCTATTTTTGATTATGTAGGAGTACCAACTTTACAAAGATGGGTAAATGATAAAAAGTTTGATGGAGGAAAATCTACCAAAGAAGAATTAGCATTAAGAGATTTCCACAAACGTTTGTTAAATTTTACAATTTCTTCGGATGCTTTGATGGGCGAATATCAAGATATTCATCAGTTTAATCGTCAAAATACAGAATGGTATAATGAAAGAGTTTTGTCTTTTGTCCGTTGGTCTTCTGATGAAAAATTAATTATCGTTTCCAATTTTAATGCAAATGATACGTATGGTTTCGAGTTAGGTGTACCGCAAGATATTATTCAAAAATGGAACTTAAAAGATGGCGAATATCAGGTAGAAGACCAATTGTATAAAAAGTATAAAACGATCTT
>TARA_R110001606_G_scaffold11368_13_pt1 | contig 28113 bp, 23 predicted proteins | sample TARA_R110001606 | Tara Oceans TARA_R110001606 (sample SAMEA4398315) | marine metagenome | biome: Polar Biome; feature: [SRF] surface water layer (ENVO:00010504); material: water (ENVO:00002006), including particulate matter (ENVO:01000060) such as... | depth 5 m
TAATTGCCCTTTTAACCATAAGTCGCTGGTGGTTTCCCAAAAAGCTTTGGCTTGTGAGGCCATCATACCAAAGCGAGTAGGGGTGCCAAATGCTAACCCATCACACTGGATTAAGTCATCTTTGCTGATCACAATATCGTGAGGTTCTCTTGCTACAAAGGTTCTTAGCAGTGCAGTACCGCCTTGGCATTCAATCGACTCTGCAATCTCATGTGCCATGGCTGCAACAGAGCCGTGACTTGAATGATACAACACAACAATAGTGACGCTCATTAAAGTACGCTTAGTACGTTTTCTGGTGGGCGACCCAGAGCGGCTTTATTGTCATTTACCACAATAGGGCGCTCAATTAATTTTGGATTGCTAACCATGGCTGCAATGAGTACGTTTTCATCATGCTCATTTTTAAGGTCTAGGTCTTTGTAAATATCTTCTTTAGTGCGCATTAGTTCACGAACTGAAGAAAACCCTAACTGTTTAACTAAAATGCTGATTTGCTCATGATTCAGTGGAGTTTTTAAGTATTCGATTATCTCTGGCTGAATCGATTTTTGTTCAAGTAGAGCTAATGTTTCACGCGATTTTGAACAACGTGGATTATGAAAAATAGTAACAGACATAGTAACAATCCAATTAGATAAAGTAAGGCTATTTTAGGGCAAGCAGCACCAGACTTAAAGTCTTGCGAGCTCTTTTTGCATTTGTCGGTATTGCGTTAACAATGCTTTGAGACGTTGTTGTTTAATTAGCTCTTGCGGTTCTACAAAGTTGAGTGCTTTTTGTACTTCGTCAGCGGCTTTTAAGTAGGCGCCGTATTGTGCAAGAACGTCGGCATTTGCTTCATGATAAGCGGCTAAGTTATCTTGCTTTTTATAGGCATCTGCAAGAAGTTGCATGCCTAAATTATGTTCAGGTTTTTCGAGTAAAAATGATTTTAATATTTGCACTGCAACATCGTATTGCTCAGCTTCAAGTGCTGCATTGGCAAGGTTTAAGGTAATAACTTGATTGTTAGGACGATTTTCATGCAATGCGGCTAAAAATTTTACTGCCTCGGCGGCTTTTTTTTGTGCTATCAGTAGATCAGTATGCGTATCAATGTAGAATAAATTTTTAGGATCAGACTTTAAAAGTTCGTCTAAAATAGGCGCCGCTTCATCGAGCTTTTTTTGATCCAATAAACTAATACCCAAGCCATAATTAAGCGCTGTTTTATTATAAAAACTGTTTTCACGTATTAGCTTTCTAAAGAAATTTTCAGCTGCTTCTGGTGTTTGGTGGTAGCGAGCAATCACGCGGCTTTTGGCAAGATTAAATTCTAAGCTATCCGGAAGTTGGCGTTTTTCAAATTGCTGTGCACGCAAGCGCACATCAGACACGCGGCTCTCAGGTAATGGGTGAGTAAGTAAAAAGGCCGGTGGCTTGTATTTATAACGAATTTGCGCAGCAAGTTTGGTTAAGAATTCACTGGATGCGTATGGGTCAAATCCTGCATTATTGAGTGTTTGCATACCAATTCGATCGGCTTCTTGCTCAGCTGAACGGCTGTGAGTGAGTTGACTAAATGCGCTTTGTGTTTGACTAGCTGAGATAATCGCGATACCGGCATCTGGTGACACAACTGATGCTAAAATACCGGCAATCATACCGGCAATAGTGAGGGCGCTGTTATCTTGTTGTTGTTGCATGCGACGTGCAAGATGGCGCTGGGTAACGTGGGCAATTTCGTGACCAAGTACTGAGGCAAACTGACTTTCGTTATCGGACTGTGCAATTAAACCGGTGTGTACCCCAACATGGCCACCATAAAAAGCAAATGCGTTTATTTCCGGATTGTTGATCCAAAAAAATGAAAACGGAAAGCGAACATCATTTGCATTAGCAACCAGCTTGTGGCCGATCGTTGTTAAATACTCATCAAGCACAGGATCATTAACAACCGGTGATGAGCCACGAATTTGCATCATCATTACTTTCCCGATTGCTTGCTCTTTTTCTAGAGGCAAAGCTTGCAATGCTGAAGTACCAAGATCGGGTAATGTAAAATTAGTTTGTGCCTTTAATGGCTCACTTACCAGCACACTAAAAGTTAAAAGTGTAGTGAGTAATGTAATAAAGGCTGATTTAAGCTGCATTTTATTCCTTGTTATGATCTTCACCTAGCATGAGTTTAGCAATGTCAATTTCATCACTGCATGCTCTGCTATCTCGTTCGCACAATTGATACAATTCTTTGATTGTGACCCCATCTAGCTTTACAACGTTCAATTCTCGTTGTAAAAAACTAATGATTTTATGTACTACTTTGTGCGCATGAAGAATAAGTGCTTTATCTGCTTTGTCACCACGCTCAAAGTAAAAGCCAATAAACTTATGTAATTGATTAATCCGAATCAAACTTTTCATTGACACTGGATCCCACTCGTTAAACTCTATAAAGCGGTTATCTTTTACGTATTTATCTATTGTAACGTCTTTTGCATAAGGCAGTGCCCATAATTCAAAGCCTCGGTCGGTAAATACTTGGTGCAGCGCAATTCTTGGCTTGTTTTCACAATATATCTCTCCAAGAGCGTCTTCATGACCTCCGAGTAAATCGAGGTTCCAATTGCGCCTATCAATTATTTTTTTTACGGCATTATCAAAACCATGTTCTAATATCCCCTCTGACTCGCTCACTGATGAGGCGACAAGGTGATAGAAGGGCGGAAGTTCGCCCCAGTTTATTTGTTTTTTATACCAGTTAATTTCTTTAAGAGTTGGATTACTCGGTAGTTGCGCTTTATTATGCGTGCCAGACATTAACTTATCCTTACTACTAACTATGCTATAAGGATAAACTATTGCGATGCGTGTTTTAAGAAAAAGTTACATTTGTTATTAACAACGCTGACAAAGACCGTATTATTATTCATTTTTATAGGGCAGATAATTGGTTATGCTAGAGCAAGACTTGCGCGGATTCAAATGTCCGCAGCAATTTATCCAGTTTAAGTTGACTTTACGCCAAGCTTTAGCAACTGCGCAACCGATAAAGTTTACATTATTAGTGGATCAACCAACTCAAGATATGGAGCGCTTTTTGCTAAAAAATCATTATCCGTACAAATTAGATCAACAACGTGGGTTGTTAATCGTGGAGCTAAATCGTGTTTGAATATGTAAAAATTTGGTACGAAAGGAAGTTTTCAGATCCACATTCAGTAACTCTATTGTTTTTATTACTCGCTTTAATGGCGATGTTTTATTTCTTTGGTGCACTTATTGTACCTGTTTTGATTGCTTTAGTGATTGCTTATCTGCTTGATTGGCCGGTTGCGCATTTAGAGCGTTTTGGCTTACACCGCTTTACTGCCACTATTATTGTGATGTTAATTTTTTCAGGGTTGATGCTGACCTTAGTGATCGGCATGGGTCCAATACTGTGGCAGCAAGCAAGTAATTTAGTGCAAGAAAGCCCGCACATGATAGAACAGGGAAAATCTTTTCTACTGCACTTGCCTGAGCAATACCCCAGTTTAATTAATGCAGAGCAAGTACAATCAGTGGTCAGCAGCGTTGAAGCCAAAGCAATTGAGTTTGGCCAAGTACTATTGTCGGTCTCGTTGACATCATTAAAAGATGTAGTGGCGTGGTTGATCTATCTTATTTTAGTGCCATTACTGGTGTTCTTTATGCTCAAAGATAAGCTGGAGTTGATCAGAAGTGCAGAAAAACTCGTTCCAAAACAAAGACGCTTAATCCTGCAGGTATGGCACGAAATGAACCAACAAATCATGAATTATATTCGTGGTAAGGTGTTTGAAATTTTGATTGTAGGCTCAGTATCGTTTATCGCGTTCACTATTTTTGATTTACGTTATGCAGCGCTATTGGGCGTATTAGTGGGTTTATCAGTATTGATCCCTTTTGTGGGTGCGGCACTTGTTACCATACCGGTTGCGGCCGTGGCATTATTTCAATTTGGTTTAGAAACCCAGTTTTGGACCATACTGATCATCTACGGCATTATTCAAGCATTAGATGGTAATGTGCTGGTGCCGTTACTCTTTTCTGAAGCGGTTGATCTGAACCCGGTATTTATTATTGTTGCGGTACTGTTTTTTGGTGGCTTATGGGGTTTTTGGGGCGTGTTTTTTGCAATTCCACTAGCGTCATTGGTAAAAGCCTTACTCAATGCTTGGTCAACGAAACAAGAAGAACAACTGATTGAGCATAGCTAACACGAACTTTGGTTAATTAGCTTTATACCTAAATCACCTGAAGATTTAGGTATTTTGGGTATAGTATCAAATGGTATAGAAAACGCACCTGAGAGACTAATTGATTCTTACGCGGCCCATTAATTTTATGTAGAATGGGTTATAAGATATATCTTTTAGTAATATGGTGCGTTTTTTAATGTCTGATTTAATATTACCTACTGACTCATCGTCACAAATTTACCTTGATGCAAACGCAACAACACCGGTGCTACCTTGTATTGCAGAGGTTGTTTCGCATACTATGCAAATCTGCTTTGGTAACCCTTCTTCTTCACACATTACCGGTATTCAAGCTAAACACTTATTAGAGCAAACACGTCAAAAAGCACGTGATGTGATAGGTGCACAGCAGGGGGATATTTTATTCACTTCTGGGGCTACCGAAGGAATTCAAACAGCTGTCGTGTCTACGCTCATAGCAGCTAAAGATCATGCTAAACCAAATCCAGTATTACTGTATGGCGCGACTGAACATAAAGCAGTACCTAATACATTAATACATTGGAATGCCGTATTGGGTATAAACGCAACCGTGCTTGCGATCCCGGTATCGAGTGATGGCCTTTTAGATTTAGATTTTATTGCTCAACACGCTGGTGATGCACTGATGATTTGTACCATGGCGGTTAACAATGAAACCGGTGTTTATCAAGATTTAAAAGCGATTGAAAAGGTAATACGAGCACATAACACGGAAGTTGCGTGGATGGTGGATTGCGTACAAGCGCTAGGGAAAACCGCATTGGCCCTTAGTGATACAACGATTGACTACGCGCCATTTTCAGGCCATAAACTTTACGCGCCGAAAGGTATAGGCGTGTTGTATATTCGTCAAGGCAGTGCTTATACGCCATTTATTGCCGGTGGTGGTCAAGAAAGTGGCATGCGCTCCGGTACTGAAAACCTGCCAGGTATAGCAGGTCTTAACAAACTGTTTTGTTTATTGCTGGATAAAACAAACGATACGTTTAAATCAATCGATGTGTTAAACGGCTATCGTGAACAATTACATCAGGCTTTAGTAGATACCTTTGGTAATATAACCTTTAATCATACTTTTGCATTGTCAGTACCAACAACGTTAAATTTTGCTGTTGATGAACTCAGTAGTAAAGAAGTGATGGATTTGTTCGATGCGGCAGGTATTCGTATCAGTGGTGGCTCAGCCTGTAGCTCAGGCGCAAATCGTAGTTTTGTGTTAGATGCCATGGGCGTGAGTGATTGGCGTAGTGAAAATGCAATACGTTTATCATTTGGACCGGCGACAACACAGGCTGAAATAACCACTGCCTGTGCGCGTATTCGTTCACTTAAACCAATATTACAAGCTAATTGTTTGGTGGTTTCAGATTCGTCATCACCACAGCAAGAAGCGTGTGCATTAGGGTTAACACAATTTAGACATCAAGGTGCGTGTTGTTGGTTGTATGTCAGTCAAGATAAACAAGCAGTGATCATTGACCCAATTATTGAGCTTATCCCGCGGCTTGAAAAAATAGTACACACACAAAATTTAACGGTAGCAGCCATTTTAGACACACATGCCCATCAAGAGCGATGCTGTGCGACTACATTGTTGGCTCAGGCCTTAAAATTCAGTTTGCAAGACGAGCATGAATTGGGGTGGCCAGTGCAGCAAACGAGTATTGCATTACCTGAATGCACCATTGAGCGCTTAGCAACACCCGGGCACAGCCAAAATAGTGTTAGTTATTTATTACGGTGTAACAACTCTCAACAAGTGCTATTTTGCTTTTGCGGTGATTTGCTGCTGCCTGCTGGGCTTGGTAATACTGCAATTGACGGTGGGGATGCGTTAGCTATGGCACACTCATTACGTCAACTATCAACATGCTTAGCAGAGTCGACAGTTATTTGTTCTGGTCATGACTACCAGCAATGTTTTGCTATTAATTGGCAAGTTCAACAGCAGCAAACGCCGTTATTGCATGCATTATTGAACAATGAACTAAGTGATACTGAATTTGCTAACAACAAGCAGCGCAGCGATGAAGACAATTTATGTAAATTTGCAACTTTGTGTGGTTATGCTGACAGTTTGAAATACAGTAGAGCTTACGAACTGAACGCCGTGCAAGCAAAAGATATGTTAACTGCAAGCGATGTATATTTAATTGATACCCGTGAACCATATGAACATGGGGCAAACAATATTCCTCAGTTATTTGCAGTTAGCCCTGCGCGAGTGATGAATATTCCGCTAAGTAGAATGGCAAATGCATTAGTGGACAGGCAATTGAACCCACAGGGTAAATATATTTTACTTTGTCGCAGTGGTAATCGTTCAAAACAAGCGGCAACTAACTTATCTCAGCTTGGCTTTACTGACGTGTATAATCTCAGCGGTGGAATGGCACTGTTATAATAACAGTGTAGAAGACTGGCGATTGACTACAGGGAAATAAGGCGCTTTTTAGCGCCTTATTTATTATCAGTGAAGGCTGTAGCTACTGTTTAGGCCCTGAACTTTCACGGATCACAATTGATGGTGTAAATGATGTGATGATGTCTTTATCTTGGTTACGAGCACCGCGAGTTTTGGTAAATAATAACCGTGCTGCATGTTGAGAGATAACATCGTTTGCTTGATGAGCGGTAGTTAACTTTGGCCATGTCTGACGGGAGAAAGGAGAATCCTCAAAGCCAGTAATAGATAACTGTTCAGGAATGGCAATACCCATTAAGCGTGACGCAAATAGAGCGCCAGCGGCCATTTCATCATTGCCACCTAATATAGCAGTAATAGCCAAGGTGTTATTCTCTGCTAACAAATGCTTTGCACCTTCAACACCCGACTCAAACGAATATTTACCATCGTAAATAAAGCGTTTATCAAATTCTTTATGATGATCTGCCAGCGCTGCTTTATAACCTTCAAGGCGTTCAGACGTCGATTTATGTTCTTTATCGCCACAGATAAAGCCAATATTTTCATGTCCATGAGTTAAAAGGTGAGTGGTGATCTCATACGCGGCTTTATAATCGTTAACATAAATACAGGTGTCTTGATCATCATCTGATGGTCGCCCAGATAACACCCTAACGTAATGAATATTTAACTCATCGAGTAAATTGGTGATGCTACTTTGCTCTGATAATGGCGGTGTAAGCACAAGCCCAGCTAAGCGAGAGCGCTTTATCATGGTGATAAATTCATCTTTCATGTTTGCATCTGTATAAGTGCATGGATGGATCACCAATTCATAGCCTTCGTCTTTACAGCGAGAAAGCACACCATTTTGCATATCAATCACATAATACGCATTAGGATTGTCATAAACTAAGCCTACCGTAAATGATGACGTACCAGCTAGGTTTCGTGCTGCAAGATTTGGCTGATAGTTCAGCTCTTTTACAGCATCCATGACTGTATCGTAAGTTTTTTTACGAACAGATGGTTCTTTATTTATTACCCGTGAAACCGTTTTCATCGAAACCCCAGCGAGCCTCGCTACATCATTTATAGTTACTTTCATAGAGTTACTTTTAGGTTATTGTTTTAGTGTTGTCATGGTCCTGATAAGAATACACCTAAGTAGACTTAACAAACGTGTTATTCATTATTTCTTCATCAAGACCAGTTAGTGTATCTAATGTTCAGTAAAATTAGCAGTAAAATAATTGAGATAATTTTTATGATACCGGTGTCAAATGAGTAAAAGTGCGTTATTATCTCGATTGTAAAATATAAAAGTAGCTTGTTGACAGCGTTGTCATTCTAACTTATCGTTAATTTTCTTTGTAAGTTAATACGCTATCAGTTCACTTTATTAATATAAAGATAGTTATAAATCAGTTTGTTGCAAGTTTAAGGGGATGTTAAAAATGAGTTGTCGTTCACAGTTAGCTAGTTGGCAAGCATTAAAAATAAGTGCAAATAAGATGAAGGAAGTTCATCTTAAAGATTTATTTGCCAATGACAGCACGCGATTCGAGCAATTTTCGACTCAGATCCCAGGTGTTTTATTTGATTATTCAAAACAATTGATTGATAACAGTGTGATGACACAGTTACTGTCTTTAGCACAAGAGTGCGATATCGCTAACTGGCGAGATAAAATGTTCAGCGGTGAAAAAATTAATATCACCGAAGATAGAGCCGTGCTTCATACTGCACTTCGTAACCGTAGTGCATCATCATTAGTTGTAGATGGCGAGAATGTAAGTTCGGTGGTTAACGCTGAATTACAAAAAATTAAGTTGTTCGTTGAAAAAGTACGTAGCGGGAAATGGTTAGGTTATACCGGTAAAGCCGTGAAAGATGTTGTGAGCATTGGTGTTGGTGGTTCAAACTTAGGCCCACAAATGGCCACGGAAGCACTAAAAAGCTATGCAGATGACTCATTAAAAGTACATTACGTTTCAAATGTTGATGGCGTACAAATTGCGTCAGTATTGAAAGACATCGATCCTGAAACAACTTTGTTTGTGATTTCGTCAAAAACCTTTACTACATCTGAAACCATGACCAATGCAAAAACCGCCGTTGCATGGTTTTTAGAGTCAGCCGATGACAAGCAAGCCATTGCTAAGCACTTTGTAGCAGTGAGCACTAATTTAGAAAAAACGGCAGCGTTTGGTATTGCTGATGAAAACGTATTCACAATGTGGGATTGGGTAGGTGGTCGCTTTTCATTATGGAGTGCGATAGGCTTACCAATTGCATTGTATTTAGGCTTTGATGCATTTGAAGCGATTCTTGAAGGCGCTTTTGAAGTTGATGAACACTTTAAAACGGCCGAATTTGCAGAAAATGTACCATTATTAATGGCTTTGTTGAGCGTATGGAATACCAGCTTTTTAGGTTTCGACTCACAGGTTATTTTACCTTACGATCAAGCATTACACATGTTGCCAGCTTATTTGCAGCAAGGTGAAATGGAAAGTAATGGTAAGCACGTTAATTTTGCGGGTAATACCGTACCGTATACTACAGTGCCAATTATTTGGGGTATGACCGGCATTAATGGTCAACATGCTTTTTATCAGTGTTTGCACCAAGGCAATGTGATTGTACCGGCTGATTTTATTGCCTCTATTAAACCTCAGGTTAATATTGGTCAGCATCACGACATTTTATTATCGAACTTTTTTGCACAAACAGAAGCGATGATGATGGGGGTTGATGCAGAGCAAGTTCGCGCTGATTTAACCGCAAAAGGTAAATCAGAGGCTGAAATAGCCGCGCTAATTGATCATAAAATCCACCGTGGTAACCGTCCTACAACATCAATGCTGTTAGATACGGTTGATGCAAAAACGGTTGGTCGCTTAATTGCCTTATATGAGCATAAAATTTTCTGCCAAGGCATCATTTTAGAGATCTGTTCTTTCGATCAATGGGGTGTTGAGCTCGGTAAAGGCTTAGCCTCAAAAATTGAAGCTGAGTTACTGGATGATAATATAAACCATCCACATGATAGTTCGACAAATGGCTTAATGAGCTATTATAAACAACGTCGAGCGCAATAAAAAATTCGTACAGCAGATACACATCTGCTGTGCAACCAAATACCTTTGAACGGGTAGCGCTGGAGTTCTTAGGGCCTGTATATTTGTGAGAGGATATACAGAGCCCCTAAGACTCATTTAATTACCAGTTTGAAATGAATACAGCTGAATCAATATTCAGCGATAAAACAAGCGAATTCAACAGGCTTTTTCTCGAGTACGATGCCAAAAAGCTGACATCAACTAAACAACAAGAATGTATGCCCGCACTATCAATAGTGGATAGTCGACAACGGGGCATAGCAAACGTAGAGAGTAAATTATGCTAAATCCTTTTGATATTGTAATTTTTGGGGGCGGTGGTGATCTTGCATTACGCAAATTATTACCTGCAATGTATCGCGCATATCAAGAAGGCAACCTTCCACAAGGTTCGCGTATTTTACCGACGGTTCGTGAAGAAAGTAAACGTGCGGAATACATAGAAACAGCTCATCAAGCACTAAAAGAATTTTTAGGTAAAGGTGAGTTTAATGCCAAAGATTGGAAAGCTTTTTCAGCGTGCTTGGTGCCAGTAGTCACGAATGTAACCGAAGCAGACGATGATTGGGATAAATTAAAAACAATACTAGATGAGCATGATGCAGACAAATCTCGGGTGTTCTATTTATCACTTCCACCTGCGGTATATGGTAGCTGCTGTGAAATACTGTCTAGCAAAGGTCTGATCACTGCTACATCACGTGTCGTTGTTGAAAAACCAATTGGTTATTGCGGTAATTCAGCAGAAGAGATCAATGCAAAAATTGCTGAATATTTTAGCGAAGAGCAAATCTTCCGTATTGATCATTACTTAGGTAAAGAAACGGTACAAAACTTAATGGCACTGCGTTTTTCAAATTCATTATTTGAAAATATGTGGGATGCTAAATCAATCGATAATATTCAAATCAGTTTATCTGAAACTGTTGGCCTTGAAAGCCGTGCTGGTTTTTATGATAAAGCCGGCGCTTTACGTGACATGGTGCAAAACCATTTATTACAATTGTTATGTTTAGTCGCGATGGAATCACCAAATAAACTTAATGCAAACAGCATCCGCACCGAAAAGCTGAAAGTATTAGAATCATTACGCCCACTTGTTGCAACGGATGTAGATGACAACATCATTCGTGGTCAATATGTACCCGGTGATTTGGATGGCAAAATTGTCCCAGGTTACTTAGAAGAGTTAAATGAAGGTTCAAGTAAAACAGAAACATTTGTTGCTATTCGTGCTCATATTGATAACTGGCGTTGGGCGGGCGTGCCATTTTACCTTCGTACAGGTAAACGTATGGCAAAACGTTGTGCCGAAATTGTCGTTGAATACAAAAAAGTATCACACAATGTTTACGGTGATAATGTTGGCAATATTGAACCAAACCGTTTGGTTATCCGCCTTCAGCCTGAAGAGACAATTCAATTAACCTTGATGTCAAAGCGTCTTGATAATTTAGAGATGCAATTAGAGCCGGTAACCATGAACATTGAACTATCGCAAGCTTATAGCAATGGTTTCCATTCAGATGCTTACAAGCGCTTGATGTTAGATGCGGCTGCAAATAATCCATCCCTGTTTATTCACCGTGATGAAGTACGTCAAGCTTGGAAATGGATTGACCCAATTATCGAGCGCTGGCAAGAAAAAGGTAAGCCTGCTTTATACCGTGCTGGTAGCTGGGGGCCTGATGATGCTGATGAACTATTAGCTGAAAATAACCATGTTTGGTTTAACACTGGCGATAAGGCATAACAATGGCAACCATCGTAGAGAAATTTTTTGATTCAAAAGATGCATTAACCGCTGAGTTATCTACAACACTTGAACAAAGTTTAGTCAGCGGTATTGAAGCTGATGGCCGTGCCGTACTGATGGTATCAGGTGGTTCATCACCTGCACCCGCTTATAAGCACTTATCTAATCTAGCATTAGATTGGGCAAAGATAGATGTTGCTATGGTTGATGAACGTTGGGTTGATGTAGCACATGAAAAAAGTAATGAAGCGTTTATTAAGAGCACGTTATTACAAAATCATGGCGCGGCAGCTAACTTCATTACTATGAAAAATAATGCCGAGACTGCGCAACAGGGTAGTGCAGAATGTGAAGCTGCGTACCAACAACTGAAACGTCCATTTGATGTTACTATATTAGGCATGGGACCGGATGGTCATACCGCTTCATTATTTCCACATGCGGGCGGTTTACAGCAAGGGCTTGAAACATCACAATTGGTATGTGCAATTAATGCTATTGAAAGTGAAGTAACAGGGAATATTACCGAACGTATGACGTTAACTTTAGCAGCGATTGCGCAGTCTAAAGTGGTTAAGTTACTGATCAGTGGAGAAGAAAAGCTTGCTGTATATAAAGCAGCAAAAGCCGGTGGAGATGAAAACGACATGCCACTACGTGCAGTTTTAAATCACCCAACAATAAATATTGAAGTTTATTGGGCTCCGTAACGACCCCAATCGACCCAAACTTTAAAATGCAGGCTATAAAGCCTGCATTTTTGTTTCTCTTCTAAATTTATCTGTATCGCACTAGCAAGATCTTTATTATTTTCGCTTATTTATTTTTATCGAAAACAACAGTTATACAATCGTGTTAAGTTACTGACCATTTATAGCTTCGCTAGAATGGTTAAATATTTAAGTCGATTGTTATTATATAACGCCCGGCAATTATTAAGTTTGGAGCGTAATGTGATCTATCTGTAAGTGACTTATCTTCACTAAATAACAAGCCTCACAAATAGTGTGAGTTAACTAGTTGTTTGTTGAAATGTGGCTACTTATGCCTACTTTATTAAAAACATGAGCATCTTAGTGGTTTAAAAAACTTCACTAACTACATTAAAAATTATCCATATAGAACAATTATATGAGTAATTTTCACGGTTCCTATAGCTCTCTAAAATTTTCAATGAAAAGGGTAGGCTATGGGGGAAAATAAAGGTAGACATTAATAGCGTAACTCTTTAAAATACAAAATGACAACGCTGTCATTGATATTGATAACTATTAATAAATTCCCCTTGATAAATTATTTGCCCTAATTTTTCTGCAATATTAATGTGAAAAGATGTGTTTTTGTTCATCCAGCTAAAGTTATATCTTTATCAGCAAATAAGCGAAATGTCATTTCTGTATAGTTGAAGTGGAACGTTTTTTTTACACTAAGACTTATCTAAAATCATAAAATTACCTAATACAGTGCATTTGGTTTTCTCTTTTTGAACTTAACCATGCTATATTCCCGCCGTAAAACTGTAACAATTTATAAACTCTATTTTTTAATCTATTAATATTCAATTGGTTAGTATTTTTATAGCTATTTTTTTGCACAAAACGGCTAAAAAGATGTAGCACAAATGTAATTTAGAGTGTATGGTTTGTTACTAGATGACAACGCTGTCATCATCACTGGGCAGAAGTGATAAATAAAACCAACAAAATGATTCAAGGGGAATCCTGTGTTAGCTAAAAATTTTAAAAAAAGCTTATTAGCAGTAAATATCGGTCTTGTAATGAGTGCCGGATTCACTGGTGCTGCATTCGCAGCTGATGAAGTAAAAGTTCAAGAAGACGTAGAAGTCATTGAGGTACGTGGTATTCGCGCTTCAGCTAAAGCTGATATTAACAATAAGCGTTTTGCAAATGCTGTTGTCGACTCCATTACTGCAGAAGATATTGGTAAATTCCCAGATAAAAACGTTGCTGAATCACTTTCACGTATTACAGGTGTTGGTGTTAGCCGTGAGTTTGGTGAAGGTGAAAAAATTACTGTTCGTGGTTCAGATCCGACTAAAAACCGTACTTTATTAAATGGTCAAAACGTAGGTACAGCAGATTGGTTTATACTTGATAACCCATCTCGTAGTTTCAACTTCACTATGCTACCTTCTTCACTTGTAAGTAGCCTTGAAGTATACAAATCACCAGAAGCCCGCTTAGATGAAGGTTCAATTGGTGGTACTGTTATTTTAAGAACTCGTAAACCACTCGATTTAGATTCTGGCACTACTCATATCACGTTACAGAGCCAGTACTCAGAATCATCAGAAGAACATGATCCATTAGTTGAAGGCTTTTATTCTTGGAAAAACGAAGACGAAAAGTTTGGTATTTTGATCTCAGGTTCAAAATCTGACCGTACAGTTCGTCGTGAAGGTTTTGAAGTACTAGGTTGGGATGCAAATTCAGCAGACGGTACTTATACTCCACGTACTATGGGCGTTCCTGTTTTCCGTCAAGATCGTGAAAGAACAACTTTCTTCAGTTCAATTCAGTTTGCACCTTCTGATGATTTTAGCGCAACATTAAACATCTTAGATTCGAAAATGGATGTTAATAACACTAACTCTAATTTCTTACTTATGAATCCTGGCGCAGGGGCTGACTTAACATACGTAGGCAGTAATGCAGTAAAAGGCACTGGTGGTACCGATGTTCGCTGGAACCACATCAACCGTATTTCAAAAACAGATACAAACTCAATTCACCTAGATGTTGACTTTGCAACTGATTCTTTTTCTATGAATGTTGAGTTAGGTACTACTGCAGCTGAAGGTGGTACTCTGAATGAAACATCATGGGAATATGGTGGACAAGGTGACTATAACTTCGATCTAACAGGCTCTACACCTACAGTAAATGCTGGGGTTGATGGTACTGATCCTTCTAAATTTAATGGTGGTTGGATTTGGGGTGGAAATAAACCAACAACTGATGATGAGTCATATGGACAAGTAGACTTTGATGTTCCTGTAGAGTTAGGTGCATTCACAGCTGTTAAATTTGGTGTGAAATATCGCGATCAAAAACGTACACAAGACAGAAATGCATATAGCTGGCATTGGGGTGTTGCAACTGATGGTACAAGCCCTAATTACATGGCCCAGATTTTGTCTTCGCAATGTGATACCTTAGCTAAATGTGATCTTGCGGTAGGTACTGATAGCGTTGGTGCCGATGTTGTTAACGGTGATATCACTCAACAATTAACCCATAACAGCGCTCAAATGATAGAACTTGGCTTAGGTCCAAATGCATCTTATGCTGTACATAAAAATTTAGGCGAGATCTTTGAGGTAGTTGAAAAGAAAACATCTTATTATGTACAAGGTGATTTTTCTGGCGATGATTACCGCGGTAATATCGGTATTCGTGTAGCGAGAACAGATCAAGACTCTTCAGGTTACTTATACTCTTCAGACTCTTTTAGTCTATTAACAGTTAAAAATCCAGGTGAAAATGCAGATTTAGCACCTGCGACACTAGAATGGGTTACTGAATCTCGCAGCTATACAGAGATTTTACCTAACTTTAACTTGTCATATGACTTAGCCGAAGACCAAATTGTCCGCCTTTCTGCTGCTAGAACAATGGCTCGTCCTAACTTCTTTGATATATCACCAATTACAGCGCCTGGTGATTTAGGTGAAACCAACCCTACAGCACAAGCCGGTAATCCTAATCTAGCTCCACAAATAGCAAATCAGTTTGATGCCGCTTGGGAGTTCTATTTTGATGATGCGTCATTATTCGCTGTAACGTTATTCTATAAAGATATTGAAAGTTATCAAACTACAGCTACATCTTCACAAGATTTTTATGATCAGCAAACTTCTAGCTGGGTTACAGCAACAGTTTCTCGTCCTGCAAATGGTGAAGGTGGTACTACAACAGGTTTAGAAGCATCACTTCAGTATGATTTAGGTAATGGTTTTGGTGTGTCTGCTAACTATACATACACAGATGCAAATAATGATGGCGAACGTGATGTAGCAAATCCTGGTTCAGGTTTAGTTATGGGCGCATCAGAAAATATGTTAAACGCTTCTGCATTTTATGAAAATGATATGTTTTCTGTTCGTGCAATGTATAACTATCGTACTAAATGGTACAAAGGACTTCATTCATCAGGTACAGAATTGTGGAATGATGACTACGGTCAGTTAGATTTTAGTACTACTTATAATGTAACTGAAAATATTTCGGTTGTATTAGAAGCTATAAACTTAACTGATGAAAAAGTTGTTGAGTTCAACACTAGTGAAGATCGTGTACTATCTATCTACCAAAATGGTCGTAGATTCGTACTAGGTGCAAACTTCCGATTCTAATTGAACAGAGTGTAAAAAAATGCCGCTGTATAGCGGCATTTTTATTTTTACTATTTCATTCTTTCTTTTAATGCACTTGCAACTGACTTTAGACTTTCATGAGAGTTTGAAAGAATACCGTGATATTCATTACTTTTATTTTTAAATTCATCTGTTTTCTCAAATACATAATGAGAAAAAATAGCTTGCCAAGCAAGTCTCTGTGATTCAGGCAAATTACGAAGTGTTAATATACTATGTAATAAACTATCTGTTGCCTCTAATCCTAAATCCGATTTTGTAGATGTCGGATCCCACCAATAATTTACTAGTATATTAACAGGATCAATGGCTTTTACATTATGCCACCAAAGTGGAGGTATATAGAGAGCTTCACCGATCTCTAAACTTGCAGTTAACACTTTCTCCTTTGTGGCTTTAAACTTTGGATACTTTTCAAAATCAGGGTTTTCAAAATCCACTAAGCTGATTGCAGGGCCAGCCACAGTTCTATCAATGGGTGCTACGTAAAGATTTTTTATTTCATTTGCGGGTAACAAATAAAAAGTTCTTTTACCACAGAGGTTTAGGGCTATATTATGTTCAGTGTCATAATGTCCAGGAACCGTAGCAGCATTGCCTAGCCAGATACGAGGAGGAACGTTAGCTAAAAATTTAGGTGCAGAGTTCTTAATAAAAAAATCAGGTAAACATTCATTTATTAGTGCACTTTGCACTGCAATAGTATCTGAACCTTGATTATTAAAATTAATTATTAATTTTTTAAGTACAGAAATAAGTGGTGCATTGTGTTTTTCGAAAGTGTAATTTTTAAATTTATTATCAGTATAACCAATTAGGCCTTTATACTTCTTGTCAATAATTAAAGTATCCACTAATTCAGTAGATGCTTGAGTAACAAGGCTTCTAAGAAGTGCTAAAGGTGATTGTTTTGCAAGTGTAACACTTGGCCAATTAGAAAATAAATCTGTTATTATAATTGGCTCATTTAAATTGCACAAAAATTCTTGTATATTTTTTATGTTATTAATACTTAATCTATCTATTTGCATACTTTAAATTACCTCTTACACGTGCTATTTTTAAGTAAATAATAATATATTAATAGGTGTTTAATGTCAGATAAATTTGAAGTTTTTAACGTGGAAAAACACAAAGGGCAGTATGTAAAAGTTGATGCTAATTTTTCACATATAAAGGATCAACATGTTGTTCCTATCACCCCTATTGAAATTGCAAAAGTAGCACTCAATTTTCCTGTATGCTTTATGAAATCAAGCGATGAGAACCCATTTAAAATGGTTGCTATTTTAGGGCTTGAATCGGGTCGAAATGTTTTTTACAACGATGGTCATTTCAAAGCAATGTACGTGCCTCAACATGTTAAAAAACACCCATTCACGCTAGCTAAAACCCCAGAAGGTCAAGTTTTTCTTGCTGTTGAAACCGCTGCATTAAATACAGAAAAAAATGGTGAAGCACTATTTGACAATGTAGGAGAACCTTCTGACTATTTGATTTATAAGCAAGTTGAACTAAAAGAACTTGCTCGACAAGAGGAGTTATCAACACAGTTCACTAGTCGACTGGTAGAACTTGGGCTACTCACTGAATGTTCTTTTAAATTTGATTTAGGTGATGGTCAAAAAAAGCAAATTTCAGGCCTTTATTCTGTTGATAGGGATTTATTAAAATCTCTAGATGATGAGTCTTTATTATCTTTGCAAAAACAAGGGATGCTAGAGGCGATATATTCACACCTTGTTTCACTTGGTCAATTTCAACGTGTTATAGATTTATCTGCAAATACTTAATATAACGAAAAATTAAAATTAAAATTAACAGTAATTTTATTTTTTATGAATAAAATATAATAGATTTAAGAAAAAGCTATACAGAGAGCAGTATTAAGGAATTTAGCTAATAGTACTCAACGTCAACTAATTAATTCATAGCTTTTTTAAAAATGGTTATTATCAGCCATATACTTTTTAGGAAGCTATAAAACAACGATAAACTTTTTATCTGTATGCAACTGTTTGAGAGGCTTATTTTACTTGGTAACATGCAAATTGACACAAAATTTTCACTTCCATTTTTGTGGCAAAACCTTTAGCCTTAGGGTACTAACAGCAAAAATATAAACTTATTAATAACGGAGCAGTAACATGGCGGAGCAACAAGTACAGCCTTTACACAATGAAAAGCATGCCAACACTAAAATTCAAAACGGCATCAATGTAGAATTTTTAAAAACTCAACACTTAGTGCCTGTCGTTGCACATGAGTTCGCGCGTGTAGCAAATGAGTTTCCAATGTCTTTCGTAAAAAATAACGAGACTGGTCAATTTCAAGCTGTAGCTATGTTTGGTTTAGAGCCTGGCGAAAACCTTTTTGTAAAAGACGGTAAGTGGACTGCAGCGTTTGCTCCTATGGCAACAACACGCTACCCACTGGGTCTAGTTAAACACCCACAAGAAGATCAATACGGTATTGTGATTGACGAAGCAAGCCCATTAGTGGGTGAAACTGAAGGAAATGCATTATTTGAAAACGGTGAAGAGACAGATTACTTAAAACGTCGTAAAGAAGCACTTGTATCATTTATTGAGTTTTCTCATGTAACTGAAGCATTCACAAAATATCTTGCTGATAAAGAGCTTTTAGTAGCGCAAACACTAACAGTTGATATTAAAGGCGAGAAAAAAGACATCAATGGTATTTACCTTATTGATGAGAAAAAGCTTAACGAGTTAAGCGACGAAGACTTTTTAGAGCTTCGTAAGCGTGGTTATTTAGCGCCTATTTTCTCTTTCTTAACGTCTACGCATCAAGTAGCACGTTTAGCTCGTTTGAAAGCGCAACAAGCGTAATTTAAACGAAATATTAAAAAGCGCCTTTGGGCGCTTTTTTTATGTCTTTTATCTGGTTAGGGTTGTAATTTAGCGCCAATTTATTCACATTGGTTATACTTATTTCCAACACAAGCTACCTGTATGAACAAGTCACTTTTTAGCGCTTTAGTTAGTGCGTGCTGTATAACGTTTAGCCCATTAGCCATAAGCGCTAGTACACCTTTGGCTATAGCTATTCACGGTGGGGCGGGCACGATTGAAAAAAGCCGTTTTACTCCAGAGCAAGAAAAAGCTTATCGCTCTAAACTCAAAGAGGCGGTAGAAACTGGCTATAAAGTACTTGAGCAAGGTGGCGAAAGCCTAGATGCAGTAACCGCTGCAATCAATGTATTAGAAAACTCGCCATACTTTAATGCCGGTCGAGGTGCGGTATATACCTATGACGGCGGTCATGAATTAGATGCGTCAATTATGGATGGTCGTGATCGTCAAGCGGGCGCTGTTGCGGGTGTTAAACATATTGAAAACCCGATTAATTTAGCGCGCTTGGTGATGGAAGAATCGGTTCATGTGATGCTCAGTGGTCAAGGTGCTGAAGAGTTTGCCAAAGAGCAGGGCGTTCCATTGGTCGAAAATAACTTATTTGATACGGATAACCGTTATAAAGCGTTATTAAAAGCAAAAGAAAAACTAGATAAAGCCAAAGCTACCAGTAAAGATTATCAAGCTGCGCATCAGGCGTTACCCGTCAATTATAAAATGGGCACTGTGGGTGCTGTTGCACTTGATAAAAATGGTAACTTGGCGGCAGGTACTTCAACGGGTGGGATGACTGCAAAGCGTTTTGGTCGCATTGGTGATGCCCCTGTAATTGGTGCAGGTACATTTGCTGAAAATGCGTCATGTGCGGTATCTGCCACTGGCCACGGCGAGTATTTCATTCGTTATAATGTCGCGGCTGATATTTGCGCACGAGTTAAATATCAAAGTAAGACTATTACACAAGCGGGTGATGAAGTGATTAATAGTGTGTTAAAGCCCATTGGTGGTACTGGAGGAGTGATCATCGTTGATGGTAAAGGTAATATCAGTTTACCGTTTAATACTAGTGGTATGTATCGGGCCAGTAAATCGAATACGCAAGCGACCTACGTGGCAATTTTTAAAGACGAATAATACGATTATGCAAATGTACTACAGCCAGAAAATTATGCTGGCTGTATGTTAGTATTGAGGCGCTTTTTTTCATAATCGCTTTTGATTATTTCAAGTGCTTTGAGCACATCATCAGCGGCAACTTCATGTTGTTCAAGCAGCATTATTAAGTCTACGGCTAATTTTACGTGTGTAGGTGCTTGGGTTAACTCTTTACTCATGTCCGCCCTTTTTTTTCGCTATTTGGCTGATTGCTACATCAATGGCAATATTTACTCGTTCCTCCATATGGATCCGTTCGACCTGTGGTAAGTAAAATTCCATATCCACATCATAACGAATGTATCGGGCAGGTAGTTGGTTTAATACAGTACAGCAAAAATCAGCCATTACGTCTTCATTATAGTGCTTTTCAAGTTGTCGTTTAATGATTTCTTCAATCATAATTTTTTCATAGTAATTGTGTATGTCGTCATGTAATCGCACTGTGTTATCTACCTTGGTAGTATTAAGCTGTTTTTAGTTTATACCAAGTGCGGGTATAAATCGACAATCGCTTGAAAAAGCAACTTATGAACCTCAACTAACTTTTGTGTATCTCGCTGATAACCGCCACCGAGCGCGCACATTAAAGGAATTGAGTGCTGTTTGCAGGTTGCTAAAACCAGCGAATCGCGTTGATATACACCCTCTAAACTAACATCAAAATAGCCTAATTCGTCTTGGCTACAAATATCAGCTCCGGCGTTATATAAAATAATATCAGGCTGATGAAGACGGATACAAAAATCCAAGGCATTAGCGACTGTTTTTAAATATTCATTATCGCTGCAGCCAGTGTTGAGTGAGAAATCATAATCAGAATGCTGCTTTAAACGTGGAAAGTTTTGCTGACAATGAATCGAACAGCTAATCACTCCATCAAGAGAGCCACAAATTTCTGCTGTGCCATCACCTTGGTGTACATCACAATCAAAAATCAGCACCGTTGATGCTTGCTCAGTGTTAATGAGATGAGCGGCGGCAACCGCGAGGTCGTTGAAAATACAAAAACCACTGCCGTAAGCATTATAAGCATGATGATATCCGCCGCTGAGATTTACCGCCAGCTGCGTTTTTAAAGCGTATTCAGAGGCTTGAATACTTGCACCAACAGAAAATAAAGTGCGCTCTACCAGTTGATTTGACCATGGGAAACCCATTTTCTTTATTTCTTTGTCAGTTAACTGCCCGCTAATAAAGCGTTCAACATACTCATGGCTGTGGCAAAGCTGGAGCTGTTCATTAGTCGCTTTATTTGGGCTAATAAAGTCAGTAAAACCAAGCTCTGCAATTTCTTGTTTTAGCAATTTATATTTAGCGATTGGAAAACGATGTCGTAAAGGCAGTTCAAGCGCAGAGTATAGTGGATGATAAAAAACAGTCATAGCTAGCGTAATTGTTGTTTTTCAACTATTTGAATTTTTTCTTCGGTGGCAGATATTGCCTTACGGCAGCGACCAAGGCGGCCATGAAGAGCAAGGATCTCTAAATTAATGGCTTTTGCTTTTACAGGACCCACATTTTGCATTCTTAGCTTACATTCTTCAACCATTAGCACTAAGCGACGCTCGAACTCATGATTTTGTTTGAGTTCGTCATATAGCTCATGGGCGGGTTGCATAATTTGTTTTACAGCTTGTTGGTAAGGTGCCGATTTATTATTGGTTTTACTACGGGGTTTGTAAGTGCTTTTGTTTTCTTTTTCCCAAATAGGGGTTGATTTAATGACGTTAAATACGGCTTGCACCTGATTACCGATACGCTCTAAAGCATAATTATGAGCATGGCGACGCTCCAGTGGTGGAAGGCTATTAACTTCATCTTCAATTTCTAACACATAATCAACTAATTTCATGCTTTTAGTAGTAAACACACCTCGGTCAAATAAACTGGGTTGTGCCTGCATATAGCGGTTTTTAGCAAATAACTTGGCTTTATCAAATTGCTCAGCATGCTGCTTTAAGGTTGCAACTTGTTGGCAAAGCTTATCAAAAGAAGCTGTTCGCATTTTATAAATAAGCCTCGTAAATTAGTTTTAACGCTAAAATTATCACCACAGTATTAAAAACAGGACGAATAAACTTACTGCCAAACCGAATTGCTGAATGAGCTCCAAGCCAGGCTCCAAACATCAAAAAGAAGCCCATTGTGATGCCGAGTAAAAAGTTAACATGACCAAGTGCTACAAAAGTAATCAGTGATACAAAATTTGACACAAAATTCATTGAACGGGCTAAACCACAGTTTAGCAGTAAACTCATTTTGTAGAGTAAACTATTTGATGCAGTCCAAAAAGTCCCGGTCCCAGGGCCTGCCAAGCCATCAAAAAAGCCTAAGCTTAAGCCTTGTAGCCATTGTTTTATTTTAGTTGTTTTGTTCAATGGTGGTAATTGATCATGTTCTACCGTACTTAAACTGCCAAATAAGCTGTAGCAGGCTACCATAATGATAACAATAGGCAGTAGTTTGTTTAAAAATTCAATACTCAGGTAGTCAACAATAAGGGTACCAAGTAAAGCGCCAATGGCGGTTGCTATAATTGACGCTGCCCAGAATCGAGGATTAAATAATTGCTTACGGAAGTAAGTAACACTTGCTGTGAGTGAGCCAAAGCTAGCGGCTAATTTGTTAGTGCCAAGTGTTAAATGGGGCGGCAATCCTGCTGTTAAAAGTGCTGGCACGGTTAACATGCCACCACCACCGGCTATTGCGTCTATAAAGCCTGCGGCAAGTGCCACTGCGCAAAGAAGTGCCCAGGTTGTTGGGTCTAGTGCAAGTTCAAACATTAATAATCTATTTGTCTTTTAAAGGGTGGTAATGTGTCAAGCATGGCTTTGCCATATCGCTTGGTCACTAAACGGCGATCTAGGATTGTAATGCGCCCTTGATCGTTCTCTTTACGCAGCAGTCTACCACAGCTTTGCACTAATTTCTTAGCCGCATCAGGCACCGTGATAGATAAAAACGGATTACCCCCTTTACTTTGTACAAACTCTGCTTGTGCCTCTTCAATGGGGGAGGTGGGTACCGCGAATGGAATTTTAGTGATCACTAAGTTCTCAAGGTATTTACCCGGTAAGTCGAGTCCTTCGGATAAGCTTTGTGTGCCAAATAAAATACTGCCTTTACCCGCATCTATATTCTTTGTATGTTGCTTTAACAGTGCTTCACGCGACATTTCACCTTGTACTAAAATGTCGAGGTGTTTAGCGCGCAAAGCTTTTACTACATGATCCATTTGCCAGTAAGACGCAAACAACACTAAATTAGCATGTTGCGTATTTAAGTGATCCGGCAATACTTTGGCCAGATGATCACTAAATTCTTTATCGGTCGGCTCGATGTGTGATGTTGGTATGTGCAAAGTGGCTTGATTAGGATAATCAAACGGAGAAGGTACTTTTAAGTATTTTACACCTTCTTCTTTAGTAAGACCGCTTTCGTAAGCAAAATGATCGAATGAACCAAGTGCAGTCAGGGTCGCTGAGCATAAAACCGCACCGGCACATTGTCGCCACAGTTTATCTTTTAAATAGTAGCCAACTTCAATAGGGCAATCGCTGAGTAGATGGTCGTGATGGTTTTTGTATTCTAAACGCTTTATCCAACGTGCATGTGGTGTGCCTTCACCCTTGGTGGCGTAGCTATACCAAAGTTTGTTTAGTTGCTCTAAACGATTAATGTAATGACCGCTTTCGCCTAAAATAGGATCGGCAACATAGGGTTTGATATCACCATCACTGACATCTTGTACTAAGGTATCGTGCATTTTATTTAAGCAGCGCAGAGCATCGAGGGTCGCCTCGCTGATATCTTTGGCTTTAGCGTGTAACGATTCAGGTATTTCACCATGTTCAAATCGGTATGTATCGTCTTTTGAATAGTTAAAATTGGCATTATCCAAAATATCGCGAACAACTTTTAAGTCTTTATTGGCATCATTAATACTGTCACAGAGCTTAAAATTTTGCCCAATGGCTTTTTGACCTACTAATACTTTGGCCATTTTGCCACTAAATTTAGTGAGTTTATCAAGCCAATCAATGGTGCCTTTAATCGTCGCTGCGGCAGATGAAAAGTCACGCGTAATATGCGCAAGATGATGAGCTTCATCAATAACGTAAATACTATTATCTGGCTCGGGCAGAATTTTCCCGCCACCTAAATCAAGATCAGCTAATAATAATGAATGGTTAATCACTAATACATCCATTTGCATCAAGCGTTGACGAGCAAGTTGAAAAGGGCAGGTTTGATGTGCTTTCATTTGTCTTTGACAAGCATGTTTATCGCAAGCAATTAATCCCCAAACGCGATCAGGGATAGTATCTGCCCAGCTGTCTCGATCGCCTTGCCACTTTTTATTGGTGTAAGCATCATAGAGTTGCTGCAAACATTTAGTTTCCATCGCACTCAGTGGCGAAGTAAGGGTGGGCATAAAGTCCATTTGCGTTTGATTATCACCGTTGACCGCGTTATGTAGTTTGTGAGCACATAGGTAGCGCTGGCGGCCTTTGACTAAATCAAACTTGAAATCAAGGCCTGAATATTTTTTAAAAAAGGGGAGTTCTTTACTTATTAATTGCTCTTGAAGGGCTACCGTTGCAGTAGAAATAATTAACTTCTTTTTTTGTGCAAGCGCCAGCGGTAATGCACCTAAACAATAGGCCAGCGATTTACCCGTACCAGTACCAGCTTCAATAACACAGATCCGCTGTTTTTTGTGGTACTCGCCCGCCAGTGTTTTTGCAATTTCGGCTACTAAGTAATTTTGGCTACTGCGAGGGCGATAATCACTGAGGTTATCGGCCACATGCTTGTGAATTTTTCTTATCGTTGTTTTTAATGCATCAGAAAGCATGGGTTAATAACCTAAAGTATGTATATAATCACAGTGCTGTATATTAATTGGGATCGAACATTGACACAAGCAATCTATCAAGGCTTTATACTTTCTAGGCAACAATATTCTGCTGATAAGTATAGCCGCCATAGCGGGATCACACTGTGCTATTGGCTAAGCTCTGATCACGGTCCAATAAAAGTGTTAGTGCCAAATCAACAAGCGGTATTTTTTATTTTAATAAAACAACGTGCTTTAGCTGCTCAGTTGTTATCAAAGCACAATATCAATGTCGAATTTAAAGACGTTGCGATTAAACACTTTAGTGGCGAACAATGCATCGCTTGCTATTTTTCAAGCTCACAAGCGTTATATCAAGCAAGGCAGCTTTTAGAAAACCAACCCCTAGAAAACCAGATCACAGTATATGAAGGTGATGTACGCCACAGCGATCGCTTTTTAATGGAGCGTTTTATTCGAGGTGGGGTGTGGGTGACAGGCGACGTTACTCAACAAGTTGGCTTTATCCAAATCGACAATGCCCAGTTAAAAGCAGCTGATTCGTATAAACCACGTTTTAAAACGCTGTCATTGGATATTGAGTGCAGTGGTGAAGGCGTGTTGTTTTCAGTTGGTTTAGTAAGTGAGGGGATTGATTGCGTTATTATGGTTGGCGAGCCACAACAGAGTGAACAGACTATTCATTGGTGCCATGATGAAATTGATTTGCTGACTCAATTACAACAGCTGGTACAACAAGCAGATCCTGACATTATTATTGGTTGGAACGTCATTGAATTTGATTTTAATGTACTTAATCGACGCGCGGATGCCCTTGGCGTTAAATTATTATTGGGTCGAGGTAATGGTCAATTACAGATCAGAGAAGGACATTTTACCCGTTTAACTCTGCCTGGGCGCTGTGTTATCGATGGCATAGATACGCTAAAAAATGCTACTTATCATTTTGATAGTTTCTCACTGGCTAATGTGAGCCATAAAATACTAGGCGAGAAAAAGTTAATCCAAAGCGATAACCGCTTGAGTGAAATTATTCGTCAATATAATGAAGATAAGCTCTCGCTAGCGGCGTATAATCGTCAAGATTGTGTGTTAGTTAATCGTATCTTTGCAAAGTTAAAACTCATTGAATTTGCTATTGTTCGCACGCAGTTAACAGGATTAGAGTTAGAACGAATGGGTGGCTCAGTGGCTGCTTTTACTAACTTATATTTACCGTTATTGCATCGAAGCGGTTATGTTGCACCGAATCTAGGCGATCATGGCTTATCGTTTGAAAGCCCTGGCGGTTTTGTGATGGAGTCAATTCCTGGGCTTTATAAAAATGTTATCGTGTTGGATTTTAAAAGCTTGTATCCATCGATTATGCAAACGTTTTGTATTGATCCGCTTGGGTTAATTCGCGGCTTAGAGGAGCCTGATAACGCGATTGCAGGTTTTAAAGACGCTTTTTTTTCTCGCACTGAGCATCACCTTCCTAATTTAATAAAAAAGTTAGCCTCATCAAGGCAACATGCAAAAAACACTGCTCAGCCCATGCTATCGCAAGCTATAAAAATCATCATGAACAGTTTATATGGGGTGTTAGGTTCAAAGGGGTGTCGTTTTTACGATCCACGCTTATCAAGCTCTATTACTTTGCGTGGTCATGAAATAATGCAAACTAGCAGACTGTGGATCGAAGAGCTTGGTTATACTGTTATTTATGGTGACACCGATTCAACATTTGTGAGCCTACCAGATGAACTTGATTCAGATAACTGCAAAGAAATTGGCAAGCAATTAGCGAATACTATTAATGAAAAATGGCAGCAAACAATAAAACAGCGCTTTGCGACACAAAGTTATTTAGAAATAGAATTCGAAACACTTTATAGCCCATTCTTTATGCCGACTATCCGTGGCAAAACCACCGGCTCAAAAAAACGTTATGTTGGCCAGGTACAATGCGAAGATAAAAAAGAGCTAATTTTCAAAGGCATGGAAACCGTGCGAAGTGACTGGACAGAATTAGCGCATGAATTTCAAACCAAACTGTTTGAAACTTTATTCAGCGACAGTTTTACTGTTGAAATGTTAACACCGATTATTGAAAGTTACATTACGCGTTTGTATGCTGGGGAATTTGACGACAAACTCGTATACAGAAAAAAACTCGGCCAACACTTGGCTGATTATCAAAAAAACATCCCTCCTCAAGTCCAAGCTGTCAAAAAATACCAAGCAACTCACCCTGAGTTTGTCATTAATAAAGGCCAAATTGTTGAATATGTGTACACCCATATTGGTGCAGAGCTCTATGCAAACATGCAGCAAACCCAGACAAGTCAAAAATATGACTATGCAATTTATGTAGAAAAACAACTCAAACCAATCGCACAAATGATCCTGCTTCCCTTGAATAAAGATTTTAACTCGTCTAATAAAATACAATTACAACTCCTTTAGATAGTTCCAAATATGGGTATTATTGAGCTGTTTTTGTTGCTAAAAAGTATACATAGGAAAGTGTTTTAAATATCACTGTTGCTATTTTAGTCGTTTTAGTACCTTTTTTCAGTATGTTATCGATTTTACCCCACATTTAAATTAAATTAATGTGAACAAATGTTGGCATCTTGGTTTTTTTTGTTTACTATCATTGTGCAGTTGCAACATTAAGTGTTGCGATAGTTTACAAAAACTAAATAAAAATAACCCACAATATAGTGGTCCAGGGAGAATCAAATGTTAAATAATAAAGTTTCAAAGGCAGTTCGCTTAGCGATCGCTTTTGGTGCAGCATCAACAGCTGCATTTTCAGCAACTTCATTCGCAGCAGAAGAAGAAGGTGTTGATAAAGTAGAACGTATCCAAGTTACTGGTTCTCGTATTAAACGAACCGATTTAGAAAGTGCTAGTCCTGTACTTGTACTAGACCGTTCAGATATTGCTGCAAGTGGCCAGATCAGTATCGGTAATATCTTACAGCAAATCCCTGCCGCAGGTGCTGCATTGAATACTGCATTTAATAATGGCGGTAATGGTTCAACTAACATGGATTTGCGTAACCTAGGCGCACAGCGTCTATTGGTTTTAGTGAATGGCAAACGTTGGATATCATCTTTAGGTTCAACAGTTGATTTAAATACCATTCCAGCAGCATCAATTGAACGTGTTGAAGTTGTTAAAGATGGCGCATCAGCAATTTACGGTTCAGATGCGATAGCTGGTGTTGTGAACATCATCACACGTAAAGATTTTGAAGGTGCAGAGCTTTCAGTTTATGGTGGTGAAAACTTAAAATA
>TARA_R110001606_G_scaffold8353_5_pt1 | contig 28019 bp, 27 predicted proteins | sample TARA_R110001606 | Tara Oceans TARA_R110001606 (sample SAMEA4398315) | marine metagenome | biome: Polar Biome; feature: [SRF] surface water layer (ENVO:00010504); material: water (ENVO:00002006), including particulate matter (ENVO:01000060) such as... | depth 5 m
CTCCTGAGGGGGGGGCGGGCTTTTCATAACGGTTAACCTTGAACGTTCTCCGCAATCAGATTGCGAAGGCTTCCTCCGGCATATCAAGCAGGGTGTCAGCACCCGCCAGCATAGTTACAGCGTGGGTCTTGGTACGTGGCAACATGCGAGCGAAGTAGAAACGTGCAGTCTGCAACTTGGCGTTGTAGAACAACTCTTCACCGGTGCCTTCGGCCAGCTTGTCCTGAGCAATTTTGGCCATACGCGCCCAGAGGTATGCGAATACCGCATAGCCGGAGTACATCAGGTAATCCACAGATGCCGCACCGACTTCTTCGCGGTTCTTCATGGCGGTCATGCCCACTTTCATGGTCAGATCACCCCACTCCTTGTTGATGGCACTTAGCGGCTCGATAAATTGCTTCATCTGCTCGTTATCGGCGTTCTCTTTACAGAACTGGTGCACCTGCTTGGTGAAGCCCTTGAGGGACTCGCCCTGGGTCATCAGTACCTTGCGGCCCAGAAGATCCAGCGCCTGGATACCAGTCGTACCCTCGTAGATCATGCCAATACGGGCATCACGTACGTTCTGCTCCATGCCCCACTCGGAGATGTAGCCGTGGCCACCAAACACCTGCATACCCAGGTTGGCTGCTTCATAGCCGATCTCGGTCAGGAACGCCTTGGCAATTGGTGTCAAAAAGCCCAGCAGTTCATCGGCTTCTTTGCGCTCTTCGTCTGACTTGCCACGCTCAACAAGATCCGCTTTCTGAGCGGTCAGATAAATCAGTGCACGGGCACCTTCCGCAACGGCTTTCTGGGTCAGCAGCATGCGGCGAACATCGGGGTGCACAATAATCGGATCGGCAATGCTTTCCGGATTCTTGGCGCCGCTCAGTGAGCGCATGGCCAGACGGTCTTTAGCGTAGGCCAGTGACCCCTGGAAGCCCATTTCAGCTGCACCCAGACCCTGAATGGCGGTGCCAATACGAGCAACGTTCATGAAGGTGAACATGCAGTTCAGGCCCCTGTTCTCCGGCCCGATCAGCCACCCTTTGGCGCCGTCGAAGTTCATCACACAGGTAGCGTTACCGTGGATACCCATTTTGTGCTCCAGAGAGCCACAGGATACCGCGTTACGTTCGCCGGCGGAGCCATCTTGGGCAGGCACACACTTGGGCACGATAAACAGGGAAATGCCTTTGGTGCCTTCAGGCGCGCCCGGTAGACGTGCCAGTACAATGTGAACGATGTTATCGGTCATGTCGTGCTCACCGGCCGAGATAAAGATCTTGGTGCCGGTAATGCTGTAGGAGCCGTCGCTATTGGGCTCTGCCTTTGTGCGCAGGGTGCCCAGATCCGAGCCACAATGAGCTTCGGTCAGGCACATGGTGCCAGTCCATTCGCCACTGATCATTTTCGTGAGGTAAGTCTGCTTCTGCTCTTCCGTACCATGCGCTTCAATAGTGTTGATTGCGCCGTGGCTCAGGCCAGGATACATGCCCCAGGACCAGTTAGCAGTGCCGTTCAGCTCGCTCATCACGATGCCAAGCGAATCCGGCAGACCCTGACCACCATAGTTGGGGGCAGCCGCCAGTGAAGGCCAACCGCCTTCAACAAACTTGTCGTAAGCTTCCTTGAAGCCTGTCGGTGTTTTTACACCGTCTTCGCTCCAGATGCAGCCTTCCCTGTCGCCAACCGCGTTCAACGGGGACAGTACCTGTTCAGCAAACTTCGCACCTTCCTGGATAATAGCATCAACCATATCCGGAGTTGCGTCTTCAGCGCCTTCCAGATTGGCGTAGTGGGCCTCGCTGTCGAGCAGCTCGTTCATTACGAATTTGATATCACGCAGGGGCGCTTTGTACTCAGGCATGTAAACCACCTCGGTTTTCGGTCTTGGCTGAAAAAGTAATAACAGCTTGTGGCCTTGGGTTTGCTCAGACGCTGCAGCTTTGTGTAATGCAGCATTAATTAAACACTTGTTTGAAACATACGTTTAGAGACACAGAATTGTCAATAGGCGAGCAAACAATTTATGTAGAGATTAGTGACCGGCACACGTTTCACGGGGGCGATCGAAACCCGTGAAACAGACACATGAGGCTTGCCTGCGCGCGCAGTGCAAAGGTTTCAGATGTTCAGGGAGTGTTAACGACATTCGCCCGATTAATCAGCAGGCTGACAGACAGTACGGTCAGGCCGAAACCGGTAAAAGCCCAACCTCGGACGAGGTTGCGCCTGGCCCGAAGCCAGCGATATTCTGGTAGGTAGTTCTGGCCTGCTGTCCGGTTCTGGAAGCGTCTTCAGAGACGCCTCCCCGAGAGCTGACAGAGGTATCTTCGCTGTCGCTATCTGACGATTGTTCTTGTGGCTCAGAGGAAGTCTGCCCCGAGACAAGCTCAGACTGCGCCTGTAGCATAACCTGCATGGCCTGTGCTGCAACGGCGCGATCCTGGCCCGACGGTTCCGCTGGCGCCATCGCAGTGGCGCGGACGGCCTGGCTCCCGGTTTCCGAAGGCACCTCACCTTTCGCATTTCCAGTACTACGCGATTCGCGAACAGAAGGGGCTACAGAGTTGGAGGGCAAATCAGACGGAGCGTTAGCGGGAAAACCTCCCGAACGGGTTCCGGTGGCGTAGAGAGACAGATGGGAGAGAGGTGAAAGCGAGCTCACGTAATCAAAACTCAGACCATAATATCCAAAAGGGTACCGAGGGTTTCATCAGCAGCTTTCACCACCTGTGCAGATGCTTCCACGCTACGCTCGTATAATTTCAGATCGACTATGGGCTCAATCAGACTGCTACCACTCTCGGCACTGCCTTGAGGGCCGTCAACGCCTGCGCGGGCGATTCTACGGGCGGCATTTTCCATGCCGTACATGCCGTCCTGAATACCTTGAATGCCAATTGCGAGCGTATTATTGATCATGGCTGCAGCTTCCTCTGACCATTAAATAGCACCATTAATTGACACCATTAGGCCATATCATTGCTCAATTTTCAAACAACACATCAACGCCAAGATAGCCACTCAGGGTTTCCGGCTCGGCGCCTTCAATCCAGGGTACAACACCAAGACAGGGAGCCTGGATATGCTCCATGAGATAATCCAGTGTTTCCTGCTCACAGCTCATTGCCACGGGTTCCGCGTGGTTAGCTACCCACCCCGCCAGCACCAATCCATCGTTGCGAATAGCCTCCGCTGTTAGCAGCGCCTGGTTAATGCATCCGAGCCTGAGAGCAATCACAAGAACCACCGGCACACCGAGCTCCCGGGGCACCGCCGAGTAGGTTTCCCGGTCATTCAGCGGAACTCGCCAGCCGCCCGCACCTTCAATCAGCAAAAGATCCGCAGGGCGCATTTGCATGCCACGACAGAACCCCACCAGACGGCCCGCCGAGATGTTTCGCCCGGCCTGCGCGGCTGCCACATGCGGTGCAATGGCCGGCGCCAGCGCAATAGGGTTAACAAGATCGTAGGCAAGCATTTCAGTGGCTGCTCGCTGAAGAATAAGGGCATCTCCATTGCGCAGCCCCTCTGGCGTGCTTTCGCAACCGGAAGCAATGGGTTTCATGCCTAGCGTGCGCTTGCCGGCTGCCTTGGCGGCTTCCAGAATTGCCGCAGACACCATGGTCTTACCAACCGCTGTATCTGTGCCTGTCACAAAAAGCGTTGTTTTAGCCATACATGCCTGCTTGGATCACTCTTTTTCAGTCTGTGTCTTATGGTTGATATCACGGCACGACCAGGAAACCCAGGCGGCCTCATAGCTCGCCACAACGCCGCCCTCAGGCTCTCTGGGATAATGCCGGCACATGGCGCGCAACCGGCCTGGCGCCGTCATCGACCTGCGCCTGCTGGCATTTTTGTAGCCCGCACCCAGGTGCTTGAGTTCTGCTGCCAACGTGAGTGGGGAGGTATAGGGTAACCGCAGGGTTTTTGTTTCGATTTCAGCTCCCGGTAACTCTCTGGATACAGCCTCCCGGAGCGTCGCTTCAGACTCAAAGCGGTTTATATGATTCTGACCGGGGTCTGCCTGCCGCCAGGCCTGATCCAGCTCTCTGAGAGTCCCATCGAGAAGCGTTGAGACCACTAACTTGCCTCCGGGCCTGAGCACCCGCCGGCACTCTCGCAGAACTTGTGCTGGAGCAGCACACCACTGGATCATGAGGTTACTGAATATAAGATCACAACTCTGGTCCGGCAACGGAATCGCCTCAGCATCCGCAACAGTCCAGATGATGTCATGCGGGGTGTTTGCGCCAGCGTGTTCTATCATGCCGGGCGAAAGATCCATACCAGTAACGGACACAAAGTTTCCAAGACCAGCCAGCTTGCGGGTAAACCAGCCGGTGCCACAGCCAAGATCGAGAGCGCAGCCCGCCATGCCAGCCTGACTCTGAAGCGTCTCGAACATCGCATTACCCATCAGGCGCTGCAACCGGGAAGCGCTGTCATAGGTCGTCCGGGCATTACCGAACTCTCGAGCTATGTCGGCTTTATTTGCAGGGCGAGTGTCAATCGCACCCAGGGCACTCATGACTTCTCGCTCAACGACTGGAAAAACGTTTCGATCACTGCGCGGCAATCGCCGGCAAACACGCCACCAGGCCAATGGGCCATGCCGGGGATACTAATTTCAATAGTAGCGGGCGGGGTTTCCAGAGCGCCAGCCCAGGTTGCCACTACTTGATCGCAAGCCCCCGTAATATGAAGAACAGGAACTTCAACCTGTGACCACAGCAAGCGCTGATCCGTTTGTTGCAGCCAGTTCAGGCTTTTCATCAGATTGCCCGGTGATACTGGCGACCCTTGATCGAGCCAGATTTTGAGGCGCTGGCGCTCAGCCCGGCCGTCTGCCGCACCGCTTATCATCAGCAGCATGAAGTGAATCCAATAACGCTCACTCTCCCGGTTCAGGCCCCGGCTGAACACACCAAACTCATCTGCCGACATGCCGTTAAGCCAGCGTTCGTCTGCAATAAACTTCGGGAAACCTGCGAGCGTGATCGCCACAGAAACCGCTCCTGTATGCCGACTCGCTGCCTCCATAACAACCTGAGCACCCATAGACCAACCCATCCAGACGGACGTTTCGGGATACCGTGATAGTAATTCATCGGCTACGTCAGCCACCGAATCACAGCGTGCTATAAGACTGTCATTCAGAGACACCAACTCAACAGTGCCCGGCCAGAAGTCATACAGACCTTCCAGCATTTCCACGCGAACACCCCATCCGCCAACGACGACAAGGCGTCCAGCCATTCGTGGAAAACTCATGACGCGACATCCTTGTAATCCAACAAATGCCGGCAATCCGACAGCGCCTGCATCAAGCAACCCAGGTCGTCGTGTGAATGAGCCGCACTGAGCGTAACCCGCAACCGCGCCTCTCCCTCAGGTACCGTTGGCGGCCGGATAGCCGTCACTAGCAACCCACACTCTTCAAGCGCCTGGCTCAACGCCAGAGCCTCGCGGTTACCCCCGATCATAATCGGCTGAACGGGCGTTCGCGAGGGCATTAGCTCATAACCCAAAACAGTGGCCTCCTGCCGGAACCGTTCAATCAGACTCTGCAGGTGAGTTCGTCGCTCATCACCCTGTTCAATCAGGTCAAGACTGGCACAGGTTGCCAGTGCCAACGCCGGAGGCATCGCAGTGGTGTAAATGTAGGTTCGGGCCTTTTGCACCAGATAGTCCATCAGCACCCCCGGCCCAGCCACAAACGCCCCGCTGGTGCCTGCAGCCTTACCCAATGTTCCTATAAGAATCGGTACATCTTCTTCGGACAAACCGAGCTCCGCCACACTCCCCTGCCCGTGCGGCCCAAGAACCCCGAAACCATGGGCATCATCAACCACAAGCAAAGCCCCATGATCCCGGCAAACCTGCGCCAGTTCCCGCAGGGGCGCCACATCGCCATCCATACTGAACACACCGTCGGTAACCACCAACTTGTGACCTGAAGTCTCAGCAAGCATGGCTGCAAGCGACGAAACATCTCTATGGGCATACCTACGCACCTTCGCCCGGCTCAGGACACAGCCATCAACAATGGAGGCGTGGTTCAGCCGATCCGAGAAAATCGTGTCCCCGCGCCTCGCCAGGGCTGAAATCACACCCATATTGGCCATGTAGCCGGTGGAGAAAAACAACGCCGAACTGCGCCCGGTAAACGCCGCAAGACGCTCTTCCAAAAGGTGATGCGCCTCATGATGGCCGCAAACAAGATGGGAAGCCGCACCACCCAGCCCCGTTTCCGGCAAGGCATTCCGGAGCGCTTCAATATTGGAAGGGTGATTGGCCAGGCCAAGGTAGTCATTGCTGCAAAACGAAAGTAATCGCTTACCATCGGCGGTTAAAACCGGCTGCTGAGGGCCTGAAATCTGCCGGCGTGTCCGGTAAAGCCCCGCCTGTTTCCGTTGTTCAAGTTCTGATGCAAAATCCCGCATGTTGCTTGCCCCAAAACTAGGCAGATTCCCGAGTAGCGTCATAAAACATATGCCGCGTGGCCTCATGCTCCAAAGCCCCGACAATCGACTCTTCATCCTGCGCCTCAGATGCACACTGCTCCCGCTGCTCGGGCCGGATACCCAAACGACGGAACAACGCCATATCCGCATCCGCCTCCGGGTTCGACGTCGTCAGCAACTTCTCACCATAAAAAATGGAATTGGCGCCCGCCAGGAAACACAGCGCCTGCATCTGCTCATTCATCGTCTCCCGACCTGCAGACAAACGCACATGGGAGGCTGGCATCATGATTCTGGCTACCGCAAGAACGCGAATAAACTCAAACGGATCCAGATCCTCCACATCTTCCATGGGCGTCCCCTTCACCTTCACCAGCATGTTCACCGGCACACTTTCCGGGTGGTGTGGCAGGTTTGCGAGCTGAACCAGCAAGCCAACCCGGTCATCTTCTTCCTCACCCATGCCCATAATGCCGCCACAACACACCTTCATGCCCGCGTTGCGAACGTTATCAAGGGTATCCAGCCGATCCTGATAGGTGCGAGTGGTAATGATGTGGCTGTAGTATTTCTCGGAGGTATCCAGGTTGTGGTTGTAATAATCCAGCCCTGCCTCCGCCAGCTCTTCCGCCTGCTCGGGCTTCAGCATACCCAGCGTCATACAGGTTTCCAGACCCAAAGACTTTACCTGCCGAACCATATCCAGCACATAGGGCATATCCTTCGCAGCCGGGCTGCGCCATGCGGCGCCCATGCAGAAACGCGATGCACCTTTTTCCCGGGCAGCGCGAGCCTCAGCAACCACCTTCTCGAGTTCCAGCAGTTTTTCTTTTTCCAGACCGGTATTGTAATGGCCGCTCTGGGGGCAGTATTTGCAGTCCTCCGGACAAGCTCCGGTTTTGATCGACAGCAAGGTGCTGACCTGAACCTCATTAGGATCAAAATGCTGCCGGTGCACCGACTGTGCGCGGAACATCAGATCATTGAAAGGTAATTCAAAAAGAGACCGAGCTTCCTGGAGCGTCCAGTCGTGGCGTATTGATGTGGCAGTCATAGAGAAGTCCTGTTAACCTTTTTCGGTCGCTTGGTTTACGGATGAATCAGATGATAAAGGGACTGAATCGGCTGTCAACCTTAAAATCAATAATGGTTAACAGCGAAAATACCAAAGGCCTATGCGTTGGCTGCCTCTCCACCAGCGCTTTCAACGGCTTATGTAACTTTTGCCAGGCCGACCTTCCGGTAAACCGATGGCATTGTCATTGCTGTGCCTTGCCTCTGGCGCACTCCAGTGATCGCCATCTTTGCGGCGATTGCCTGAAATCGTCACCTCCTTTCGATCGTTCTCTCATACCCTGGCGCTATCAGTATCCTGTCGACAGCATGATCAGCCGCTACAAATACAACGGCCAACGCAAATTTGCCCGGCCATTGATTGCAGGCTTTGCGGACTATCTGGAATCCACCTTCCAGGATTGCAGTGACTCAAAACCGGACACGCTCATCCCCTCACCCATGCTTCCTGCCCGCCGTCGCGAACGCGGTTTCAATCAGGCCAGAGATATTGCAGAAAGCCTGGGCCTGGCACTGAATATTCCAGTTGGCTCCGATATCGTTCGGCGCGTGTGCAAAGTTCAGGCACAGCGAGGGCTGGACAGGGAGGCCAGGCTGGCGAATATGCGCGGTGTTTTCGAGGTGTGTAAGGCGGTGCCAGAGAGGGTCGCTATCGTGGACGATGTGGTCACAACCGGTGCAACGGTAAGGGTTCTTGCATCGGTTCTGCGAGAGGCAGGAGCACAGGAGATTCAGGTCTGGGCACTGGCGCGAACACCTGGCTGAACTGGCTTCGTCTATACCAGTTTGCTCTTCACCAGATCGGCAATGGCCAGGCAAGACGTCAGCCCCGGCGATTCTATGCCAAAAAGATTTACCAGCCCCGGAACACCATGCTCCCCGGGGCCATCGACTCTGAAATCAAAAAAACTGCCCTCTGCATTTTTCAACTTCGGCCGGATGCCTGCGTAAGCTGGCTGAAGGCGCGCAACCTCAAGGCCGGGCCACCACTGCCTTATACCCGCAGCAAAAGCATGCACCCGCTCGGGGTCGACCGCATAATCTTCTCGCTCAATCCACTCTACATCCGGGCCGAAGCGTGCCTGCCCGGCCAGATCAAGAGTAAGGTGAACGCCCAGACCACCTGGCTCAGGAACCGGATAAATCAGGTTGCTGAAGGGATGGCGGCCGCTGTAACTGAAATAGACACCCCGGGCGAACCACTGCAATGGTTTCTGTTCATCGGGCAGCCCTTCCCAATTCCACGTCAGTGGCACCGCCCCTAACCCGGCGGCATTAACAAGATTCCGAACTTTGAGCGTGCACGGCATAGCGCCGGCGACCTTAAGCAAATGACAGTCAGCAGCCGATTCCACGCGCTCAACAGGAGAACGCAGCACCAACGATCCGCCCGCATCCTCCAGCTCACCCAGTAACGCGAGCATAAGGCCATGAGTATCCAGAATGCCGGTTTCCGGTGACCAGAGCCCGGCGCTGACACGGAGTTCCGGCAACTGCCGTGCAACGTCCTCACCGCCTACCAGAGACAGAGGAACACCATTGGCCGCAGCGTGCGACTGAATGCCCTCAAGCAAACGATTTTGCGCATCACTGGTGGCGATAATCCATTTACCACACTTCCGATACCCCACCTTTCGGCTTTCGCAGTAGTCGTATAATTGCCTGCGGCCTTCCACACACAGGCGGGCTTTCAGCGAGTTCTTCGGATAATAGATACCGGCATGGACAACCTCACTGTTTCGTGACGAAATGCCTTCGCCAAAGTGGTCCCCAGCCTCCAGAACAACCACATCCCGGCCTGTCTGAGCCAGCGCTCGGGCAACCGCAAGCCCCACGACACCTGCTCCGATAACAGCGGTATCCACTTCCAGAAGATCGCTTGTCACGAGATAAACCTGTTACCTGTTGAAGGTTTCCAATGAACAGAAACCGATGAGGCTTACGTTAACTCAATCCTGTACACGCAGGAAGCCATTGAAACATCCGGAGCCCGCATTACGGGAGGGCTGTCAAGCAGGTATACTGAGGCCCAAATTTGCCAGCCTGGCCTCGCTTTATGATGAATGTCTCAGCCCATCCTTATGATGCCCTGACGCCAGACGCAATTCTGGATGCCATGGAAGAGGCCGGTTTTGCGGTGAGCGGCCGTCTGTTTGCCCTGAACAGCTATGAAAATCGGGTTTACCAGATTGGGCTGGATGAGGGCGGCCCCGTGATCGCCAAGTTCTATCGCCCCGGCCGCTGGACAGAAGAACAGATACGGGAAGAGCATGAATTTACCCGGGAGTTGCTGGTAGCAGATATTCCGATCGTCGCACCGTTGGTGATGCCATCCGGTGATACACTCGGAAAACACGGTGACTTTTTTTTCGCAGTATTTAACCAACGCGGTGGCCAGGCCCCTGATACAAGCGTTACCGACACCCTCTACCGACTCGGACAGTGGCTCGGGCAGATACACAATATTGGCACTCTGAGGCCTTTTCAGCACCGCAAGTCCTTATCGCCTCTGGATGGTATGGAAGCGAGTAACCAGTTGCTGCTCGAAGGCGACTGGATCCCAAAGGATCTCCGGCCTGCCTGGGACAGCCTGATACCAGATCTGCTGACCCACTGCCGCGCCCGTATTGCAGATGCAGGCGAGGTTGAAACACTGCGACTGCACGGAGACTGCCATGCCGGTAACATATTGTGCCGCGATGAGCAGATGCTTTTTGTGGATCTGGACGATTGCCGTTCCGGCCCTGCCATTCAGGACATGTGGCTGCTGCTGAATGGTGAAGACATTGAACGCGGCGCGCAGCTGGGCGAATTATTGGAAGGCTATGAAATGTTCCGGGATTACAATCGCCGCGAGAGACATCTGATTGAGCCTTTGCGCTGTTACCGTCAGATCAGCCACTGCGCCTGGCTCGCAAAACGCTGGGACGATCCTGCGTTTCCGCGCTTTTTTCCATGGTTTTCCCAGCCCAGATTCTGGTCAGATCAGGTGCTATCACTGAGAGAACAGCTGGCAGCTTTGCAGGCGCCATCTATCGTACTTCCCGGTCAATACTGATCGTTCATTCACGTTCGAAATGAGGTAGACATGAGCCAGAACGAGGCCCGTTACACCATCCGCAGCCTGTTTGTGACCGCCCTGGCCACCATCATCGGTACCGTACTGGTGCTGGAGGTCAGCGGAAGAATCAACCATTCGGATAACAAGGATCATGTACCGGTCGGCGACTTCCAGGCGGTCCATATAAAGCCGGGCGAGACCTTCCGCATGTCACCCAAGGCCTCGGAGCTTCACGCAGTCTGTGAAAACGGCTATCTGGCCGTCGCTGCAGATGTAGACCCGTCCTTCCGTGGCATCCTTGTGGACTACAAAAATCGTGGCGTACGCTGTTACCGGCCCTCTCCTACCGCGCCGGCGGCAATGCCTCAACCCGATGCGCCCGGTCAGCCCGACATGCCTGTTCAACGAGAGGAACCCGCCAGCGATGAGTAAAACCGACCACTCACCGGAGCAACAGACAGACCGGCTTTTCGCCACGGAACGGCAGCCTGAAGACTTCCGGTTCGATGCGGCGGTTGCCCGCGTGTTCCCGGATATGATCCGTCGCTCCGTGCCCGGGTACACCACGATCATACCGATGATTGAAGTCATCACCGAACAGTATGCCCAGGCGGGATCCAACTGTTATGACCTGGGCTGCTCGCTGGGCGCGTCTACCCTGGCCATGCGTCACGGCATTTCGTTTGATAGCTGCTCTTTGGTGGGTGTCGATAATTCTGAAGCGATGATCGAGCGCTGCGAGCATTACATAGCATTGGACGATCACTCGCTGCCGGTCAGTCTTCGCTGCGAGAACATTCAGGAAACGGAACTTACGAATGCTTCCGTAACGACTCTGAATTTCACGCTGCAATTTGTTCCGCCAGAGCAGCGAACCAACCTTCTGAGAAAAATTGCCGAGGCCACTCAACCTGGTGGCGTGCTGATCCTTTCGGAAAAAATCCGCTTCGATTCCGAGGACGAGCAGGCTGTTCAGACGCGCCTCCACCATGAGTTCAAGCGTGCCAATGGTTACTCCGATCTGGAGATCAGCCAGAAACGCAGCGCCATTGAGCAGGTGCTGATTCCCGAGACGCTTGAAGCACACAAACAGCGCCTCACAGAAGCGGGCTTTGACCGGGTTCTGGTCTGGTATCAGTGCTTCAACTTCGTATCCATGATGGCTATCAAGGCCGACTGAACCCCATACGGAGAGCGAGCCATGTCGAATTTTGACTGGAAAACCTGTTTCGGCCAGCTTCTGGCTGAATTGGACGGTACTGGCCAGCGCATCTGGGCCGAGATCATAAGAGCCCAACTGACCCGCCGTTTTGACGAAACCCCCCACGGTGACCTTGGCCGGTGGCAGTCGGCACTGAACGTCCTCCCGGATATTTCCGGGATAGTATCCGAGCTGAATACCTCCGCGATTACCCTTGGCTCAACGGCAACCCTGAGCCTTAGCCAGCAACAAGCGCTTGAGAGCGGGCTCAGGGGTCTTATGCCTTGGCGCAAGGGGCCTTTTGACTTCTTCGGTACCCACATTGATACCGAGTGGCGTTCCGATTGGAAGTGGGATCGGGTTTCACCTTACCTTTCTGACCTGACGGGCCGCCGCATTCTGGACGTGGGTTGTGGCTCGGGTTACCACTGCTGGCGCATGCTGGGCGAAGGTGCAGGACGGGTGGTCGGTATTGATCCCGGGTTGCTGTTCCTGTTCCAGTTTCTCAGCGTAAAGCGCTACCTGCCTGAAACACCGATCGATCTGCTGCCCATCCGCGTGGAAGACCTGCCTGAAGGGCTCGAAGCCTTCGATACCACCTTCTCCATGGGTGTGCTATACCATCGCCGATCGCCTCTCGATCATCTTCTGGAGCTCAAAGGCACCTTGCGTAGGGGTGGCGAATTAGTGCTGGAAACTCTGGTGGTGGATGGGCCTGAAGGCTACAGCCTGATGCCCGAAGACCGCTACGGACAGATGCGCAACGTATGGTTTTTGCCGAGCTGTGACACGCTGCTGCGGTGGCTGGAGCGCACTGGATTTCGCAACGCCCGGGTTGTGGATGTTTCGAAAACCAGCATCGAAGAACAGCGCAGCACAGACTGGATGCGTTTCAATTCCCTTCAGGATTTTCTGAATCCAGATGACCCTGGCAAAACCATCGAAGGCTATCCCGGGCCAAAGCGTGCCACGATCATTGCAGAGAAACCCTGAGAACAAAAAAACCCGCCGTGCCGATTAAGGCAGAGCGGGTTTCTGAACCTCTTAACGCTTAACAGTCAAAAGGGTGACGCAGGACAATAGTTTCAATACGGTCCGGGCCGGTGGAAATAATATCGATCGGCGCTTCAATCTGCTTTTCAAGAAAACGGATATACGCCTTTGCATTCTCCGGCAACTGCTCGAGTTCAGTCAGCCCGAATGTGCTTTCGCTCCAGCCCGGCAACTCCGCATATACCGGCTCGATATCTTTATAGCTGGCACAACCGATCGGCGGACGGGTAACTTCGCCATCAGGCGTTTTATAGCCCACGCAGACCTTGACGGTTTCCAGCCCATCAAGAACATCCAGCTTCGTCAGGCAAATGCCAGACACGCTGTTGATCTGGATTGCATGGCGCAGGGCAACTGCATCAAACCAGCCACAACGGCGTGAGCGGCCGGTTGTTGTGCCAACCTCATTGCCTTTGACTGCCAAATGCTGCCCCATTTCATCAAAAAGCTCAGTGGGGAACGGACCAGAGCCCACGCGAGTGGTGTAGGCCTTTGTAATACCCAGTACATAATCGAGGTACAAAGGACCAAAACCCGAGCCGGTAGCGGTGCCGCCAGCGGTCGTATTGGATGAGGTTACGAACGGGTAGGTTCCCAGATCTATGTCCAGCAAGGAGCCCTGGGCGCCCTCAAACATGATGTCCTGACCGCGCTTGCGATAGCCGTGGAGCAAGTCGGTAACGTCCGCCGCCATCGGCAGAATTTCCTCACCCATCTGCATCAGCTCTTCCAGAGCAGCATCGATATCTTCAGCTTCTTCCTTGAAGTACTCAGTCAGCACGAAGTTGTGATAGGACATAATTTCCCGCAGCTTCACTTCGAAGTCTGCCGGGCTATGGAGATCGCCAAGACGAACGCCACGGCGTGAGACCTTATCTTCATACGCCGGACCGATGCCCCGGCCAGTGGTGCCGATTTTGTCGATCCCTTTAGCGCGTTCGCGGGCCTGATCTATACGCACGTGTGTGCGCAGAATAATCGGGCACGCCAGGCTGATACGCAGCCGGTCGCGGACCGCCACGCCAGAGGCCTCCAGCCCCCGAACTTCCTTCAGAAGGGCCTCTGGCGACAAAACCACGCCGTTACCAATCAGGCACTGAACGTTCTGCCGGAGAATGCCAGAGGGAATCAGGTGCAGAGCCGTTTTCTTGCCGTCAATGACCAAGGTATGACCCGCATTGTGGCCGCCCTGAAAACGAACCACCGCTGCGACTTTTTCAGTCAGCAGATCGACGATTTTACCCTTGCCTTCATCACCCCACTGGGTGCCCAGCACAACAACGTTTTTACCCATGATTCTCTCTCAATGCGCACACGGTATGGCGTGCGTCTTGCAAATTTGGCAAATGTACTTTCACGCGTTCGTAACAGCTCGCTGGTTTCAGCTCAGCGTCTGAACGACCCAATGATCACCCTGTTTCACCAGCTTCCGGTCGCACCCCCGGGTTGAGGGATCCACTCCGTTGTCTTCCGGTAGTGCCCGGACGACGATATCCGTCATCCGCAGTTCCGAGACCACCTGCTCCAGCACTGCATCATTGTCAGCAGGCGCCCACACGGCTTTGCTGCGACAGACCGAGCGCTTGCCCAGCGTTACCAGAGCCCTAATGTCAAGACTGAACCCTGTAGCCGGGCGTGCACGCCCGAAATCACTGCCAATGGCGTCGTAACGACCACCCTTTGCAACCGAATCGCCGTGGCCCGGCACATAAGCCGCAAACACCAGGCCGGTGTGATAGTTGTATCCGCGCAGCTCGCAGAAATCGAAACCAAAACTGACTTCCGGAAAATCTCTCTCCAGCATCTCCGCAACCCGACTCAACTGATCCAGGGCAGCACTCAGATTATCAGACGCGCCGGTCAGGATTCTACGCGCCTCGGCCAGCGCTTCCGGACCACCGCTGACGCGAGCAAGCTCACGCAGGCGCGCTCCCGCCGAACCGCTCGGGCAGTCACCAAGAAGCCTGTCCAGCTCAGGCACAGACTTGCGTGCCATGGCGTCGAAGATGGCCGCACTGGTATCCCGATCAAATTCGGCTTCACCAATGAGGCTTTCGTAGATGGATACGTGTGCCAGATCCAGATGAACTCTCGGAAGGCCAGCAATGCGAAGGGCCTCGAGCATCAGGCTGATGACTTCCAGGTCCGCAGATTCAGAAGCGCTGCCAAAAAGTTCACAACCCGCCTGAATCGGCGTACGCCCGGTCAACATGTGTTTTGGGCGGGTATGAAGTACATGCCCGGCATAACAAAGGCGAGTAATTCCTTCCTGCCCCAGAGTGTGGGCGTCGATGCGCGCAGCCTGAGGAGTCATATCGGCGCGAACACCCATCATGCGCCCGGTCAGCTGATCAGTCAGCTTGAAGGTCTGCAGTTCGAGGTCGTGTCCGGTGCCGGTAAAAAGGGATTCGAGGTATTCGATAAGCGGCGGGATTACCAGTTGATAGCCCCAGCGCTGGCAGGTATCCATTACTTCCCGGCGCAGGGATTCTATCTGTCCGGCCAGTGGCGGCAAGATATCCTCCACTCCGTCCGGCAGTAACCAGCGATCAGATACTGTCATGAGATTCCGTTGTCCATCCTGCGCACTCCTTCTCATTATGCAGAAGAAGTGCCCAGTTTTTTAGGGTGACATTCGGGGGCAAAAAAACCCGAACCAAAACCTGAAGGATTTTACACTGTTGGTGAGCACAAAAAAACCGGAATACCTGGGCATTCCGGTTTTTCGGCGTACAGAGCGAGGTTTAGCTTCCGCCCTTTGAATCCTTCAGGAATCTCATGAAGTCACTTTTGGCGTCAATAACCATGAGATCGCCTTTGTCAGAAAACGTATTCCGGTATGCCTGAAGGCTACGATAGAAGCTGTAGAACTCCGGGTTGGAGCCGTAAGCCTCTGCGTAAGTCCGGGCAGCTTCACCGTCGCCTTCGCCCCGAGTTGTTTCCGAGGAGGCAAATGCCTCCGCCAGTGTCACAGTTCTCTGACGATCAGCATCAGCGCGGATACCTTCCGCCAACTCACGTCCACGGGAGCGAAATTCCTGAGCCAGTTTTTCACGCTCAGTCGCCATACGACGATAGACGTTCTCACTGACCTGCCCCGGGAATTCGATGGCCTTGACCCGGATATCTTTTACATCAATACCGAACTCCTTGACGGACGTTTCATTAACCCGGTCACGCAGGTTAAGCATCAGCTCATCACGCTGACCTGAAACCACTTCGTGCATGGTGCGGATACCAAACTCATCTCGCAGGCCATTATCCACCCGGGATAACAACAGCGACTGAGCACGAAACTCATCTCCGCCGGTAGCCCGGTAGAACTGATCCACATCGCGGATTTTCCAGGCGATATAGGACGTGACATCGAGCGGCTTCTTTTCAACCGTCAGATACTGCCGCGATGGCAGATCCATGGTCAGCACGCGGATATCAAACTCCCGAACCTGATCGATGACCGGTACCTTGAAGTGAATGCCTGCCTGGATGTCGGTCTCAACCAACTCACCAAACCTGAGCATGACCCCACGGTGGGTTTCCGGAATAATAAACACACTCGAAAGTACCAGCAGGACAACGATAAGAGCGCCTGCAAGACCCACTACACTTTTAGGTCCCATGATTATCTGCTCCTCCGGGTATTAGTGTCCTGTCTGGTTCGAATCTCCTGGATAACCTGATCAGTGACGCTCTGGATGTCCATCTGCCCATCGCTGCCGGAAGACTGGCTTCCACTCCGTGACATCGTGCCCTGAGTCAAACGATCCAGCGGCAGATACATCATATTGCCACTGCTTTCGGTATCCACAAGAATCTTGCTGCTATTCGAGAGCACCGTTTCCAAAGTCTGCAGGTACATACGCTCCCGGGTTACGACCGGTGCCATCTGATACACCGCCAACAACTCCAGGAAGCGGGCGGTCTCACCGCGAGCACGCTCGATAACTTCTTCTTTATACGCGCTGGCCTCTTCGATCATGCGCTGGGCCTGACCACGGGCTTCAGGAACTACCTTGTTGCGGTAGGTTTCTGCTTCTTCCTTCACACGCTGCTCGTCTTCACGGGCACGCTGAACCTCACGGAACGCGTCTTGTACCGCCGGAGGCGGCTGGGTGCTTTCAACGTTAACACGGACAATTTCGAGGCCGGTCCCATATTCCTGAAGAAAGCCCTGAAGGCGCTGTTCAACACGAACGGCCAGCTCGGCACGCCCCTCAGTAAGCACATCATCCAGGGAGGAGCTGCCTACTTCGTGGCGCAGAGCACTGTCGGTGGCAAACTCCAGTGCCTGGTTGGAGTCCCGGACGTTCAGCACGTAATCGCGGGCATCGCCAACGCGGTACTGCACCTGCAAGTCAACCGTGACCAGGTTTTCGTCCTGAGTCAGCATCTGACCGCTGGACTGAGCAGTTCTCACACTGGTGACGAGCACTTTGGTGACATCATCAATCAGCGGCACCTTGAATCTCAGGCCGGGGCTTTCGGTCTTGGAATACTCTCCAAACCTCAGCACAACCGCGCGTTCCTGCTCGTTCACCGTGTAGAACGACTGGAAGATCACGTAGCCCACAACGAGAATGGCTGCCAGCGCGAGAACGGCACCAAAACTGCCCGCCGCGCCTGAACCGCCACCGCTGTTACCGCCATCGCCGCTCGATTTTTTGCCTTTGCCACCCAGCATTTTGTTGAGTTTGTCTAGACCCTTTTTCAGCGCCTCATCAAGGTCTGGTGGCCCCTGATCATTTCCGCGACGACCACCACCATTTCCCCAGGGGTCATTATCGTTGCGGTTTCCACCCGGTTCATTCCAGGCCATAGTGCTCTCCGTTCCAAAGATTTCGAATGGCTGCAAATACTAGGGATTTATCATCGCCCCGGCAATAGCTGCTATGATTTCAGGCTTGCCTATTATCCAGGCGCACCATTTCTTCACTCATGCCTGCACGGCTCAGAAGCTGCAGCCAGTCCCGGTATTCCAGCCGGGTTTCAAGCACCGTTTCTCCGGTTTCCCGGTGTTCTTCGCTGAGCACCGAGCCAGCCTCATGCAGGAGCGCCCGGAGCTTGCCGTCAGCAGGCCCGAGCAAAACAAAGTGGTGAACAACATCTTCCGCCAACCGCTCAACAATGGCATCGTAAAGCCCGTCAATGCCTGCCCCCGTAACGGCCGAAACCCAGGCCCGCACAGGAACCCCATCTTCATTGCGCTCAACTCGTGGCGTAAAATCGTCCAGCAGGTCTATTTTATTAAACACCTGAAGCACGGGGATTTCATCGGCGCCGATTTCTACCAGCACATTTTCAACCTGCTCAATGTTTTCATCACGACGGCTGTCGTGACTGTCAACAACATGCAGCAGGATGCTTGCTTCCGTCGTCTCTTCCAGGGTTGCCCGGAATGCCTCAACCAGCTTGTGCGGCAGATGCCTTATGAAACCTACGGTATCCGCCATTACGACCGCCCCGACATCCGGAAGTTCCAGGCGTCGGATAGTAGGATCCAGTGTTGCGAACAACTTATCTGCAGCGTAGACGGTCGAAGAGGTAATCCGGTTGAACAGAGTGGACTTGCCGGCGTTGGTATACCCGACCAGGGATACCGTCGGAATATCGGCTCGTTTACGTGCACGGCGACCTTGATTGCGTTGCCGGCGCACTTTCTCGAGACGCTTATGAATGGACTTGATGCGCTCACGCAGCAGCCGGCGGTCAGTTTCAAGCTGGGTTTCGCCGGGGCCACGCAGACCGATACCACCTTTCTGGCGCTCAAGGTGCGTCCAGCCGCGAATCAGGCGCGTTGACATGTGTTCAAGCTGAGCCAGCTCTACCTGCAGCTTGCCTTCGTGCGTACGTGCGCGCTGCGCAAAAATATCGAGAATGACTCCCGTGCGATCCAGCACGCGACACTGGAGTTCGCGCTCAACATTTCGCTCCTGCCTGGGGCTGAGTGCATGATTGAAAAGAACAACATCAGCTTCATGCAGCGTTACCGCATCCCGGATTTCCTCAAGCTTGCCTTCTCCTACGAACAGCCTGGGGGTTGGCTGTTTGCGGGATCCGGTTACCGTGCCAACCGCTTCAACTCCAGCCGATGACACAAGTTCCCGGAACTCATCCGGATCTTCAGAGCCATCATGGGACGTAAAATCGATGTGGACGAGGATAGCTCGCTCACCGACATCAGGGCGCTCAAACAAAGGGCATCAACTCCAAAACAGTCAGTTTTCAATATTATAAAAACAAACACCCGCGGCCATCGGAACCCAGAGGCTCGTCAGGAACGCGGGTGGAAATACCGGCAACCGAATCAATTCAGTCTTCAGGCTCACCCTCTTCCGCCGGATTCTGCTGCGGAAGGCGTACATTCCGTGCAGGCACAACGGTGGAGATTGCGTGCTTGTAAACCATCTGGCTGACCGTATTTTTCAGTAAAATCACAAACTGGTCAAAAGACTCTACCTGCCCTTGCAGTTTGATGCCGTTAACCAGAAAGATGGAAACCGGAATGCGTTCCTTGCGTAAGGCATTGAGGTAAGGGTCTTGTAACGAATGCCCTTTTGACATGGGTTTTCTCCTGTTTATAGGTAAATGCAGATCGTCATTATTAAGTGCTAAATGTGGTATGAGTTTTGATTTTTTTCAAGGCTGCCTCAACGATAAAACCGTCTTCGCTGTCCAGCCAGTTCAAATCAGACCACTTTCGGAGCCAGGTAAGCTGCCGTTTGGCAAGCTGACGGGTAGCCGCAACGCCTTTACTTACAAATGCGTCATAATCATCTTCGCCGGACAAGTGACTCCAGGCCTGACGATAACCGACACAGCGCATGGAAGGGAGGTCCCGGTGCAGATCACCTCTGCTCATCAAAGCACAGACTTCGTCCAGAAGCCCCCTTTCCAGCATATTTACAAAGCGCCGGTGTATCCTGTCGTGAAGCACTCGCCTTTCCGGAGGTACCATGGCAAGCTGGATTACAGTATACGGAAGCGATGAAGTTTCGTCTGCCTGCCATTGAGTAAAATAAGTGTAATCCTCAATATCCTGGCGGCCCGCCCCTTGCTGACCTGTCTGTTGCCCAGAGGGCTGACTGCATTCAGCCTCCCAGAAAGCCGAAATCGGCCGACCAGTCAGGCGGATAACTTCCAGAGCTCTCAAGAGGCGCTGGCGATTATTTGGATGAATCAGTTTAGCCGCTACCGGATCGCGTGCTTGCAGCTCTTCGTGCAGCGCAGACCACCCAAGCTTTTCCGCCTCTGCCTCAAGCGTTCTGCGCAACGCCGGGCTCGCCGCGGGCAGCCCTGACATGCCGTGCATCAGCGCCTTGAAGTACATCATGGTGCCGCCTACCAACAACGGGATACGCCCGGCAGCGGATATTTTTCCCATCTCAACCAGCGCATCACGGCGAAAATCGGCAGCGGAATAGGTTTCAGACGGGTCACAGATATCAATCAGCCGATGGGGAGCCCGGGCCAGTTCATCGGCCGTGGGTTTGGCCGTGCCGATATCCATGCCACGATAAATCATTGCGGAATCGACGCTGATGATGTCGCAGGGCAGCTGTTCGCATAGCGCCATGGCCAGATCCGTCTTGCCAGAGGCCGTAGGCCCCATCAAAAAGATGGCGGGAGGCTTACCCTCTGCACCACTGGCATTATTGGCTTGTGGCGCCTTCAATGGCACTCTCAATGGCACTCTCAATGGCACTCTCAATGGCGTTCTCGATGACACTCTAGCGCCCCCGCAGAAACAACTTGTCCAGCTCTGTCAGAGTAACGAGCGTCCAGGTGGGGCGCCCGTGATTACACTGCCCGCTGCGTTCCGTTGCTTCCATATCTCGTAGCAGAGCGTTCATTTCCGGAATGGTCAGCTGGCGATTTGCCCGTACAGAACCATGGCACGCCATGGTGCCCAGAAGCTCATGGGTAACGGCTTCGACCCGATCACTTTGGCCGTGCTCAATCAGGTCCGATAACACGTCCCGCACGAGTTGCTCTGTATCGGCGCCCCGCAACAGCGCCGGTGTCTGACGAACGGCGAGCGTCTCCGGCCCGATACGTTCGATCTGCAGCCCAAGCTGTTGCAGCTCTTCTCCGTGGGTTTCCGCCAATGCAGCCTCTTTCTGGCTTACTGCAAGAGAAAGCGGTACCAGCAGGGGCTGGCTTTTCAGATCCTGCTCTGCCAGTGCACGTTTCATTCGTTCGTAGGTGATGCGCTCATGGGCCGCGTGCATATCGACTACGATCATCCCGGCACTGCCTTGAGCCAGCACATAGATGCCATGCAACTGGGCAATGGCATAACCCAGAGGCGGCTCCTCATGACCGTCCGCGTCAGCCGGATGATTCAGCGGCGACGAGTAAGCTGCATCATCACTCCCAAACGACCCCGGCTCTTGCCGGGCACTGACACCACCGCCACTGAGGGATTGATAAAAACCCATCTGATCACTGGCCCGCCATTCCTGCTGTGGCGTTACCTGCCCTCCAAAACCGGTACTTGGAGCGTGACCGCCTGTCGAAGGCATCGCTGGCTGCCCGTTCCATGGCTGGCGCTCGACTTGCGTTGCCCCGGCGGCCATCGCCTCTTCCTGCCCCGCAGTCTCGCGACCGAAAGATTGGGCAACTGCACCCCGAAAATGGTCGTCCGGTCGCACATCTGCCAGAGCCTTGTGCAGCGTACGGAAGATAAAATCGTGAACCAGGCGACCATCGCGAAAGCGCACTTCGTGCTTGGTCGGATGCACGTTGACATCAACGGTGGCGGGATCAACTTCAAGGTAGAGGACAAACGCCGGGTGACGGTTGTTGTAAAGCACATCGCGGTACGCCTGGCGTACGGCGTGAGCGACCAGACGGTCACGGATCACACGGCCGTTGACAAAGAAATACTGCAGATCGGCCTGGCTGCGGGAGAAAGTGGGCAGTGCTACCCAGCCCCACAGGCGCAAACCGGTGGCTTCTGCGTCAATTACCACCGCGTTGTCGATAAACTTCTGTCCGCACAGCGCGCCAATGCGGCGTTCCCTGTCCAGTATGGATTCCGCTGGCCGGAGGTTCTGAACAACACGCTGATTGTGCCGCAGGGTGAAGCCCGCATCGAATCGGCTAAGCGCCTGACGCCGCAAGCATTCCTCTACATGATTGAATTCGGTTTTTTCGGTACGCAGAAACTTGCGCCGCGCCGGAGTATTGAAAAACAGATCGCGGACTTCAACGGTTGTGCCGACGGGATGTGCAGCTGGAGAGATTCGGGCATCCATGTCACGCCCCTCGACCTCCACCCGGGAAGCCGCTTCCTGCCCCTCTGTGCGAGAGGTCAACGCAAGGCGCGACACAGAGCTGATACTGGCCAGAGCTTCTCCCCGGAAACCGAGGGACGCCACGGACTCCAGATCATCAAGACTGGCAATTTTGCTGGTGGCATGGCGACTGAGAGCCAGAGGCAAGTCATCTTCAGCGATACCGCTGCCGTCATCGCGCACCCGGATCAGCTTTACGCCGCCCTGCTCCACTTCAACATCAACTCGGTCTGCGCCCGCATCGAGCGCGTTTTCAACCAATTCCTTGACGACAGATGCAGGGCGCTCAACCACCTCGCCCGCGGCAATCTGGTTCGCCAGCCGCGGCGAGAGCAATCGGATGGAGGGCATATTTCGGAACTACCTCTTGTTCAGGATGAGGGAATACGAATGGTTTGCCCTACCATAACACGGTCGTTCCTCAGGCCGTTAAACTGCATCAGCTCACTGACGGTGGTCTGGTTTTCCCGAGCCACCCCTGAGAGCGTATCGCCGCTCTGCACCCTGTACTGGCTGACGCGACCGCCACCCTGTCGATTCTGTTTCTGCCATGCCAGCAACGTTCCAGGCGGGGGCGTTTTACGGAAGTACTCATCAACACCGTTCATGATGGCGCCAGCCAGTTTGCGGCGGTACCAGTCCGTAGCCAGATTTTTCTCTTCCTGGGGATTGGAGATGAACCCCGCCTCTACGAGAATCGATGGGATATCCGGTGATTTGAGCACCGCAAATGCAGCCTGCTCCACGCCAGGCTTGTGCAAATGAGCCACGCCGTTGAGCTTGCCAAGTATCGAACTCCCTACCCCCAGGCTGGCGTTAATACTGGCCGTCATGGACAGATCAAGCAATACGCCCGCCAGCATGTCATCGCGCCCATCGAGAGACACACCTCCCGTTCCGCCGATGAGGTCAGAGCGATTTTCACTCTGCGCTAGCCAGCGCGCCGTTTCACTGGTGGCACCGCGCTCAGACAGCGCAAACACTGAAGCGCCTTTAGGCTGAGGAGTCCGGAACGCGTCCGCATGCACCGATATAAAAAGGTCGGCGCTGTATTTTCGGGCCAGAATGGTGCGATTCCGCAGCCCGATATAGTAGTCTCCGGTGCGGGTAAGCTTGGCGGTATAACCCGGCCGTTTATTGATCATATCCTCAAGAATATGAGACATTTTCAGGACGACATCTTTTTCCCGGGTTCCCCTTGGCCCTATGGCACCCGGATCTTCTCCGCCGTGGCCTGCATCAATAACCACGATTACATCGCGCTTGCCGGCTGAGTTGTGGGTTACCGTTGGCTTGGTCGCCTTTTCCAGCCGGCTGCCACTTTCATCAATAAGGTCAAGCACAAGGCGATGCCCATACTGCTGATTGGGCTCCAACTGAAAGCTCCTGGGTTTGATATCGCTGGCAAGATCAAGAACCACTCGCAGATCGGTACCATTACGCTTCGCACTGCGGATGCGTCTTACAGGGCTGCCTGTCAGATCAAGTTTCCCAAAGTCCGTTTTCAACCGGGTGTCTTTCAGATCAATCACCAGGCGCGACGGGTTGCTCAGGGCGAACATGTTGTGATCGACCTTGCCCGCCGTATCCAGCACCAGACGGGTGTGGTCGGGCGCCGGCCAGATGCGGATACCCTCAACCTGAGTTCCAGCGTGAGCCAGCGTGGTTGCCGCCAGCAGCCACAGTGCCATCAAGGCCACCAGGGTTGTCATTGTCAGCTCGAGTCTTTTCATACGGCTTGCCTGTTTGTCTGGTTTCGGTCAATCAATGGCCCGGCTCAATCAGTTCCAGCTCGTTCAAAAGTGACGCGCCCAACTCAGAGCGCGCCCGGACAACTGCCGAGCGGCCTTCGCCCTGATATTCAAGATGGATTTCGAGATCCGGTTGCGGCAAAAGCCCGTCACCACGTTCCGGCCATTCAACAAGACAAAGGCTGTGGCCGTTGAAGTAATCCCGAATACCCATGTATTCAAGCTCTTCAGGGTCTCCCAGCCGATACAGATCAAAATGATAGGTCGGCGGAGTCAAGTCTTCGTATGGCTCAACAAGCGTATAAGTCGGGCTCTTCACCGCGCCCTCATGTCCGAGACCTTTGATAACGCCCCGACTGAGCGTGGTCTTACCCATTCCGAGATCGCCTTCGAGAAATATCGTCAGCCCCTGGTCTGACTCTTTTGCCAGACGAGCCAGTTCACGGCCCAGCCTTTCGGTCTCGGCCTCGTCTTCCAGAAACAGCCTGCACTCGTTCCCGAAAATGCTCACTCCCCCTCCTCGCTGCCGTTACTGACCGGCTCTGCTTCCCGGAAAACTTGCGGTAGTGCCTCAATCACGTCGGTGGGTATCAATCCCATATATCCTTTGTCAGACGAAGCTCTGCAGGCGGCCTCAAGATGTACCACGGCCCCCAAAACGGCAGCGTGGAGAGGTGAATCCTTCATCTGCGCATAAAGCGCACCAATGATTCCCGATAACACATCTCCCATGCCCCCGGTCGCCATACCCGGATTACTGCCGCCGGCAACATCCACAGCGTCCGTGCCGGATGCGATAATCGTCCCTGCCCCCTTGAGCAAGATCACACCGCCGTAGAGGGACTGCAGCTTGTTGGCCGCCGCCATACGATCCGCCTCTATTTCCGGAACCAGGCAGTTCAGCAGTCTTGCCGCTTCTCCCGGGTGCGGCGTCAAAATCTGATTGCTGAAAGGCATTGCGACCCGGGACGAAAGCAGATTCAGGGCGTCAGCATCCAGAACGCGAGGCTTACCGCTTTCAACCACCTGTTGCAGCATCTGCTGTCCCCAGGCGCTCTGCCCCAACCCCGGCCCACAGACCACTACCGATGCGGCATCCAGCAGTGCTGGCAGTTCCGAGCCATGGGTCAGGCCGTGAACCATGACCGACGGGCATCGCGCCAAGGCGGCCGTCATGTGCTCAGGACGCGTTGCCAGCGAAACCAGCCCGGCACCTGAACGCGCCGCCGCTTCTGCAGCCAGCAATCCGGCGCCTCCAAACCCGCGGTCTCCTGCCACAACCAGAACATGACCAAAGCGGCCCTTGTGTGCGTTTGCCGGGCGAACAGGCAACCAGTCGCGAACGGAAGGCCAGCGTCGGAGCCTGGCTATCGGGCTCTCGCCGCTATCGGCGACGCCGACACTAACATTCAGCGCTTCAAAAACCACATCGCCACACACTGCAGCACCCTGACCGGTATACAGACCGGCCTTGCGCCCGATAAACGTGACGGTCATGGCAGCCTGCACTGCCTCGCCCTTGGCAGCACCGGTGGTGGCATTCAGCCCGGATGGCAAATCCACCGCCAACACAGGAAGCCCGGAGCGGTTGCATTGTGCAATCATCGCAGCAAATGGCTCTCTGGGCGCTCCGGAAACACCGGTACCGAGCATTGCATCAACAATCAATGTTGCTGTCTCAAACAACCTCTCCAGCTCTGACTCGCCGATATCCGCCAGCTCCAGAACCTCCACACCATCCGCGACAGCCTTTTGCCACGCCTTGCGGGCATCTCCACTCAATTTTTCCGTGGGAGCAACTGCAACACAGTGCACAGTGAAACCGTGCCGAACGGCATTTGCCGCTATCAGATATCCATCGCCACCGTTATTGCCCGCGCCACACAGTACCAGCAAGGGTTCCATACCGGGCCAGCGCATAACCAGCCGGCGAAATGCCGCGCGGGCTGCGGACTGCATCAGTTCAAAACCGTCAACGCCCTGTTGTTCAATCACATACTGATCAATGCGGCGCACAGAATCGGCGGAAAACAGCGCATCTGATAAACTGCCTCCAGCGTGCTGTGGCATGAGCCTTTGCTCCCGTTACAGAAACCGGTTTAAGAAAATTGGCCAGCTATCTGTAAAGCATAGCAAAACCTTTGAAAAGGTCATAACTTAATCAAATTAAATCTCCGTACCCTCCTCTTTAAAAGTCGGGTATAAACAGCGGCATCTATGAGCAAGACAGAAACTGATACGTCTATAGCACCGGAACTGGCTGATTTACCGGCACTTATCCGGCAATGGGCCGGGGACCTCGGGTTTTCGGATACGGGCATCACGACGGCTGATACCGGTGAACATGCCCGGCACCTGCAGGACTGGCTGAACAAGGGTTATCAGGGCGAGATGGAGTACATGGGCCACCACGGGGATAAACGCTATACCCCGACGTCTCTGGTGCCGGGCACAACCCGCGTCATCTCCGTGCGCATGGATTACATGCCCACGCCTGACAGCCCTAAAGAAGCACTTACTAACCGGGAAAACGCCTACATTACTCGCTACGCCCTTGGCCGTGATTACCACAAGCTGATCCGCAAACGGCTGGCAACCCTGGCGAAAAAGATTGACGAGGTCGTAAGCGGATATGACCACCGGGCCTTTGTAGATAGCGCTCCTGTGCTGGAGCGAGCGCTCGCTCAAAGGGCGGGCCTGGGCTGGATCGGCAAGAACAACATGTTAATTCACCCGAAGGCCGGGTCATTCTTTTTTCTTGGCGAAATATTCACCAGTGCACCTCTGCCGGTAGACCCCGCCTTTGAAACTGACCACTGCGGCAGCTGTTCGGCTTGTCTGGACATGTGCCCGACCAATGCTTTTGTGGGGCCGCACAATTTGGACGCCCGGCGCTGCATCAGTTATCTCACTATTGAACTCAAAGGCAGTATTCCGGAGGGGTTGCGCTCGCTAATGGGCAATCGGGTTTTTGGCTGCGATGATTGTCAGCTCGTTTGCCCTTGGCAGAAATTCAAGAAACCCACCCGTGAAGATGACTTTCAGCCCAGGCATGGCTTGAACAATAGCTCTCTGGCGGAGCTGTTTTTATGGACTGAGGAGCAGTTTCTGAAGCGCACCGAGGGCTCGGCTATTCGCCGCACCGGATACGAGGGCTGGTTGCGCAATCTGGCGGTTGGGCTGGGCAATGCGCCTTCGACCATTCCGGTCATTGAAGCTCTTAAACAGCGCGCGGACTATCCTTCGGATATGGTCCGCGAGCATGTTCAATGGGCTTTGGCGCAACACGGTTTATAGTTTGAAGAAGTGCTCGCGGTAGTGGCGCAGTTCGTTGATTGAATCGCGGATGTCGTCCAGTGCCAGGTGGCTGCCCTGTTTCTTTACGCCTTCCAGCACATCCGGGCGCCAGCGGCGGGCCAGCTCTTTTACGGTAGAGACGTCAAGGTTGCGGTAGTGGAAGAAGTCTTCCAGTTCGGGCATGTATTTCACGAGGAAGCGGCGATCCTGGCCGATGCTGTTGCCACACAGCGGGGATTTGCCTTTTCCCATGTATTCTTTGAGGAAGGCGAGGGTTTGCTGTTCGGCTTCGGCTTCTGAAACCTTGCTTTCCTGAACGCGTTTGGTGAGGCCGCTTTCGCCGTGGGTCCGGGTGCACCATTCGTCCATGGCGTCGAGCAGGCTGTCAGGTTGGTGAATTGCGACAACCGGGCCTTCAGCTACCAGATTCAGTTCGGAATCGGTGATGATGGTGGCCATTTCGATGATGCGTTCTTTTTCCGGATCAAGGCCGGTCATTTCCAAATCAATCCAAACCAGGTGGTTACCTGCTGACATTCGTTATTCCCTCAATTCTCTGACTTTGGAGTAGGTGGATTGGCCGCTTGCTTTCCGGGAACCGCTACGAGCACATCCATGTGCGCTTGTCGGCGGCCATCCTTGGCCGCCGGCATTCCCGGAAAGCAAGCGGCCAATCCACATCGAAACTCTGTGATATATCCCGCCGGGCTCAAGCATTCCGAATGCCGGTGCAACCCTGCCCCGTAACTCGGCGTTATACCGTAAATACCTGTTAATGCCGTATGATGGCACAGCAACGACACCACTTTCATCCGTGTTAACTGA
>TARA_R110001606_G_scaffold122966_4_pt1 | contig 27968 bp, 22 predicted proteins | sample TARA_R110001606 | Tara Oceans TARA_R110001606 (sample SAMEA4398315) | marine metagenome | biome: Polar Biome; feature: [SRF] surface water layer (ENVO:00010504); material: water (ENVO:00002006), including particulate matter (ENVO:01000060) such as... | depth 5 m
AACGGTGAATTTTGGAATTTAAAATACGGTTGGTTGACAACTGGTGATCATTATAATACAGGCTCGAATACAGATACGACATATCGTATTGACGTGCAACATGCTTCAGATTTTGTTAAAGGTAAAATATCACATACAGCAAGTTTATCAATAACACCTACAAATGATGATCATTATTCTATATGGTCTTCTCCAGATAGTATAAATAATAATCTTGTACGTATAGGAGGATCGACTGGTTCATCTGATAGTAAAAATGCATATGCGTATATACAAAATCTACAAGGATCCGCAGGAACATTTAGTGGTTCGATGCAAGAATACCGCGAATGGTTAGAATTTGTCAATGAAGAGGGATTTAATGATCATACGTTGAATCCTACATCATATGTAAGTTCACTTACTGCAACATCATCATTTGATACATTGGTCCGGCAATATACATTAGGTTCAGATACGATAGGTATTCCATTAAATACAAATCAAACAATTATATCATCTAGCCATCCTAATCAATCAATCAAGAATTTTAGAAAGCCAATTGGTTCTGATAAGACAAATGCCGAAGCATATGGTTTTAGTGTACCGACTGATGTACAACGTGGTAATTTTATACCGGTAGAAGAGACATATTATGTACGAGGAGCTTCGCTCGGAGCTAGCAATCCTAGGTCGCAAAAAATACGATTAGAAGATAATGAATTGGTTAGACGACTATCACCTACAAATACTGGAGAAGTGTCTTCATTTGACAATGCTCCTTTAGACTCTAATAAATTAGGATTGTTTTATAGTTTCGCAGATCAGGTAAATAAAGATATTTTTAATCATACCGGACGTGTTGAATTAGATGATTACGTAGGTGATCCAGATGGTGAATATCAACAATCCTATAGTGATTTGAGATACTTCTCGAGAGAATATTGGAGAAAGTTTTCTGATGGGTCAGATGTAAATACATTTAATAGAATTTTTAGTCAATATGATTTTTCTATTTTTAGCCAGATAAAACAAACTTTACCAGAACGAGTAGATGAAGCAACTGGATTGTTAATTGAGCCTAATATATTAGAAAGATCAAAAGTAATTATTACAAAGCCTATTAAAGTTGATGAGCCATTTTATGATGCATTTGTACAACAAGTACAGCCGACTGCATCTAGTGATTCAAATTTACAATATGAAGGAATTATTGATAATGGTGAGACAGCTGTATTAACGCCTAGTGCTGAGAAATTAGATGATTTAACCGGTACTGCATACCAAGTACGATATACCGGAAGTATGCGATATTGTACTATTGAAACATCGCCTGTAGATGAAATGGCATCTTATACAGCTTCTATTATTGACAGTAATTTTACGGATCCTAGAGTAGGTGGTCCTGTTTTTAATAATGAGTTTGAAAATCAAACAATGCTGTTTCAACCAGATCATTCGTTAACGAATTTAAGTTCGTGGACATTAGCAGATCAGACTATAGATAAAAATGAATGGCAGCAAGGTATAGCAACTGGAGATGATGAATACCATCTTGCATCTAGCTATCGAGCAATTGCCGGTAGAAGAGATTTTAAACCGATTCGTTTACTAACAGAAAATACATATCCTCATGACGTGTTAGTAAAACCAACTATCACACTAAACATGTCTCAGTCGTACTCGTACGATGGAATAACCCCGACTTATAATTCGGCTATAACAGAATCAAATACAATAAGTCTGAAGATTGGTATGTACGATCCGGAAGAAGAAAATAATACTAGATCTCGTATATTAAATTATTTAGAAGCTACCGATGCAATTATTGATAGCGCTTCGATTAATAATCAAACCGATGTTAAAATTACATTAGATCCAGTTAAGGTAAAAGCTTATACAAATCCAGCATTTCATTTTAATTTCCTTGGCAATGCCGGCCGACAACCTGCCTCATCTTCTTTATCATCATCAATTGTAAATACTACGGTATCAGCATCATTTGATATATCAAATTACGGATCTGGAGATGCGTTTGTACAATTGGGAGATATTAGTACAAATGCATCTACTGGTTATGTGTTTTGGGCAGCTTTACAAGCAGCTGGTACAGATATTTATGTAGTTAGAGATAGCCCCACTTCTGCAGATTATAATGATGGCGCTAGTAATGTAAGAGCTGGGTATTTAGGTGCTATTGACGGAGATACTTTTGGTTCTGGTAATAATCAGCCGTTATCAGGATCGTTTGTTACTAGAGAAATTTTTGATGAACAGCCTGGTACATTTGCATCGAATAAGAATGGCGTCACATTAAATGCAGTTTCATCATCAACAACAATTCATAGTACAAGTTTTCCAGGAACGCCAAATATTAACATATCATTAAAAAAATTACATGTGGATTATGAACTACAAGAAGTATGTCATAGGGCGACAAATGAATTAATTGATAACTGTAGAAAAAGTAGTATTTATGATACGGTGATATATCATTATTCTGGATCGGATACTATTGCAAATAAATATAAACGTGATTTTGATGCGGCAGTTAGTGAATCAAAATACTTATTTTATAGCAGTAGTTTAATACAATCATGTTATCGTGATGATTTTTATCGGTATTCGGTACAACATATGGCAACAGTAGGAACGCAATTAACAGCTCCAAGTGTAAATTCGCCATCAGTTAATGCGGCATTAGGAAATAAACCAGTTGTAGAAATATTTGAAGTTAATGCCAATCAAATTTTCTATAACAAGACGCCAAAACAGCCATCTAGAAACAATAGACTAGATCCTGGTAATTTAAGCGTTAGATAATTTGCGAATAGCATATTTATTAATAAAGCGGAGTAATAATGGGATATTTAGATAATAGTACGATTACGGTGGATGCAATTCTAACTAAAAAAGGTAGAGAATTGTTAGCACGTGGTCAAAATGAATTTCAGATAACACAATTTGCGTTAGCGGATGATGAAGTAGATTATGATTTATATAATCCAGAGCATCCTCTAGGGACGGCGTTTTATGGCGCTGCAATTGAAAACATGCCGGTGACGGAAGCGTTAACTGATGAATCACAAATGATGAAGTATAAATTGGTCACGTTGCCTAAAGGTACTGCACGTATACCGGTCATATCAATTGGTCAAACAGAACTAGAATTAGGCGATGGGCAGCAAGCTGTTATTAGACCTGCAACAACTAATTTTGCGCAAGGCAATACATCATTTGGATATACAGCAATATTATCTGATTCTGATGCAGCTGAAATAGTAGCTACTAGATCTGCTCCTAATCAATCCGGAGCATCTGTTCCGCAATTTATTGGTGATAATGAAGCAGCTCAGACTGTAACGGTTACCGGAGCTGAATTCCAGATTACTGCAAAAGGTCAATTGACAAGTACACGTACGGCTACTATATTATTTATAGGTAATGAAACAGGTGGTAGAGCAACGTTAACAATAACTATAAGACCTACTCAGCTTCAGTCAATTCAAAACATCCAAGCATCATAAAAGGAAAATATAAATGGGATTAGCAAATAGACAAATCATACCGGGTCGATTAAGATCGAGAAATGCCGCAGCACAAGGAGCTGTTGAAGCAGCTGCGAGGCAATTAGCAGATCGGATTATACAAGAACGGTTGGCAGCTAGGCAGCGTTCAAGAAATGGACGTACATACAACAATTTTGATCCATTGGATGATGTTTTAGCAAATAACGTTGAAACTGTAACCGCTGGATTATTTTCTGGTAATACTGGTAGTTTAATGACATTCCATGTAGATTCTTCTGCAACTGCTCAACAAAATACGTATTTTAGAACTATATCTCAAAAAGCATCTAACGACCCATTATCAGTTTCTCAATTATCAATAGCATATGGTAATATTAATGGTTCGGGGTCAAAAGATTTAACTGGTAACTTAAATAATGATACTCCTAGTAGAGCAATTTATAAACAATATGGACAATTATTATTACAGCCATTAGATAAAAAGTTTACTATCAATGGCATTGATACAGATGATATTTATGTATTAAACTTTAATAGAGCTCGTTTTAAAGAAAAAATTGATCCAGGCAACATAGAAATTAACTTAGCTCAATTATCAGGATCATTTCAGAATAATAATAGTAATACAGGTTCTAATGTTAAAATAGCCGGGACAAATAGAGTTATATCATTAATTGATGATTCGTCTTTAAGCCCAGCATCGATTGGTGAATCCGGACGTGTTTATAATATAGTATCCGGTACGATTGATGATGGTACAGTGTTTTTTCCTAATGCAGCTAACTTACAGCATTATGGTTTATTATATCCAGAGGCTGGAATTGCAGTATTAGATGGTAAAGCATTAAATGCATCTGCTTCGTTTGGTACCGTATCGGGATCTGGAGTACAAGGTGATAATGCAATGAAATTATTTGCAGCTATGTCAGCATCGGCTGTTATTGGAGCCAATCCGGGTAGGAATTATGGATTACAAGCAAGGTCATCAGAACAAGTTAAATCAACATATTACTTTGTAAGAGTTAAAAATGGTGATTATAATTATTCAAATAATCCATCTTTTGTTTCTGGATCAAATGGTGATTTAGCATTTACAACTTTTATTAATAATCCTCAAACTTTTATTACAACAGTTGGAATGTATAATGATAGACGTGAATTATTAGCAGTTGCTAAGTTAAGTAAGCCTATATTAAAATCATTCACTAGAGAAGTATTAGTTAAAGTAAAATTAGACTTTTAATATAAGATAAAGATATGCCAACGATACCATCAGTATTTCGTAATATTCGTAAAAATGATGTACACCAAAGGCCGTTTAAAGCATATAAAAATTATATTGTAACAGAAACGGATGCGGTAGCTGAGAAAAATGCAGTGCAACGAGCACTTCATAAAAAAGTAACACCTCATGTATCTGATGCGACTTATAACTATCCTCTTAATTCTACTGATAATACTAATCAACATGTAATATGGAATTGGATTGACCATCGATATTATCGCTATGGTTATGATCAAGCACGTTGTCATGAATTAACAGATATAATGAAAACTGAAAAGTTTTATTTTTGGAATGCCTCAATTTTATCTGTACCATATCACCAAATGGGCGAACGAATAAAGCCAAATTCAGTTGTATTGCAGACGTTTATCACCGGCTCATCAACTAATAAATTTAATGCAAATTTTAGAATAACAGGATCTGATGATGGATTGGGTAATTTACGTGATTTATCTGTAAATGAATTTTATATGGCATCGTCGAGTAATGATATGTTCTATCTTAGTTTTAATGAACAATTTCGTAAATTTGATGATAACTTTGGATTGATTAAAAGTAACCAAATATCTTATAAATTAAGAAAATTAAATAAAAAAGCTACAATATCAAACGTAAAAATTGAACCAGGAATTTCGACAGTAGTATCCGGTAGCGGAGTGACTGGCGTATATGCACCATCTGGAATAGCTGGACAATTTACTAGTTCTTTATCAAGTTATATTAGCATACCACATAATGAAAACTTTAATGAATTACAGAGATGTGACGATTGGGGAGTATCGTTTTGGATGAAACCAAATAAATCAACTGTTACTGATGCTAATGTTTTAATATCAAAATTTGCAAATATTACTGAAACATATTATGACCAACGTAATGGCATGCAAAAAGTACATACTATTAACAAACCAACGCCTAAAACACCATTATCATTAAATAATACTCGTACACCATTACATGTAGTACATAAAGATAATAATATACATTACATATCTTCAGATGGTTCTAAACAAATGCATATATCTGCTAGTTTATCTTCGATTGATGGTTGGTCACATGTATTCATACGTAATCATGAAAATGTATGTAAATTATATGTTAATGGCGTGGCCACCGGGACATCATCTTCTATTTCTAGACAACCAACTGCAAATCATGCAAATATATTATTAGGTACTGATACATTAGATTTACCAGCTGGTAATAATTATAATGGTGCATTAGCTGAATTACATTTATATAGTTATGGTTTAACGGATTTAGAAATAGCTTCTTTAGCTAATAATGATTTTTATACAGGTTCATTATATCAAACAAATAGAATAGGTAATGTATTTTATAAGAATGGGCAGATAGTAATTTCATCACCAATGCCAAAATATCAGGATATATTATTTACTGGCTCGTTTGCTGATAACTCGACTTCGACGGATGGATCGCCTAGCGGGTTGCCAAATAAATTTAGATTAAAGTATAAAGGTCAATATACTATTTATGAGAATGAAGTGATGGTACGAATTCCTATGGGATCTTTTAATGTATCGACAAATCCTAGTGCAACATATAGACCAGCCACCGGTATAAATAATTCATGTAATGACGTTGGTGCTGGTGCTGAAACATTTAATGGACCTGGTAGTTTTCGTAAAACAATGTTTATAACCGGTTCTGCAAAACCTTATATTACAACTGTAGGTTTATTTAATGATAAAGGCCAGATGTTAGCAGTTGGAAAAATGGCCGAGCCGTTAGAGAATAGAGATGATATTGATATGAATATTATCGTTCGTTGGGACTTTTAGTATATTTATATTAAAGGTTATACATGGCATGGAGATCAAAATCTAAAATACGTGCAAATGCAATTAAACATGGTTATCGATCTGGATTCGAACATAAGGTATCAGAACAATTAACTGAGTCTAAAATTAAATTTGGATATGAAGATACCGTTATCAATTATACTAAACCAGAAACTCAACATAAGTATACAATTGATTTCAGATTACCAAATGGAATATTAGTCGAGACAAAAGGCCGATGGGTCATTGAAGATCGTAAAAAACATTTGTTAATAAAAAAACAACATCCAGAGTTAGATATCAGAATGGTATTTCAATCAGCAAATACAAAGATCCGGAAAGGTTCCAAAACTACATACGGCGATTATTGCGATAAGCATGGAATTATGTGGGCAGAAAAAAAGATTCCAGAAAGTTGGTTAAAAGGTTGATCTTATGAGATTAATTTTATATATTCATATATAATATAAATTTGTATTTTATAAAAATGATTATTTTGAATGTAATGAAAATAATTATTAAATATAAATACGACAATGACTTATTGTAAGTAAGTATTGAAAATAATAGATAAATGAGCAACTTTCCAATCGTAACGTTATTAGAATCGGTATTAGGAAAAGGACGTATCAAAGCAAATAATAACGTTGCTTTCAATTGCCCTTTTTGCCATCACCATAAACCAAAGCTAGAAGTAAATACTCAATCACAACATTGGCATTGCTGGGTATGTAATGCTGCTGGTCGTAAACTACCTATTTTATTCAGACGATTAAACGTTGATAGAAAGAAGGTATCTAAATTAATTGTATTATTAGAAGATGTTGAATATCGTCCTAATAAAACTACAACTGATACACCTGTCCTACACCTACCCGAAGGATTCAAACCATTATGGGAATTTGATAAATCATCACCGGAGTATAGAAACGCAGTATTCTATTTACGTAAGAGAGGTATTAATATTCAAGACATTTTAAAATATAGAATTGGATATTGTGATACTGGTCCATATAATGGTAAAATAGTCATTCCAAGTTTTGATGCAAATGGTAGTTTAAATTATTTTGTATCACGTGCATATTATGAAGATGATACATGGAAACATAAAAATCCGGATGTATCAAAAGATATCATTGGTTTTGAATTACATGTTAACTGGGATATGCCAATTATTTTAGTAGAAGGTGCTTTCGATGCAATTACTATAAAAAGAAATGCAATACCATTATTCGGTAAGACTATTTCAGATACATTAAAAAAACGAATTGTTGAACGAGGTGTAAAAACAATTTATATTTGTTTGGATGATGATGCTAAGAAACAAGCAATTGAAGTATCAGATTATTTTATGTCCAATGGCGTGCAGGTATATCTAGTAAAATTACCAAATGAATCTGATCCATCAGACCTAGGATTTGAAAAGATAAAAAATATTATAGATGATACCTGTGAATTAACAGGAATGGGTTTAATGCAAGAAAAAATATTATGCAGAATATAAATATTGGAATTGATAAGATTGATAAGATCTTTCATATAGCTGATGTACATGTACGTAACGTAAATCGTCATAAAGAATACCAAGAAGTATTTAAACAGTTGTATGCTTATATTAAAAAACATAAAACACAGAATAGTGTTATTTATGTAGCTGGTGATGTGGTGCATGCTAAAACAGATATGTCTCCAGAATTAGTTGAACGAGTAGGCGAATTTTTCAAATCACTAGCTGATATTGCACCAACAATATTAATTACCGGAAATCATGATTGTAACCTAAATAACTCTAATCGTTTAGATGCGTTGTCTCCCATCGTATACGCCTTGAATCATACTGACTTACACTATCTTAAAGACAATGGTATATACAAGCTATCGAATGTACACTTTAACGTAATGTCGGTGTTTAATAAGCCGGTTGAGTATATAAAAGCTTCGGAATTTGAAGGAGATATTAAGATAGCATTGCACCATGGAGCTGTAAATTCTGCTAAGACAGATATTGGTTATGAAATAACAAATGAACATGTAACGACTGATCTATTCAAAGGACATGACTTGACATTGCTAGGAGATATTCATAAACCAGCTCAGTATTTAGATGATGAAAAAACTATTGCATATCCTGGTTCATTAATTCAGCAGAATCACGGAGAAGCATTAACACATGGAATATTAGAATGGAACCTTGATGATATGTCATCTAAATTTGTAGAGATAAAAAATTTATATGGATATTATACATTTGAAATTGATCAAGGTAAAATAATCAATCCAAGTCCTAATATACCAGCTAAACCAAGACTTCGAATAAAAGTTAAAGATACAGCGACTTCTGATTTAAAACGTATTGTATCTGATATCCGTAAAAATTATAAAGTGCAAGAAATTGCAATTCAAAAAATACATGCTTTAAATAATAATACTAATCAGAAAGTATCAATTGGAAATGTACGTGATGTGGAATGGCAAAACAATGTTATATCAGATTATTTAGATTCGGAATTTGCTGTTTCGGATAAAATGTTAGACGTGGTACGTCATATTAATCGCACTGTACATTCTAAAATGACCGATGTTCAATTAACCAGAAACGTTGCATGGGTACCAAAATATTTTGAATTTTCAAATATGTTTAGTTACGGCGAAAACAATACAGTTGATTTTTCAAATGTAATTGGTATTAATGGATTGTTTGCTCCAAATGCTGCTGGTAAATCAACATTATTAGATGCCTTAGCATTTTGTTGTTATGACAGATGTAGCCGTACTACAAAAGCAGTGCATATTTTAAATAATAAAAAATCTACATTTGAATGTAAATTTGAATTTGATATTGATGGTAAAACATATTTTATTGAACGCCGTGGTAAAAAACAAAGCAATGGCCATGTCAAAGTAAACGTAGATTTTTGGACAGTTGATAGTAACGGTGATAGATTATTATTAAATGGCGATCAAAGAGATTCTACAAATAAAGTTATCAAAAAATATATTGGTTCATATGATGATTTTATATTAACTGCATTATCTTTACAAAATAACAATACTGGATTTATTGACATGTCTCAACGTGAACGTAAAGAATTGTTAACTCAGTTTTTAGATATCGATGTATTTGAAAAACAATATCAAATAGCAGCAGAGGATATACGAGATACCGCGGCGTTGATACGAGAATATAAACGTAAAGATCATAGTTCGATAATAGCTGAGGCTGAAAAAACAATTGAACAACAAACTCCGCCATATGAACGCATGTCAAAAGAAAAGGTAGAGCATGATAAAATGTTCAATGACCTTAACGATATCATAGTAAATTTAACAGCTGAGTTAATAACAATTTCTGATGATGTATTGACCATAAATGAAGCTCAGCAAAAAATTAATAAGTTAAAAGAATCGCGTGAAGAATATGATATATTTTTACAAGCCAAAAAAGATTTAATACAATCATACAAAGATAATATATCAGAGTATACTGAACAAGCATCTGAATATGACAGGCCTGCATTAGAAACAGAAAAATCTGAAATGGATCATAATCGTATTTTAATCAAAGATATTTTAAATAATAAAATACCAATACTCGAATCAGAAATAAAATCAGCAAAAAAATTAGAATCAAAACTAGCTGATCATAGTTGGGATCCGGATTGTGAACATTGTATGGCAAATCCATGGTTACATGAAGCTCAAAAAGCATCTGATGATTTACCTAAATTAAATGATAGATTATTAGAATTAAAAAAAGAAGAACAAGATCATCATCATGCAATATTATATTCAGAGGCTCATAATCAATTAGTAAATTTGAATGAAATAGAAGATTTGATATCTAGTACAAATAGGATATTAGAAAAGGAAGAACAGATATTAAAATCATATCACAGTAAAACTCAATTACATGATACCTGGATGACATCTGCAGTATCTAAATTAAATGAAGCAACTCAACATAAAAATGATATTGAATTTAATAAATCAAAACGAATTGAAATTAATGATGTTAAATCTGAACGAGATGATATTTCTATTACAATAAAAGATTTAGAAGATAATCTACAAACAATACATGATAAAATTAATCTGGCAGAGAGATCTAAATCAGAAGCAAATACAGCAATTGAACGATTGGCTGAATTGGAAATGCAATATAAAGGTTATGAATATTATCTGAAATCTATAAAAAGAGATGGCGTGCCATATCAATTGATTGCAAAAATAATTCCGCAGATAGAAACTGAAATAAATAATATCTTAACTCAGATAGTTGATTTTACAGTTGTGCTGCAAACAGATGGTAAAAATATAAATGGTTATATTGTATATGGTGATGATAATTATTGGCCTTTGGAATTAACATCTGGAATGGAAAAATTTATATCTTCATTGGCTATACGAGCATCATTAATTAATATCACATCTTTACCTAGACCAAATTTCTTAGCAATAGATGAAGGCTTTGGAGTATTGGATTCTGAAAATTTAAATAATATGTATATGTTATTTGATTATTTGAAATCTCAATTTGGTTTTGTATTATGCATTTCTCATATTGATGCTATGCGTGATATAGTTGATAAATTGATAGAAATTAAAAAAGTCAATGGATATTCCAAAATAGATTTTTCGTGATATTTATAATAAAGGGAATGGCAAATGGCGATACGAAAAATAGCCTTTAAACAAAATTTAATTGAAGAATATGATTATCTGACTATAGATGAACAGCCGTTTTCTGATGGGTTCTTTAATATAGTAGATTTTCCTGAGAAACTAAAAGCCGGTAAAAATTTATTTAAAATACGTACGAATACACAGGTATTTGTAGATAATAGTTTACTACATATAGAAGCTGTAGATTTTAATGGCAATCCTATTTACGTAGAACCGTTACAGTATATCGAAAAGGACGGTACTAGAGTCATTTCACTTTACATATACCCAGATACATCCCCTGGTTTAGCTCAAATATATATCGCCGGCCGTTTAGAATTTTTTGGTGGGCAGCGTATCCCATTTAATCGAGATTTTAATTCGAATATACATACAGATATACCTAATGTTATATGGCAACGATCAATACCAGTAGCGCCTACAGCACCCAATGATTCAGAAATAATATTTGTCGAACAACCTTCATTGACTATATCAGAAGTTGTGCAACCATATTTACAGCCGGTTAATATATTTAATGTATTCGCTGAGCAAACATCGAGTCAAGCCGGAGCTACATTAATAATCGATCCTATTATAACTACGATTGGCAATACACAAGACACCGCAAATCAAGCACAACAAGGAGGTACTTCAGCTGCAACTCCTACCTTTGCAACTCAATTTTTTGACTTTTCTGGTAATCAAGAACAATTAAATGGCACCGGTGGAAGTCAAATGGTCAATCCGCCTCTTAATTCATTAAACGGTGACTCGTTATTAACAACGACAAATTTTCCATTGAAGTCAGATATGGAAGGTGGTATATTAGAAATACGAGATCCATTTATATCAGTACCCGGTCAAACAGCTACAGTTATTTATAAAGGCGTTGCTTCTGTCATTCCATCAAGCCAACTTGATAATGCCGGGCAGACACTTGGCGAGACTCTCGCCGGTCTTTCATTACCGGGTGGTAATGTTACCCCGCCTTCACCAGCCCGATTATCCGGATCTATGAAATTTGCAATAACATCAGTACTGAGCAGTACTCAAGCGCGTATCGCTCAATATGGAGGATTTCATAACGAGGCTGATAATGCATTTGGTCCATTTGCGGTACGTACAGCTCAAAATGTCGTGCCATCGGCAGTACCATTTGGTTTAGCTACAGTAGGAAGCTTAACTGATATAGATAAAATAGATTCTGCAACTGATTTTACTGCATCATTCATACAACCAATGTCAGTAGTATTTACAGAAAATTCATCTTCTTTTGCCGATATTATCATTGCAAATACAGAACCAGAAACGGGAGATGTATATCGTATAAAGACATTATATAAACCTAGTGGATTTTTTGGTGATTTTATTGATTTAGGAGATACCATATTAGAACGCCAGAATATCCTAATTGATACAGCATCATTAGAAACTAGTATAACAATTGGTTCGGCTTATGAAAGATTTGGTAATTTTGAAAGTTTACAAGAAATAGAAAAATATTGGGAAACATCATCATTTGATGGGAATACGATAAATTCTACCGGCGGTGCAAATGTTAATAAAATAAATTTGGCGTATAATGAAGATATTTTAATAGGCGGTGGTGAATTGACGATGGAATGGGCAGGCGCGTCAGATAAAGAAGCACCGGTTAATGCATCCAGCGTCTTTAATATACAAAAAAAATATAGACCAAAAGTATTTAAAAATACTACATATATACTTAATTTCCAAGTTGGGCTACCAAATAATATTGCAGAATATAGTACATTAGATTCTAATATAACAAATAACCGAATGGATGTTTATATATCTGGATCGACAGTAACAACAGAGCCACAATTTTTAAATATTACTGTAGGTGACACAAACCCAGAACCTAATGAATTAGCAACATTGACCGAAGGTTATGCTAATGGTAAACAATTAGGTAATCGTATCGGTACTATCAGATCAAAAGACGCGCCTGGGCTAAAAGCATCTGTTACTATGCAGTTCCGTGCTGATCAGACAGGTGAAATGGATATAAAATTTGTTACTAGAAAAGGTTCATGGTTAATAGGTGAAATTGAAATATTAGCAGATAAGCAAACTGGATTTTCTCCAAATTATGTGCGAGTATTTAAACGTATCCCAACTGAGCATTTGAAAACTCCATTAACGTTTAAATTTCAATATTTTGATTTTAGAGGTAATAAGGCAGATTTAGAAACTGTTGCATATGGCGCAATATTCAATGGTGGTAATTTATATGTACAAGGAAATAATAATCTTATTACAGGTTCTACATATGTTGCTTCCGCGGTAGGAACGGGTATAGAAATGTCAGGAGGAAAGTCTGGATATCTACGATCGACAAAATATGAAGGATTTATATCGGCATCGGAAGGCAAAGGCCCAGCAGGTTGGTTAATGTGGTCTGGATCTTCTGCATTGAAAATTGGAGCAGATACATATGAAGGAGTAGGATTAGAACTCATAGCTAATTCAGAATCATTCTTCCGTTATCGATCAACACCATCCGAAGTGATTATCAAAACAGATAAATTCTTTTTAGGCTCAGAAGCAACTCAGTTTGTAAGCGGTGCAAATGGAAACATTGAGATATCATCATCATTCTTTCATTTAACGACAGATGGTAATATAAAAGCTCAAGGTGGTACGATTGGCGGTACTACAATATCAAGTACAACATTACAGTCTACAGAAACTTTAGCAGCACCGGATGGAGGCCCAGCATTCCAAATTAATTCAGATGGTATTATCTCAGGTTCTGATTTATTTGTACGACAGGTATTTGAACCGGCTGGCGGAAGTGCCACTCAATTTGTATTGGTAGATACTACAACAGGAAAGTTGATAGGAAGAAACATTGGCCGGCAAGTAGTCCAAGATACGACTGAATATGAAAGAAAAAATGTAAGTGATGGTGCTAGTACATATACAACTGTTGCCACATATGTATTTTCGTTAATGCCATATGAAGATACAATAATTGTAAACGCTGATACGCAGGCACAAAATTCAGTAGATACGACAACTCAACTTGGCAAGGCTCGTTTTCAATACGCACGTGCTGTTACCGGATCATATGGAGGAGCATCATCAACTGAAAAATATGATGAATGGGAATCGTTGGCTGATATAGGAACATATTCGCAGGCGGTGACTTCTGGTGAATCATATGATTCTCGTTCCGGCGGCCCCGGAAACAACGAACTAAAAAAACTCTTACCAGATGCAAGTTTAGCAACTAAAATGAAAATAGAACTGCAATTACAGAATAGAAATACATCTGGAGGGACGAGTAATTCAAAAGCTGTTCGTATTAAAAACATTTCTATAATAGCAACCTCAGCATTTGCAGGAGATTTTTCTACGCCTGGGGAATTAGCACCATCAAGATAAAACGGTTGATAATTAATCAATGTAAATATTTATTAAAAAAGATTAGGATATATGAAATATTTTTCTTATCTTTATATATAAAGAAATCATATGGAACTAGGTAATTGGTTAGCGGAAGCTATAATATCAGAAAATAACATTAAAAACGTAATAGTAATCTATCCCGGTCGTTTTCAACCCATGGGTAGACACCATGCAGCGGTATACAAAAAATTGGCATCTAAATTTGGAAAGTCAAATACTTATATTGCAACTTCTGATAAAGTGAAATTACCAAAGTCACCACTAAACTTCAAAGAGAAGTTTCAGGTAATGAAACAGCATGGTATTACAAATGTAGTACAAGTTAAGAATCCATATCAATCCATAGAAATAACTTCTAAATATGATCCTGATACTACCGCAGTATTATTTGCAGTTGGTAAAAAAGATATGACAGAAGATCCGCGATTTAAGGTTGGTACAAAAAAGAATGGCGATCCAAGTTATTTTCAGTATTACGATAAAAACCAAGGTAATCTTCAACCATATACTAAACATGGTTATTTGATTGTAGCACCTCATGTTGACATCCAGATTCCAGGATTTGGAGAAATGTCAGGGACAACGTTACGTCAAGTATTAGCAACGGCAGAACCTAAAGTATTTAAAGATGTTATGGGATTCTTTGATCCTAGGATTCATGCAATACTCAGAAGTAAATTTGCAGAAGCATTAGGTGAACAGATAAATGAATTTGTTTGTGAAGTTAATATGTCAGCATTGTTAAAAGAGATATCTGTGGCTAACGGATCTAAAAAAGACGTAGATGATGGACCTAGATATTTTTATGGTAGTCAAAAAGCATATGAAACCGATTCTAAAACAATGGCAGAGGCGTTAGGATATTCTGTATTAGATTATATTATGGACGGAGGTATGACCAATTTTGGTAAGACTAGTTTTCCGGATGGTCCGCCTATGGGTGTATCATATTTCCCGGTAGGTGATGCAGGTGCAAAAATGGCTGGTACGGATTACACTGGTAATATAAAAGGTAAGCCTGCTTATAGAAAATGGCAAGGTTATATTAAGAATGTAGCAACTCAAGTTGGATATAAATTCTTGAACTTCCTAGGAGCAGAAGATTCCATTGCCAGTTCTAAAGCCGAGCCATCTAAACCTCAGCCATTAGTACAAGAACAGATCCAAGATAAAGAATGGTGGTCATCTATAATGGAAGATATTACAGTACCAATTAATATTGGAGATATTGTGTTAGGTGGTCGTTTCAAAAATAAAAAAATAGTTGTCAAGTCAATTGGTAAGAATGAAAAAGGTGATATTACAATTAATGGACGTCCATTATTAAAATATAGAATACCTGAACGAGAGCCGTTAGAAGAAGATGTATCAAAATACGTAAAAAAATTATCTGAAAAATTCAAAACATTCTTACAGAAAATGAAACAGGAAGGCCGAGAGACTAAACAAGCGTTTCAATTGATGTTAAGATCGATGCAAGGCGAAACGTTGACAAAAAATGAGAAGATTGAAATAGGTGAACAAATGAAAGATGTATTGAAGTTGGCAGGGTTTACTGCAGCATCAATATTACCTGGAGGATTCATTTATTTATTGTTAACTAAAGTAACAGCTTTGAAAAAACATTTGGTGCCATCATCATTCCTAGAAGGTGTATTAAATGAAGCAAAAGCCAATACACATTTAACTCATTTAGAGGAATTGATATTGACTCAAGGCGAAGCTGGTTATAAACAAGCCAGAGAAGTTCTAATCGAACTAATTAAAAATTTAAAAGGAAATTCAAATGCAAAAGTTAATACAACAGTTAAATGGGATGGCGCACCTGCCATGTTTGTGGGAATCAATCCTGATAATGGTCGCTTCTTCGTAGGCACAAAGTCTGTATTTAATAAAGATCCTAAGATTAACTACACGAATGAAGATATTGAACTCAATCATGGCCATGCCCCGGGGTTAGCAGATAAGTTATCTCGAGCATTGAAAGTATTACCGATACTAGGAATTAAAGGAATATTGCAAGGTGATTTTATGTTTGATGATTCGACATTGAAAACTCAAGACATCGGTGGTGTTAAACATTACACATTCCGGCCAAATACAATTACATATGCAGTAGAAGCTGATTCGGCATTAGGTAAACAATTAGAAGCCGCAGAATTTGGAATAGTATTCCATACGGCATATAAAAGTTTAGATTCGAGTGCAGAATTTGGAGCAGATGTATCTGGACTAAGACGTACACCAGCCGTTTGGTTTGATGATGCTTTCTTTAAAGATACAACCGGTACAGTGTTGTTGACAAATGATGAGGCAAAAAAGGTAGCTAGTCTAATTAAATCAGCAGATGCTATAAACGTTGATTATGATAAATTACCATCATCATTATTAAATATATACATTAATAGTGAGATAAGGACAAACCAATTCCTAGATAATCCTAAAAAATCGTTTGAAACATTTAAAGCTTGGGTTCAAAGTAAAATTGATAAAAAGGTTGATAAATTAAAATCAGAACGAGGCAAACAAAAAGCTATTGTCACCGGAGAAGCTCAAATGGTTTCAATTGAAGATGCTAGTCAAGATATTATCAATGTATTTAATCTGAGCAAATTATTAGCAGAAGCAAAATTAGTATTTGTCAGAAAATATAATGATGCTGTTTATAATACAAAACATTTTAAAGATGATGGCCAAGGAGGGTTAGCAGTAACAGCTCCAGAGGGTTATGTTGCCATTGATAGATTTGGTAATGGTGTAAAATTAGTAGATAGATTGGAGTTTTCCAGAGCTAACTTTGCAATGGATAAAGGATTTGCCAAATAACTTATATTCTATTACAATACCTACATATTTATATAAAATATTAAACAAGGACATGATATGAAAGAAAATGAACTACGTGGAGTAATACGTAAACAGATAAAAAAAATATTATCTGAAGCACCTAGGCTAGGAGCCGGCGGAGCAGAATTAGAAAGAGGATTAGGTAAAATTAGTGGAAGAACATCACGATTTACTAAGCGTCAAAGAGTACAATCCGTATTGCCGGTATTGAAAAAATTTAACATACAAGCTGGTGATTTACCATATATAAAAGCTGCGTTATCTAAAATGGATAAAGAAGATCAGCCAGAAGCAGAAGTAGAAGAGAATTATACAGCAGGTCTTGATGATGGTGATGCTGGTTCTATGGCATCTAGTGAAGCAGGTAAATCTCTTGGAGAAGGTGCATTGGATTCAAAAGGAGAGAAGCTAGAAAAAACTCAAGCATTTCAGATGTTGAAAAAAGCATTGAATTCTAAACCAGCAAACCAACAAGCAGAGTTTGTTATGGATCTCATTAGCAAAATGGGAATGGATGATAGCGCTAAGCGTAAGCTCAGAATGAAAGTTAAGCAGATAAAATAATATGTCAAAGTTACAAAATATAAAAGCTGTTAAGCAAATGATAGCTGGGGTTCATAAATCTCAGACAAAAACAACAGTAGGTTATACAGGTAAACCAAAAGAAAAAAATGTGTTAGAAACATTTGAAGATGGTAAGCCAAAAGTATGGATCGAAGCTGATGCCAAAGGAATGGAATGGAAAGTTGAACAACATGATGGGTTTCGTAGTAAAAAGCCAGCTAACAGCGTCCGAGACATGATAAAAGATTTGTTGACAGCACCTACACACTGTCCTTGTTGTGGTTCAAAAATGAAAGGTGTTGATGAAGAACGATTAAATCTTAAGATGTGGTTTATTCATAAAAAATGTTTTGATTGCGTGCTTAAAGAAGAAACAAAGATCAGGTCAAAAGGAAAAGATGCTTGGCAAGAATATTCACGAAAGAAAATGTTAGCAAATGCTGAAGGCTGGTTGAAAGATGCTGATAAAGAAGTTGAAGTTCTGCGTGATTCAATGAAATTGCAATTTGTTCAAGGAGCGGATGGTAAAATGGAAAATTGGGACCAGACAGCATTCTTTGAAAAATTTGATGATGATTATAAAGAGTTTAGAGAAACTTTGTTAGATAACCTAGGAAAAGAAGATGGCAAGTAAAAAAGTAAACAAGGTCGGTAAAGATTTTGATAAGGTAGTTGATGAAATGAGAAAATTAGCTCCTAAATTTGCAAAAGCAGATGGCAAGGAGAAAGAAAAGATTCTGAAAAAATTAAAAGAATTAACTGCCAAGAAAAAAGATCTTAAAGATGAAATAGAACGCACAGTAATGGATGCTGAAAAAGACGTTGATCTTCAGATTGAAATCAAACAAATGATCAAATCAGTATTATCCGAATCACTTAATGAAGTTGCAATGAGATCTAACATTGTGCAGAAATGGAAGAACTCAGATGTTGTAATGGATGACATGGAAAACTTTTTGGAAATGTTATATAAAGATGGCAATTACGATACAATGGATGATATGAAAAACACATTCAAAGTATTGTCTAGATTGGCAGGTGATTATATGAAAGCGATGATGTAAGGAGCGGGATGTCTAATATAAAATTAAAAGATTTATTAAAAGAAACAATTGATGACCAAGAAACTAAAGAGCTTGAAAAAGCAATGGGATCCGGATTCAAAGATTTAGAAGCTGCATTATCATCAATGGAAGATGAAGCTAAGGCAGATGTAGCACAAGTAGATGAATCAATTTTAGAAGGCCAGCTCGATGAAAAAGGTCAATTAAAAGAAGAATTGACAACTGTTGCTATCATTGGTATTTTATTAGCAGCTCCTAAATTAGTTGAACTTATGGTTAAAGGATTATCTAAACTAATTAAAGTATTTAAAAAAGTAATGGGTAAAGGAGAAGGTAAAGATGATCCGGAAGGAACAGCTGCTAAAATAATTGAATTTACTCATAAATGGCATAAGTCATATATTAAAGCATTGCGTTGGATTCTAAAAGTAACAGGAGTATTTAAAAAAGCAAAAATTACATCAGATGCAAATCAAATGAAAGCTGCTTCAATGCTTTATTATACAATCATTGCTGGATTAGCAGTTTATAGCGGCGTAGGTGCAGTTAGTGCTTTTAAATCAGCAATGGCATCTGCAGGATCTGGAGCTGGTGGATTTTCATTATCGGCATTAGAAGCCGGAATGGCAGCTATTAAAACTGGTGAAGTTGGAACATTTTTAGGTGAATTAGGATTAAGCGGAACGGCAGTATCATAATATGAAAATAGATAAAGTTACATTAATATTAATTGCAATTATAATTCTTATGTCAATAGGATTAACATATATGTTTATGACAGGTTCGGATCATGAGATTATGATACAAGACAAGCAATTGCAACAACGTGTAGATAGTTTAACAACAGAAATTAAAAAGGTTCAAATCGAAAGACAGTTGTTAGATGATAATATCATATCACTGAATGATTCATTGCATGTGTTACAAGACAATATTTTAGTAAAAGAAGCTAAGATAGAAAAATTAAAAGATGATTATGCTAAGAAAATTGATAATATCAATAATTTTACTAGTAACGACGTTACCAGGTATTTCACAAACCGTTACGAGTGATAGTCTTATATGCTTACCTAAACGATATTTAGTACAAGCAATACAAGATATAGAAGCTGGTGACCTTGCAACCAAGCAATTAATCCTTGAACAAAAAATTCAGAAAACATTACGAGATCAATTATCTTTGAAAGATAGTGTTATAACTACATATCAAGAAAAACAAAACACATTTGAAACAGAGATAGGATTGCTTGATCAGACAATTTCCACAAAAGACGAACAAATAGAACTTCAGAAAAAACTTGCCAAAAAATATAAACGGCAACGTAATGGTATATTAGCAGGTGCTGGATCTGCAATTATACTTTTCATAGTTTTAATTTTGAAATAAGAGAAATTTTTTATATATTATAGAATATGCCACAAAAATCGCTAAAAGAAATAATTAAGGAAGAGTACAAAAAATGTGCTGTTGATCCTACACATTTCATGAAAAAGTATTGCGTCATTCAACATCCTACCAAAGGTAAAATGTTTTTCAATCTTTATCCATTTCAAGAAGACACATTGACTTCAATGAAAGATAATCGATATAATATAATATTGAAATCACGACAGTTAGGAATATCAACTTTATCAGCTGGTTACATTTTATGGAACATGTTATTTAAAGAAGATTTCAATTGTCTAGTAATTGCAACCACTCAAGACGTTGCAAAGAATCTTGTTACCAAAGTACGAGTAATGCATGATAACTTGCCTTCCTGGTTAAAAGGAAAGGCATTAGAAGATAATAAATTATCATTGCGTTTTAAAAATGGTTCTCAAGTAAAGGCAGTATCAAGTACAGGTACAGCCGGTCGTTCAGAAGCATTATCACTATTGGTTATGGATGAAGCAGCTTTCATTGATAGAATTGATGAGATATGGACTGCGGCTCAACAAACACTTGCAACAGGTGGAGGTGCTATCATGTTATCAACACCAAATGGTACTGGTAACTTGTTTCATAAGACATGGATGGATGCAGAAGCCGGAGGTAAATTTAATAGTATTAAACTGCATTGGACAGTACATCCAGAACGCGATGAAGTATGGAGAGATGAACAGACTCAGCTCCTAGGAGAAAAATCTGCAGCTCAAGAATGTGACTGTGACTTTATTACTTCTGGACATACTATAATTGATGGACCTATCATTCAATGGTATGAACAAACATATATTGATGATCCAAAAGAGAAAAGAGGATTTGATGGTAACTATTGGTTATGGGATTATCCAAATTATTCTAAAGCATATGCAGTTGTAGCTGATGTCGCGCGAGGCGATGGTGCTGATTATTCTGCATTCCATGTCATTGAAATTGAATCATTAACACAAGTAGCTGAATATCGTGGTAAAATAGGAACTACAGAATATGGTAACATGTTACATGCAGTTGCCACAGAGTGGAATAATGCATTACTAGTAGTTGAAAATGCAAACATTGGTTGGGCTGTCTTACAAGTATTAATTGATAAAGGATATGAGAATTTATATTATTCTTATAAACAAGATGCTTATGTAGATGAAAATGTACATCTGGCTAAAGGTTATGATTTGAAATCTAAATCACAAAAAGTACCAGGCTTTTCAACTACAACAAAGACTCGTCCATTAATCATTTCAAAAATAGAAACATATTTTAGAGAGAAGTCACCTATTATAAAGTCTAGGCGCTTGGTAGATGAAATGTATGTCTTTATATGGAATGGTCAGCGAGCAGAAGCTCAACGAGGTTATAATGATGATTTAATTATGGCATTTGGTATTGCGTTATGGGTACGAGATACTGCATTACGATTGCATCAACAGGGAATGGATTTATCTAGAAAGGCATTAGGTCATTTAGGAAAATCTCAAGGAGTATATACAAATAATCCAAATCAAAATGCATCATGGGATTGGAACACCGGTGCCGGCGACGACGAAGGCCTGAAATGGTTACTATAACATATTTATTAATAAACGGAATATAACATGGCAGATACATCATTACGAGGAAGGTTACGTAGATTATTTTCGACTAACGTGGTGGTTAGACGTATTGCAAAAAATCGATTAAAAGTAGTCGATTCAAATAAAATACAGTCGAGTGGCGCTGTATCCAATACATCATATGTAGATAGATTTTCTGGATTGCATAGAGGTCAAGGTGGTTACGGTGGTTATAATCAGACAATGAATTTTCATCAATCAAAATTAGAATTGTTTACTGATTATGAGGCAATGGATATGGACCCTATATTAGCATCCGCATTAGATATATATGCAGATGAAGCTACGGTTAAAAATACCGAAGGTGATACTTTAACAATTTCATCTCCAAATGTAGAAATACAAAAAATATTAAGAAATTTATTTTATGATGTAATTAACATTGATTATAATTTATGGCCATGGATTCGTAATGCATGTAAATATGGAGATTTCTTTTTGCATTTAGATATAGAAGAAGAAATAGGCGTTGTAAATGTAATTCCAATGTCTGCATATGAGGTTAGGCGTGAAGAAGGATATGACATGCAAAATCCATATGCATATAGATTTGTATTGGAAGGTACTAATATGTCATATGCTTCTGGTCAATTTCAATCACAGCAAACATTTGAAAATTATGAAATAGCTCATTTCCGATTATTATCAGATACAAATTTCTTGCCATATGGTAAGGCAATGATAGAACCTGCACGTAAAATATATAAACAACTATCATTAATGGAAGATGCTATGTTGATACAAAGAATAATGCGTGCACCGGAGAGAAGGATATTTAAGATTGATGTAGGTAATATACCACCAGCAGAAGTAGATAATCATATGCAAACGATTATCGGTAAAATGAAAAAGATTCCGTATATGGATGAAAAGACTGGTGAATATAATCTTAAGTTCAATATGGAAAATATGATGGAAGATTATTATCTTCCTGTACGTGGTTCTGAATCCGGAACATCAATTGAATCATTACCTGGACTGACTAATGATGGTCAAATTGAAGATATAGATTATCTACGTAATAAAATGATGGCAGCTTTAAAAATACCAAAAGCATTTTTAGGATATGATGAAGGCGTTGAAGGTAAAGCAACATTAGCAGCTGAGGATGTGCGATTTGCAAGGACAATTGAAAGAATACAAAAAATATTTGTTTCAGAACTTACAAAGATTGCAATTGTACATTTATATTCACAAGGATTTACAGATGAGGATCTAGTAGATTTCTCATTGGAATTAGAAAATCCAAGTTTAATTTATAAAAAACAAATGGTAGAGTTATTGGAATCTCAAATAGGATTAGCCAATAACATGAAAGAGTCTATGATGTTCTCCGAAAAATGGATATATGAAAATATATTTAAGATGTCTGCTGCAGAATGGAAAGCAGAACAAGAACAGGTAATTCAGGATCAGCAAGAAGCGTTCCGACGAGAACAGATTAAAGGAGAAGGTAATGATCCAAAGAAAACAAATATGAGCTTTGGAACACCTCATGATATTGCTTCAATGCATACTGCTACAAAAGACGATGGATTGTTACCAGGCATGGAACAAGAACATGTAGCCGGACCTGGCCGACCTAAAAATGTTAGTACATGGGGTACGCATGATAGCCCTCATGGCAGAGATCCATTAGGTGCAAAATCATTATCCGGTGCCTTTAATACAGATTCATCACCATTACAGCATAATTTTAGAAAAAGCGGTCCGTTGAGTACCGAAAATACTTCTTTTGTGCAAATGCTACGAAAATCAGCATTAAATTCAAATACAAAATCACCATCAATTATACAAGAGTCTATTAAAGATGATAGCAAAAAAGATGTAGATTCTGGCACAATGTTAGACGAAAACCAATTACTCGACGAATAAACGGCATTGATTTGTGTCTAATGATATATTTATTAAAAACAATGTATACTACTATATAGGAACGTATTTTCATGAAAAGAATAAAACATTCAAAGGTCCGTAATACCGGACTAATTTTTGAGCTTCTAGTACGGCAAGTGGCTGTTGATACGATGAACAATACACGCCCATTAGCATTAGATATTTTAAATAAACATTTTAAAGGATCTTCTGAGTTAGTAAAAGAGCTTAAATTATATCGATCAATTCAAGAAGAAAAGTTTAATACCGAATCTCATGCAGCAACTTTTGTTGATGCAGTAATTAAAGCACGTAAGGCTTTAATTGAATCAGATCTTAAACGACAAAAATATAATTTGATAAAAGATTTAAAGGAAAATTATAATGTTAATGAATTTTTTAAATCCAGAGTAACAGATTATAAAACGCATGCATCAATATTTAATATATTTGAATTTGCGGAGGCAGATGAACCTGGAGCATATATACGCAATAAATATATTTTGATTGAAAAGGTACAAAACAAAAAATCTTCAGTTGAAAAATCAAGTGCATTAATAAAAGAAGATAAAGACGTGCGTATATTAGCATCTAAACTTGTAATAGATAAGTTCAATGAAAAATATAAAAACATGTCTACTGCTCAAAAGAAAATATTACGTGAATATATTAACAATGTTACCAATTCTGTACATTTGAAAAAATATATTATAGTTGAAACAAAAAATATTCAAAAAGAATTGACATCATTAAAAACAATTGTTCCTAGTAAAATAATTCGTATAAAAATTAATGAAGTGGTTAAACTATTAAGTGGATTGCGTAAAAAACATTTGGTAGAAGATAAGGATATTTTAACAATGTTAAGATACTATGAATTGATCAGTGAATTAAAAAATGTAAGGAAGAATAAATGAGTGGACCATATCTACAACCTACCGGATCTCAATTTGTAAATCAATTTGAAAAATTTGGACATCCAGGTAAATACTGGGCTGTACAAACAGTTAAAAATACTACAGTAGATTTTACCGGATCTAATTTTGGATATGGTACAGTAGTAGTAGGAGAGTCATCAGCAGCTGGTACTATAACATTATCAGGCGGTGGATCAGTTAATATAGCTCATTTAACAGTAGGAACTGTATATGAATTATCTCCGGCTCGAATTGTAGAAAGCGGTAATAAAGCAGTATACGTATTTAAAAGGCAACAATAATGAAGTGGAGTAATGAAATAGGAAAACATTTTAAAAGCTTAATTAATGAAGCTAAACTTGACCCGGTTGGTAAAGAAGACGATGATATTAATAACGATGGTGAAGTAGATTCATCTGATGAATATCTTAAGAAACGTAGAGATACTGTATCTAAAGCAGTTAAGAATGAAGAGACAGAATTAAATGAATTTACATCTGATTCCATTAAAAAATTAGCAAAGGCGTTGGCAAAGGCACTTAACCCAGGAGAATCTATTAGTGATAAAGAAGCTGAGGAGATGATAGCCAAAGTAAAATCGGCTAGTAAATCAATGGGGATGACAGAAGAAGAAGAATTAGATGAAATGAATTCTACTGCAAGTGCCGGCGGTGAATATAATACACCATATGCATTTGGTAAAGCAGATGATGATGATGTTGTTAAACCTGCGGGAATGAAAAAAGTTCCTAAAACAAATAAAATATTTAAACCAATGGAAGGCAAGTCTGCTTATAAAAAGATGATGTCTGAAATGTATGGTGTTGTTAACGAGGTATCATATAGAGATTATAAAAAAGATCCTACATCTACTCCATCGCAAAAAGTTAATAGAGGTATTAATGAAGTTAATAAAATGTTAGCAGAGATGGAAAAGATAGTTGCAAATAATTTACGATTGAAAACAGAAATGGGCGTGCAATCAAATCATTTTTGGAAATCGACAGGTAGACGTTTTGCTAAAATAAATGAACGTATGACGCGTATATCTAATAGATTAAAGGAACTTTCACAATGATACCAAATAGAACCTGGAAACAATTTATCAATGCTAATGAAAATAAAAATTTAACATTAGCAGAACAAAAAAGAAAATATTCAGATGAAAGAAAGCGTTTTGATCAGCAAAATGCATTTGTTAATTCAGGTTTATTTATTAAAGGGCTAAAAAATGGGTAAGCAATTATTAGTAGACTATACATTATTTGAAATATCACCACATCAAATAAATGAATCATTATCACAAAATGGTGGACGGTTAGTTGTTTCTGGTGTATTACAAAGAGCAGAAGCTAAAAATCAAAATGGAAGAGTCTATCCAAAAGAGACATTAATGAGAGAAGCTAAAAAATATTCTGATTCATTCGTACAAGAAAGACGAGCATTGGGAGAATTAGATCATCCAGAATCATCTGTAGTCAATCTTAATAATGTATCTCATAACGTATTAGACATGAAATTTCAAGGCGATGACCTTGTAGGCACTGTTGAAGTATTATCAACACCTGCTGGTAATATTCTTAAAGAACTTTTTAAATCAGGAATCAAATTAGGTATATCATCTAGAGGTATGGGATCGGTAAAAGAAGTGATGAGAGAAGGCGGGAATACAGTTGAAGTACAGCCTGATTTTGAATTGATAGCATTTGACTTTGTATCTAATCCATCTACTCATGGAGCATTTTTATCTCCAGTAAATGAATCGGTTCAGAAAGTAGTGACAGAAAAATATTCAAATATTAACAATATTATTACTAATATAATTACGGAGTTTTAAAATGGCATTAGAAGATTTAAGTTCAGCATTTGGACCGATTAACCAGATCGGTCAAAAAGGTACAGGTAAATTACAAGGCGCAAATACATCACCGATGGCAAATGCACAATTAGGCAATCCAGAAAGTGGTACAGGTAAATTTAATAGTTTAGAAGATTCGGCACATGCTAGTTTATATGGATCATTTAATACTCCTGGGAACAAAGGCACCGGTACTATTCCAGACCAATTAGGAAACATTCCGCCAGAAATAAAATTTTAAGGAAATAAAATGAGCAAGTTTGATCATAATAAATGGATAAAAGAGTTTAAGAGTGGCAAAATTTTAAATGAAGGCAAGTTTTGGACTTTACTACACGGTCCCGGAAATTTTGTAACGAGTATGGAAACTGATCATGAAACTAGTAAAGATCCAAAAGATGCAGTTAAATATCAAAATATTAAAATTGCTACAAAAGCTGCTGATGAATTTAAAAGAAAGCATGGTGTTAATGTAATGGTTCATGTAATGGATGAAGGTATTAACGAAGCACCTCAATCAGAATTTGGTATTGAAGATGCTCCTGATCTACAAACTGAACTGCAAACATATATAGATGAAGTTGATCGAGTAGCAGAAGAAGTTCGTGATTTAGAACAAATGGTTGCTGGTGGTATTGATCGTTATGAAGATGAAACAGGTGACTTGCGTATATCGCAGTTAAGAAATCAAGCATCACGATATATTCAATCATCAGAAAAAAACTTGGATGGCTTATATAAAGCATTGCAACGTGCACAAAAAGGAAATGCATAATATGAAAAAGTGGGAAAAACAATTAATGCAACATATCCTAAATGAAAAGTATTTAGGAGAAGAAGAAACGCCAAAAATGCGTAAAGAAGATAAAAAGGCATTTTTAGAAGCAGTTGGTAATTATCATAAATTAAGTGAAATGGTATATAGAAATGCTACATTGCAAGAAGTTTCTGAAACACTTTCTAATATTGTACAACAGGCAGAAGCATTAACATTACAAGAATCAGAGCATTGGTTTGATAATATGACTGTATCTCGTCATATGAAACAAATGAATGAGGCTTATAAAGTTTTTGAAAAGACTGCAAAAGAAATGACTGGATTACAACAAAGGCT
>TARA_R110001606_G_scaffold327925_1_pt1 | contig 27944 bp, 23 predicted proteins | sample TARA_R110001606 | Tara Oceans TARA_R110001606 (sample SAMEA4398315) | marine metagenome | biome: Polar Biome; feature: [SRF] surface water layer (ENVO:00010504); material: water (ENVO:00002006), including particulate matter (ENVO:01000060) such as... | depth 5 m
GAGACCGTGTGTTGCGACTGATGCAGCAAGCAAATATCAAAGCCGAAGGAACAAATCAGGCGAATAAAATATAAAACGAGAAAACATGCCAAACAAGCCATGTTTCATTACATTGAAATGTTTTACAATCCAAAACGCCGTCATACTAGTAATGGGCGAATATCACCTAATGAATATGAACGACTGTATTTTCAGAATCAGAAAAGTGTCTAGTAAACTCAGGCCTTACCATTGGCTTCAATTTTATCATTCCGAATAAAACGATAAGAACCTTCAATTGAGGCTTGAGATCCTGATGCCTTAAAAATCGAGCTCCCCGAATTACTTGCCATTAGATGGCTCAATTTTATAAGGCGCTTGGTGCGTCGTTCATCTCCTAACTCTGCATGTTCAAATAAATTATTTGCCCATTCTTCGGTGTCTTTTATAGGTATGTCACATTAACTCGATTGTTATTTTTTATAAAAGATCTGATCAACTGCACAGCATAAAGTTCCATCCTAGACTAATTTATTTGTGTATAAGAGTTAGAGTCTGGCACAGGGGGTTAATGAGCTGTAGCTTAGCGGAGCTACCGTGAGCGACAGCGAAAAAACTTAAACTTTTTGTTAGGAATTTGATAACTCGCAAGCTGGTTTTAATTTGTATAGAACTCGAAAACCTTTTTCGGTCGGTTCTTCATATATGTTAAAAATCTCTGTTGCAATAATTACTGACTTGAACCTTATATGTAGGTTAGAATCTAGAAATAGTATAATTGTTCGTTCTAACTACAATAAATCCCCATTCCCAAAATTTATACCATAAATACATTTCTTATCAAGAAAGCAACATAATTACTATCCTCACAGGCTGAATTTCAACCTTAAAATGCTAGGGGACAGCCTCATGCACGACCAGAAGTGTCAAACTTCATCGCTCGCATCTAGTGCGCGCGTATAATTCATTAATAAAACCTGATAAGTGCATGTGAATGCAATCGTTACTATCTTACTCGTTATAGATAAACCTTTAGATAAAAATGTTCAACTAAAAGAGAATTCAAAAGCCAAGGTTAATATTGAGTCCTACCTAATCATTAAATAAACTGGTAAGGCTTGACTTTACTACAGACTCACCTTGATTCTTCAAATTTAATTCCTTATATTTTTATTGTTGCCACTTGTTAAAGCTAAGTTTTTTGTGGTCAGTATTGGGTTTAAGGATATCCAAAATGGAGGGCAACCTCTATTTCGAAATCATAGGCTTTTGTAACCGAACTGTAGCTTCTCGCACATCAGCTAAAGCCATTCTAGTCGCAGGACAATTAATGTATCCATTCTCTTTGGATTCGCAAACACAGGGCTAGTTCAGGTCGTTTATTTAAGTTTCTCTCGTAATGAATAGGAATGCACAAGAAACTGATAACGGTTGGTAGCGGTTTAAAATAATGAGTCAACCCTAAATCATCTTAGTGACGATGCAATCTTCCACGAGGAGGAGGCGTTACTGCTTGACTCTTGATCTCGGTTTCTTCCAAGTAATGAACAAATGCACGCTTTAATCGATCTGACCACTCTTGGCCCAAACTAACGCCTGTTTTGCTAATTTCAGACTCTATTTGAACTTCCGTTGCCTGTAATAAATCATAGGTGATATTGATGATATCCCCTGTGATTTCGACTTTCTCAATTCCCATCATAGCCTCTAGCGCATGAATAATGTTCTGTGCAATTTTCTCTGTTAATGGCTTATCGAGTTTAATTCGTCTTTTTTTCAGAAACACCTTCCCTTCTTGCTTTGGTGCTTGTTGTCCCGGATACCCAATATACAAATGCGGGGAGTCAAGAAATCGCTCTTGACACTGTAGCGAACAAAATGCGAAATGCATTTCTTGATACGTTATAGCATATTGCTCTGGCGTAACAGCCATACCACAAACAGGATCGGTCGAATTATCTTTTCTATGATTCATTAAGGCTTGCCCCCTCCAGATCGTGTGTATATCTTGCTAAAGAAAAACCAAGTAATTTTGCTTTGCCTATAAACTTCGCTTTTTTAATATCCTCATGACTAAAAAGTTTATATCCGTTAACAGGGTCACGTGAGGGTGATAGCAAACCAATGCGTACATAATGGCGCACAGCATCCGTCGTCATTTCGACCTCTTTTGACAACTCATTCACCGTTAGCATTATTCTCTCCTATCAACTTTCTTCCCCATTTTCTCAGTTTAAATGCTAGGTGCAACACACAAGTCAAGATTTTATATTTCACTAGCTCATTTAATGGACGTGATTATGTCCAGCGGATGTAACCTCTTGCACAGTCTCGCCCTCCATAGCACAATGCGTATCATCTACTGGACTTTGTTCCATCGCCGGTAATGATTCATTCGTTTTTTCATGACTATTTAACTGGCTATGTCCTGATATTGGGGCATCATCATGCTGATGACTTCTTGTATTATTAACTTCTTCTTCAGAGCCGTGACTGTGATTATGGCCATCAGCACCCGCTTCAACTTGAGGTAATGACATTACACCCAATCCATACCGATAGACGACCTCTGAACCTAACCAACCAGTCACCATCAATAAAACAACGGCAATGACAGCAGTAGATAAAAACTTAAAACTAGGTTGTATTTTTTTCTAGCTAAATTAATACTCGACAATCCGATCAATAAAAATAAACTCGCTGTCGGCAATGCCCAATTTCGGTGTAAGGTCATGGCAGCATGAGAAGGGGCATCATGCGCTACCGAATTATATGCAAACCAGCCAGCAATGACTGTAGCAATCGCAAATAGACAACCTGTCCACAAGCTCCAATTAGCCATATTCAGCCATTGCTCTTTCCAACGATGATTAATTGGTAGAAGCAATCGAAGTAAATAAAACAATACTGATATACTTAATAATCCAATTGTAAAATGAACTAAAATCGGGTGAAAATTGGGAATCATCTCTGGCACAATGACGGCTCCTTAGGAAAATATCGTCAATAATTAATAGCTAGTGAATACTTGGGTATTGCCTTCTTTATCAAATATCAAGACATCGTATCCTCTTGGTTCTAGCCCTGATAGCTGCATACCAGGGGAATATTTCGGCATTCCTGGTGCTGTAAGTCCTACCACCGCTTCTGGTTTTTCTGTAAGTAGTCGTATAATATCTTTGGCAGGCACATGACCTTCGATCACATAGCCTCCAACAGTTGCCGTATGACAAGAAGCCAAGCCTGGTATAACTCCCAGCGAGGTTTTAATCGCATTCATATTTTCTTCATTATTTGCTGTAACAATAAAGCCTTCGCTCTCAAGATGATCCACCCATTTACGACAACAGTTACAAGTAGCAGACTTGTAAACTGTAATATTAGGAAGTACTGTTTTTGTTTCTGTTGGAGCTACTGCTTTGTTAACGCTATCACTTGGCTGTTCAAACCACATAACACCCCCAACCACAACAATCACAGCAATAATTGTTAGGATTGGTGTTAAAGAGAAACTCTGAAACCGATGTTTCTCCCTTCTGATTTTTGCTTTCTTGCTTTTATTCATTATTCAACTCATTTAATTTGGATAATAGTAATCACTGCTTAACATTTCGTTATTCCATAACTAAAAGCTTAACTCTTTGGTGGTGGTCCATTGTCGGTTCTCGATTACTTTTCCTTCGACAAATTTATTCAGACCTTTACTCTTTCACTAATTTACTCATGCTCAACCATGTTGTTTTTGCAATGAGAACAGCAGGAATAATTTACGCTCACATTCTCAGCATTATCGAAGTGACGCAGCCCCTAAACCCGCGATTTGTCCTCATACCATTGAATTATTTTTTGGACTTAATGTCCTCCACAACAAGAGTGATTGGCTGGTGCGGTACCAGATACATATTTCTCAGGGTCAGTGAGAAATGTTTTGTGGCAAACGTCAGAGCAAAAGAAATATTGTTTTCCCTCATATTCGGCTTTTGCTAATGCTTTCTCTAGTTCCACATTCATTTTACATACTGGATCAATCATCATATCTACCTCTATCTTTAATATAGTTTTTCAACATTTAATTAGGTTATTTCATTTAACCTTATTTACTCACCTATAGATTACTCACTACTCCCTGTCTGCAAGGTGACTTTAGTATTACAATTTTGTAATGCAATGATCATATTAATGACAGCTACTATCAGTTATCCTTAGTATCCTATTGGTTATTTAGGATTAGTAATTTAGTTAGATTTAAAATTGTTGCTCTAACAATATTCATATCAAAGGCATATCACAAAATAATGAAGCTTTTAATTGTCGAAGACGAAGTCAAAACAGGTGAATACCTTAAACAAGGCTTAAGTGAATCAGGCTTTGTTGTCGACCTAATCCATAACGGTTTAGATGGTTATCACCACGCGATGACTGAGCACTATGATTTGCTAATTCTAGATGTGATGTTGCCTGATGTAGATGGTTGGCGAATCCTAAAATCATTACGTGAGGCAAACAAACAAGTACCAGTACTGTTTCTTACTGCACGTGACAGTATTGATGATAGAGTCAAAGGATTAGAATTAGGTGCTGATGATTATATGGTCAAACCATTCGCTTTCGCTGAGTTACTAGCACGCGTTCGTACACTTCTGCGGCGTCGGACGAGTTCTGTTCTAGACTTAACGTTAACAATTGCCGATCTAGAACTGGATTTAGCCCGTCATAGTGCAAGCAGAGCAGGTCGTCGAATTCACTTGACCACCAAGGAATTCGCTTTACTGGATTTACTGATTCGACACCAAGGAGAAGTATTGCCCCGCTCCTTGATTGCTTCTCAAGTCTGGGATATGAATTTCGACAGTGATACCAATGTGATCGATGTTGCCATACGACGTTTACGCGGCAAAATTGATGATGAATTTAATCTTAAACTTATTCATACCATACGAGGTATGGGTTATATGATCGATAATCAGCCTAGTGATCCCTAGATGAAACAACCAAGTTCTCTTACCTTACGTCTTTCATTATTGTTTGGTGTTGTTGCCACCATTGTATTTCTCATCTTTGGCTGGATTATAGAACAGGCCATAGAGAACCATTTCCATTCTGGAGATCGCGAAGAGCTAAATGCTATTGCTCAGGCTGTTGAAAAATCATTGTCGACACACCAAGTCAACTCTGATTTCATGTTAATACAACAACGGTTTAATGACCTAATGATAGGTCATCATAATCCTAAAATGCATATATATAATGCGTCAGGAAAGCGTTTATACAGCAATACAGAACTTGATCTTGCTTCGGTCCCCATTCCTGCCTCAGACAAACTATTGCAAGGAACAATCCTGCAGTGGAGCAGTTCAAATCATAATTACCGCGTACTCATTCGCAAAGTGGCTGAACAATTCAATGGTCCCTATACCTTCATCATCGCTGTCTCGACCGATTTTCATCGTCACTTTCTGCAAGAATTTCGTCAGATTCTCTGGCTCATGATCTTTTGTAGTATTGTTGTTATGTCATTTATGGGCTGGCTTGTGGTACGACAAGGACACCGTCCACTACACCGTATGGTAGAACAGATTGCTAGTATTAATGCCAACGAATTAACGGCTCGGATCGGCCTAGAAAGGGTGCCATCAGATCTGAGTGAACTAGCCATGTCATTCAATGCACTCTTGCAACGGTTGGAAGAATCTTTCAAACAATTGTCCAACTTTTCTGCTGACATTGCACATGAGCTACGTACACCCGTCACAAACTTAGTCACTCAAACTCAAGTCACGTTATCGCAAAGACGTAATGTGGCAGAATATCAAGAAACGCTCTATTCCAATATGGAGGAATATGAACGCATGGCACAAATGATTAACGATATGCTTTTTTTGGCAAGAACTGATAATAATTTACATGCATTCAATACCGAAGAGATCGAATTAAGGGCTGAAGTAGATAATCTACTTGATTATTATGGTGCTTGGGCTGAAGAATGTGGCATTTTATTATCTGTTGTAGGTCACGCTCATGCACGTTGTGACCGTCTGATGATGCGTCGAGCATTAAGTAATCTGCTTTCTAATGCCATTCGCCACACGCCAACAGGCAAGACAATAAATGTTCGGCTCGGTACCAAAAAGAATGAAGCCTATATAGTGATCCACAATCCCGGCACAGCTATCCCTACCGATCATTTATCCAAACTGTTTGACCGATTTTACCGCATTGACCCTTCACGTCAGCATGGCCACGAAGGTGCAGGATTAGGTTTGGCTATTACCAAATCAATTGTCCAATTACATGGGGGGAAAATTTCAGTTACCTCAGACGAAACAGGAACAGAGTTCAAAATTGTCTGTCCCGTTTCTGATGGAGAGGCACAAAAGTAGCTCCTTTGACTTAAAACCAGAATCGAGTGCTGACTATATAAGGCATTTCATTTCCCTTGCTTAGATCGTTGACGATCCCTGCAACTGTAGTGGTCTAAACGAAATGTAATATGCTAATATTTTACGCAAGTAAAAGGAGTGTTGCAGATGAAACAACGGCACATACTTCAAAAGTTATTATTTACTAAATGACTTTTATTTGCAGCTAGCCACCTAAGCTTGTTCCAATAAGAAAGAGTATTAATCGAACCGAAGATTAAACCTTACTTATAATTTATGTATCGACCTTGCTCCAGAATTAAAAAGCTTTAGCTTAAAATACTTTCATGGTAAATAGATGAAACTTGATAAGTTGAGAGCGATACAAAAAGAGCATTACAGGAATAAGTTTTTTCATTCTAAAGTAGTGGTTATCTCAGCAAACGGAAAATGTCGCTAAGGCAAGGTCAGTTAACCGAGATGTGTATTCCGCTCATGCCTAGGTTCTGTTTCCATAGACGCCAGCCCCTGCAAGATTCCGCAGGCGTCCATGGTCTTATCGCTCTGACAGCGCTGACGCAGCTCACTGAGCTGCTGCTTGAGCTGGAATAATTCAGCAATACGGATATCGACGTGGGCAATGTGTTCGTCCAGTAGTTGATTGACACCACCGCAATCACTAGCAGGCTGGTCAATCAGGCTCAGCAACGCGCGGATTTCTCCATGCGTCATATCCAGCGCCCGACAGTTGCGGATGAATCTTAGCCGGTCAACGTGAATATGGGTATAGCTACGGTAATTGGCCGCCGTGCGCGCGGGAGGTGCCAACAACCCTTCCTTTTCGTAGTAGCGTACCGTTCCTACTGTGCATTGCCCTACGTGAGCGAGTTCACCAATTTTCATAAAGTAGGCTCCAAAACATTTGACCCTATAGTAGCTTTATGGTGTTAAATAGGCAAAATACAAACAAGAAAAGGCTCCTACCATGACTTTCTCTCCCCGTAAAAACGACTCTGGTAGTCAAGATAATGCATGCTGCGCTGACGATGTCGTGCAAAAGCCATCGTCAGATGACGTTAATTCAGCCACTACTAATATTCCTGACGGATGCATACTGACACGTCTACGCATAGCCCAAATGGATTGTCCCACCGAGGAAGCGCTGATTCGTAAAAAGCTTAATGGTATGGCCTCCGTACGTAGTCTTGAATTCAACCTAATGCAAAGAGTGCTGTCTGTGGTACATGACAGCAACGCTTTGGCCTCGGTTGAAGCGGCCATTCGCGATTTGGGCATGAATTCAGAAACCATGGAGTCAACCTCCGAGCCAGCGCTCATCGAGCCGGTAGCAAAACCTTGGTGGCCTTTGGTACTAGCCGGCATATTTGCACTAGGTGCGGAAACCGTACATTGGATAGGCTTGCCGGAATGGTTGTCTGCGTTGCTGGCACTCATTGCCATCACTATAGGTGGAATGGGCACTTATCAAAAAGGTTGGATTGCCTTGCGCCACGGCAACCTCAATATCAATGCCCTGATGAGCATTGCTGTCACTGGCGCGGTACTGCTAAGGCAATGGCCGGAGGCGGCAATGGTCATGGTTTTGTTCTCACTTGCCGAGTTGATTGAGGCGAAGTCGTTGGATCGAGCACGCAATGCCATCCGTAGCTTGGTGCAGCTCACCCCTGAAATGGCGACGGTACAACAGTCCAACGGAGATTGGGTCAATATGCCAGCCAAGAAAGTGGCCATTGGCCAAATCGTGCGGGTCAAACCGGGGGAACGTGTCGCACTAGATGGAACGATCACGGTTGGGAGATCGAGTATCAACCAGGCTCCCATTACTGGCGAGAGTTTACCAGTCGAGAAGTCTGTCGGCGACAGTGTGTTCGCGGGAACAATCAACGAGTCCGGATCATTTGAATACCAAGTTACTGCTGAATCTACACATTCGACCTTGGCGCGTATTATTCACGCAGTTGAAGAAGCACAAGGCGCGCGTGCGCCAACTCAACGCTTCGTCGATCAGTTTGCCAAGATCTACACGCCAGCGGTGTTCGTGTTAGCCATCGCAATAGCCCTTGTGCCGCCACTACTACTCGGTGGTAGCTGGCAGAATTGGGTATATCAGGCGCTGGTTCTACTCGTCATAGCCTGTCCATGCGCCTTGGTTATTTCTACGCCCATCACCATCGTCAGCGGTCTGGCAGCAGCTGCACGGCATGGCATTTTGATCAAAGGGGGTGTTTACCTTGAAGAAGGTCACAAGCTAACGTGGTTAGCACTCGATAAGACCGGTACCATCACGCACGGTAAACCGGTATTAACTGACACGGTCTTGCTCGATCAGCCATCCGGACTAGATGCCGTACGAATTGCCACCAGTCTTGCTGCACGTTCCGATCATCCAGTTTCTCGGGCCATAGCCACAACCGGACAACAGGACGACACAATTTTGCTTGATGTAGATGACTTCGCCGCTATCCCTGGACGAGGTGTGCTCGGAACTGTAGGCGGCGTGCATTATCAGCTTGGCAACCATCGGTTGATCCATGAGCTTGGCGTATGCACTCCCCCCCTAGAGGCTCAACTTGGTGAACTGGAAAAGCAAGGCAAGACGGTCATTCTCCTCACCGATGGCGAGCGCGTACTCGTTCTGTTTGCCGTGGCCGATACGGTCAAAAACAGCAGTCGCGCAGCGATTCGGGCACTACATGAGTTGGGCATTAAAACAGTCATGTTGACCGGCGATAACGTACACACTGCGCGTGCTATCGCGGCCCAGGTTCAAATTGACGAAGCCTTGGGCGATCAACTTCCGGAAGACAAGTTGCGAGCAATCGAACGCTACGCACAAAGCGGCAAGGTAGGCATGGTGGGCGACGGCATTAACGACGCACCAGCGCTGGCGCGAGCCGACATCGGCTTTGCCATGGGTGCGGCAGGTACCGATACGGCCATCGAGACTGCTGACGTCGCACTGATGGATGACGATCTGAACAAGATTGTGCGTTTTGTTAAACTGTCGCACATAACTCGAACAGTGCTGATACAGAACATCACGCTGGCATTGGGCATCAAAGCTATTTTTCTCGTACTCACGCTGCTGGGCTTGGGGACCATGTGGATGGCTGTATTCGCTGATATGGGCGCGAGTCTTCTCGTTGTGGCTAACGGTCTAAGGCTGGTGCGTCAGTAGTGTGAGATTACGTCTTTCTGAGCCAGTTATGCCGATCCAATAAGTCTTAGAGCAGTACAAAATTACTATCATATACATCCTTCAAGATTTGGATATTTAGCTTGATACAATGAAAAATAGTGCCTGTTAAAAGCGCTTTTCAGAAAAGCAGAGTGGACCCCAGACAAAGGGAAGTCAATACTTGAGGACAGCTTAAATTATTTGCGGAATGGGATACATAAATTGTGATGCCTATGCTCTTTTATCCCCATTTATTTCTGAGCTACAAAACCTTGTTTATCAGTTAAATGAACAGAAATTTCACTTAAAACTCATCGACACTTCCACGGCCGCAGAAAAATCTTAGCAAAGGATTAATCTCATCACAAAAGGCTTTACTTGCCAAGAAGCTAATCAATATGCCTTTCTGTTCTTTAATTAGTTATATCAATTACACAACCACAATCTGACAGTTCAAAAGTTCTTATGCTTTCTTTTTCCACAAAAAAACAGTCATTACTATTAATATCAGTTGTACTGTCAATCCTTGTAAATTAGGGTAAATACCCAGTAAATCAACTCGGAAAAAAGTGATGTGGCTTGAGGCGATAACTCCAGCTTCTTGTAATGCCGCGACACCTTTGCCAGCAAAGATAATAGCAAGGATAAACATTAAGCCCCCCGTAACAGAAAAAAACTGGCGTAATGGCAACCGTACGCTATAACGCATAATCAACCAACCTACTATAGCTAACACACTAGTAGCACTAATAAAGCCGCTAAACACCATGTGTTTACCAGTTTCGACTGTTTGCACCCATAACGCTTGGTAAAATAAAATCGTTTCAAATGCTTCGCGATAAACAGCTATAAATGACAGTCCAGATAAGGTCCATAATGTTCCCGATGTTAGTGCCTTTTGCATGTTGTCATCAATAAACTTTTTCCATTTGGCCGCACTAGTTTTATCATGCATCCAGAAGCCAACATACAATAAGACAATGGTCGCGACAATGGCGCCTACTCCTTCAGTAATTTCTCTAGAAGCACCTGAAATATTGATTAAAGAAAGAGAAGCCCACCACGTCAATAAACCGAGCACAATAGCACCAGCCCAACCAAAGTGAATATAACGCAAGCCATCTTGACGTTTCGTCTTCACAAGAAATGCAACTAAGGCAGCAACAATTAATAAAGCTTCAAGTCCTTCTCGTAGCAAGATAAAAAAAGCGCTACTAAATGCAGTTACACCTGAGATGCTTTCACTGTTAAGCAACTTATCGGCTGCATCCAATTTAGCACTAATGACTATGATTTCTTTTTCAATGACATTTACAGGCTCGCCAGATCGTATTTTAGTACGTAAGCCTGTCATTAAGGATTCGATTTCAAGTTTTAAGTTTTTATCGAGTGCGTTAACATTCCGTTCTACCAATTCAAAGCCATCAAGATAGCTTTGTACGGCTAGTTGGTATGCAAGATCACTATCGCCTTTACGATAAGCATCCATCACTTTAGATAGTTTTTTCTTGGTAAACTCCAGACTGGATTCATTATTAAAAAGTAATTCTGGATTAGTACGTAACAGATCTATAATGGCTAGTCCCCGCTTGCCATATACTTCCTCAACTTGTGCTGGTGTCGTGGTCGTTAATGTTGCCAAATCAGCCAGATTGCTTTGTGCAAAGGGTAAGGTTTTATTTTGTTCTTGTGCTGCAAAACGACCAACATAAAAGGCCAAAGACCAACGTTGTTGCTCACTCAAGTCACTGAAAGCCACCATTGCTGTACCATCAAGCCCTTGAGAAATAGTGCTGTATAAACCATATAATGTGCGTTGTTTATAACGTTCTCGATCGTTAAAATTAATTGGTGGCGGTTCCATGCCTATTGATAATATTCCATCACCCATTCCAGCCTCACCATGACATGATGCACATTGATTTGCATATAAAATAGCTGCCTGCTTCAAGTTCGGCAGTGAATGAGGAACCGCTTTGATGTCGTAGCTATTAATTATTTGCTGTCGCATCGAGCCAACCAATACTCTGATCTTGTCTGCAGTTTCTATTTTACGGATTAACTCTGATAATGTTTTACCTTGTGCGATTAACCCTGCTTTTTCCTTATTGTCAGGTAATGTTTGGAGCTGCTGAATAATACCAGCAGCAAAATCCCGCATTTCGTTATATTCCACGTCATTAATAACCTGATGATTTGCTACTGCCCCACTGTAATCAACACCGACATAGTCAACAAGTTGTAATAATTGTTGCGTCCCAGCCACTACAGACTGACTCAGTAGCAACATCACCACCAACATAAATCTAGAAACTTTCATCTTCTCTCACAGTAAAATACATAAACACACAAATAATAACAGTTCTCATTCGTAAACAAAAGAAACCGTAGCTATTTGTACATAACGTTCCCCTTTCATTACCACTTGATAATGAAAGGGGCTATCTGCTAATCCTGATATTTTCGTCTAGAAAATGCTTCATATAACACAGGTACAATGAATAGTGTCAAAAGTGTTGCACTCACGAGCCCTCCAACGACCACTGTGGCGAGAGGCCTCTGAATTTCTGCACCAACACCTGTCGACAACAGCATGGGGATCAATCCAAGGGCTGCGATAGAAGCCGTCATCAAAACGGGGCGTAAACGCGATAATGCCCCCTGAAAAACAGACTGTCTAATATCTAATCCTCCTTCAAAACGCTGATTAATCGCATTAACCATGACCACACCATTGAGTACAGCCACACCAAACAACGCAATAAATCCTATTGAACTGGGTACAGATAAATACTGCCCTGAAATAAACAGTGCCACGATGCCACCAATCAGTGCTAATGGTACATTCAACATGATCAATAAGGCTTGCCCGATAGAATTGAACATGAAATAGAGCAGTAAAAAGATCAATCCTAGTGATAACGGCACCACAATCATTAAGCGCGCCTGAGCACGTTGTTGATTTTCAAACTGGCCACCATAAACAACAGAATAACCCGTAGGCAGATCAATATCACTATTGATACGTTGATTGATTTCAGCTACGAAGCCACCCATATCACGCTCTATAACATTAGCCTGGATCACTACACGACGTTGCACATCATCACGGCGAATTTGCGGTGGACCCGACTCAATAGCAACCTTGGCAACATCACCTAGACGTATCCATGAACCACTGGCTGATTGCAGAATAAGATCCCGAATGGATTCAATATTACTTCGGTACGTTTTAGCAAGTCTGACATAAATATCATAGCGTTCATTACCATTAATAACCTGCCCTGCAACGTTCCCTCCGATGGCGTCCCCGACTAAACTCATTACTTGATCCATAGGAATGCCATAGCGAGCCAGTTGATCTCGATTAGGGCGTATCACTAATTGTGCTTCCCCTTCAATCTGCTCCATAGCAACGCCCGCACTGCCTTCTATAGTTTTTACTAATTGTTCTATTTCACTGCCTTTTTGAGCCAAAACGGAAAGTTCTGGCCCAAACAATTTAATGGCTAATTGTGCTTTGGTACCAGATAATAATTCATCAACGCGTGTCGCAATGGGTTGGGAAAAAGAAAATAATAATCCAGGCATAATGCTCATTTTCTGTTCCAGTAGAACTTGTAGGTCTTTCCGGTTTTTGGCATTCGTCCACTGCTCAACCGGTTTTAAACCGGCAAGTATTTCTATATTAGACACAGGTTCTGGATCACCACCTATTTCTGCGCGACCAATGCGGCTACTTGCATAGTCAATTTCAGGAAACTGCATCAAAATCTGCTCCAGCTTTCCAGCTACATTAAGCGCAGTATCCAAACTCGCAGAGGGTGCTAAAGTAACGCGCACATTCATCGTTCCCTCTTCAAGTTCAGGTACAAATTCCGTCCCCAGTTTTGGTAATAATAAAAGAGCGGCGATCAATAAACCTACTGCAGATGTTACAACGACAAATTTTAGTCTCAGTGCAAGAGAAAGAAAAAATTGATAGGTTTTTTCTAGTGCAGTGAAAACATAATTTTTTCTTTCTTTCACCCCTCTTCTAAACAGATAAGAAGCAAGTGAAGGTACAACCATCAATGCCACAAAAAGTGAGGCCAGCATCGCTAGCACAATTGATATCGCCATGGGTTGGAATAGTTTTCCTTCTACACCTTGTAGTGCAAATAAAGGTGCAAATACAATGGTAATGATCATAACTGCAAAGAAGACGGGGCGACCCACCTCTTTAGCTGCCTCCATGATTCTTAATGGCATTCCGCCTGATGGATCCATATCATTTGTTTCAAGTACTCCATCTTTATTGCGTTTTTCATGTTGCTGATCTGGATGCGTAAGGTGCTTAAAAATATGTTCCATCATCACAACGGAACCATCAACCATCATGCCAATTGCAATCGCTAAACCGCCCAATGACATAAGATTCGCTGAAATCCCCCAATAGGCCATTGCCATTAGAGCCAAACCGATTGAAAGCGGCACTGAAATGAGCACCAATAATGTTGCACGAACATTCATCAAAAAAAACATCAAAATAACAATGATTAATATAAAAGCTTCCAGCAATGCTTTACTAACCGTTGATACGGCCTTTTCAACTAGATCAGATTGGTCATAAATCGTCTCTATACTGACACCCTCTGGAAGTGCCTGTTGAATAAGGGGTAAACGTGATTTGATACTATCAATTGTGGATTTGGTATTGGCTCCCATCCTTTTTAAAATGACACCAGTTACTACCTCACCCAAATGTTCAGCCTGCCCTTCACTATTACGTTGTGATAATGTTACTGCACCTTGGCGAATTTCTGGCCCAAATTCAACATTTGCTATATCTCTAACATAAACAACCGTGCCATCATTCTGTTTCAATGGAATATTAGCAATATCACGCAGGCCATCGTCACTCGATCTTAGCCAGCCAACGCCCCGAATCACCAGTTGCTCCTGTCCCCGATCTAGATACCAACCACCCGCATTACGATTACTCGCTTCTATAGCAGCAGAGATATCATCTATTGTAATGTCATAAGATAATAATTTTTTAGGATCTACTTGGACTTGATATTGACGTACATCACCACCGAAGGAGAGTACCTCGGTAATTCCCTCAACAGGCATTAACAATAACTTAACGACCCAGTCATTTAGGCTTCGCAGTGCCATCGTGTCATATTTTTGTGAGTCATCCGTAATAAGCGCATATTGAAAAACCTGACTTAAACCCGATACATTCGGTCCCATTTGCGGTGTTCCAATTCCTTTTGGCACTTGTTCCTTTGCTGCTTGCAGGCGCTCAAATACCAATTGTCTGGCAAAATAAATATCCGTGCCTTCTTTAAAAACAACGGTTACAACAGACAAGCCTGTTTTAGAAATCGAGCGTACTTCTTCTACATCGGGCAAGCTATACATGACCGCCTCAACAGGAAAGGTAATCAGTTGCTCCACCTCTTCTGATGCCAGACCTTCGGCAACGGTATTAATCGTAACTTGAACATTAGATACATCTGGAAACGCATCTAGGTTTAGTTTGGGTAAAATCAGACCAGCACTGAGAACCATGGCAATTAATGCCAATATAATTAACAAGCGACTGTGGACTGATATTTCAATCAGTTTATTTAACATATCTGTATTCTCGCTAATTTAATGGTTGTGAATGTCAAAGCCGCTTTTTGCCAATTCTGATTGGACAAAAAAAGCGCCTGCAGTAACAGTGGGAGTGCCGATATCCAGTCCTTCGATAATGGCCTGACCATTCCGAATATCCAGTAATGTTATCTCTACCGCTTTAAATTCACCTACCTCATTCTGTTCTACAAAAACTTGCCAATCACCATCTGGACTACGCATCACTGCTGCTTCTGGTACAAGTAATGCGGTGCCTTTTTGAGTCGTATCGACTATTTCTATACTCGTTTCAACAAAGAGCCCTGCGTGCAAAGTATCCTTTTTATTTTTAACGCTTAGACGAACACGCAATGTCCGGGTGACTTCATCAAGATCATGATAAATTTGAGAAACAACCGCAGGGAAATATTGCCCTTCCCACTGTACACTCGCTTTATTTCCTACACTGACTTTGTTGGCCATAGCCGGTGCAACATTAGCCATCACCCATAAACTAGACTCATCAGTGATTACATTCAGTTCCTGCCCCGGTTCTATTTGCTGACCAATAATAAAATCTTCTTTTAAGATAGTGCCGTCAATCAGTGCGATGAGGTCAAAACGACCGTTGGCACCAGAAAGATTATTATTTTCAATCAAACTATTTATCTGAGCTTGCGTCATACCATAGGCTTTTGCCTTAGCCTTCGCTAACTCCCATTTTGCTTGGGCATCTATATAGCGTCGTTCTGCCACAACTTTTTTACCTAGTTTTCTAACTCGTTGCCATTCTTGGGAGGTCACCAATGCATCACCTTGAGCCTCAGCCATTTCTACACTTGATAACGTAGCAATAACTTGCCCTTTTTTTACCGCCTCACCCAATACAACGTGCCGCTTGATAAGTTGGGCTGTAATTCGTGGGGTAATAGCCACGGTCTTATAGGTATTAAAGGCTATTTCGCCTGGCGCATTAACGACTGACTGAATAGTCTGCAATTGCAGAGGTTCAACAATAATCCCAGCTATTTTCATTTGTTCCTCAGTTAATTTAACAACGCCTGCCTCATCATGCTCTGCCGAGTCAATAACATTCTTGTCATCCGCCGCCAATATCAGTGGGGTATAGAGAACTGAATGTCCTAATAAGAGTAGTGAAATTACAATTTTTAAATTCATCATTTAATTATTTTCCTGTAAATTGATATTTAACCACTCATCGACGCTAGCGGTGAGTTTCATCCAGTCAAAAGCCGTTTGCCAAAGCTCATTTCTCAGTTCAAAGCCGGTTACTTGTATTTCCAATGCCTGTTTGACTTGCAGCAAATAATCAGTAGCACTGATGTCTCCTGCTTGCCAGAGCTTATCGATCAATTTAAGTTGTTGTTCAACGCTCTCACGACTATTTTGACGCCAATTATTCCATGCACTCAATAAATACTGATAACGTTCAGTTGTAGCTATTAAATTAGCTTTAGTATCACGAAAATCTTGTTGAGCTCGTTGTTCACTAGCTACCATATCTTGGTAAGCAACATCTACTTCTGCACTAAAATCATTTCGAACATTAAGTGGAATACGAAGGTTTAGTCCAATTAAATTATCATTGCCTTCTTTTCCAGCGGTTATACCTATAGTAGGATCCCAAGCCTGTTCGCTTCTACGTAAAGTAATTTGTTGTTTCTTCGATTGGACATCCGCCAAGCTAAAACGAATGTTGGGTAAACTCATCAAGAACGATTCAAGATCGTCTTCAAGCTTAGGGGCTGGTAGTTGCTCAGGCAAAGCAGGTAACTCTGCCGGAATCGCTCCCATAATGGCTCGCAAGTTTTCATTCGCTTCTGACGCATTGGATAATATTTTAGCGTGCTTCATTAACGCCTGACTGTATGCAAGATGGGCCAGGTTCAAATCGATCTGATTTAAATCACCTGCTTTTCGTCGTCGTTCTGCTACGAGTTGGAATTCTTGCATCAGTTGGAGTGTTTTAGAACTCAACTCTGTAAGCTGTTTCGTGGTTTGACTTTGTGCCATACCAATTAATAAGTTAGCAACAAAAGATTGTGCAGTAACAGCATATTGAGTCTTAATTTTAAGCAATTCTGCTTTAGCTACTGCGGTACGACTTTCTTTTTGATCGCCCCAATCAATAGTTTGGTTAACCCCCACTGTTTTAGTTACATCGGTTGAGTTTTGATAAGCAAGCTCTAGTTCGGGATTATAAAGTGCCTGACCTGACGCTCGTAAATTTGCTTCGGCAGAAGCAATATCTGCCTGCACTGCGAGTAAGCGAGGTTGTTGATTAAGACTTTTTTTTACGAAATCTGATACGGTTGAAGGTGCGACATCTGCTGCTGAAGCCGATACCGTAGTCACTACTAATGCTACCATTAGCAGTGATACTCGGGCAGCAAGCTGCCGAGGATTTAAAGTTCTCATGTGAATTTCCTGATTTAAAAATAAAAACGAAAATTCATTGTGATCCTGTCACAATAAATTGTTTTTGAACTTTTAAATCAGGCTTTAGGTGGTTGGATAGGTGGAGAGAGCGTTAAGGTCTGGAAAGGCTCATTCGAAGCAAAGTGTATTGAGCCAGCAACAACAATAGGTAGTTGTGCTAATTGACATACAAACCCAACCATGTGTGAAGACATATGGCAAAAATGACTGCAAGCAGACTTGTCAATACAAATTCCAAAGTCATCATCTCCTAGTACTTGCATTAAAGGAGATTCTTTCATTTCCTCATCATACATATTACTCGCCGAAACCAAATTAATGGCTAGCAAATTAAATATGATAAATAGAATGACAAGAGGTGATTTCATGACGTTAAATATTGCATAGTTAGTTTAATAATTTAGATAGTAACAGATAAGACACTTACTTATTTAAAATAGTTCAACTATAAAAGCCCAGAACGAATAGCACACATAATCTTTTTTATTATCTTTCAATTTGCAAATTATTCATCCACTCATACATTCAACGACTTACGTAAAAAATATCTTTCACCTATAAAAACAAACAGCACGCCTATCAATGCAGCATAGATAACCATCATATCAGTCGATGCTTTTACCATTAAAAACGCAACTAGAACTATGACATCAAAAGCAATTGCTGTTAGCAAAATAACAATATTAGCTTTAATTTCGTCACGGAGGTAACGCAACACACCCCATTGCACTGCAATATCCATTAATATATAAAAAATAGCTCCCAGCGAAGCGATACGACTCAAGTCAAAAAATAGGGTCAATAAGATTGCTATCACAATGGTATAAATTAGCGTGTGATTTTGAATGCTACCGGGCATCCCAAAATGACGGTGTGGAACCAACTTCATTTCGGTCAACATAGCAAGCATTCGCGATACTGCAAATACACTTGCAATAACACCGGAGACCGTAGCAACAATCGCTAATGCAACAGTGAACCATAACCCGTAATGACCAAGTGCTGGACGCGCCGCCTCTGCGAGCGCAAAGTCTTTTGCCTTAATGATTTCTGGCAAACTGAGGTTACCCGCTACAGCCAATGCAACTAGAATGTAAATCACCACACAAATCGCAATTGAAATTATGATGGCGCGACCAACATTACGATGTGGATCAACAATCTCGGAACCACTATTTGTAATAGTGGTGAACCCTTTAAAAGCCAGAATAGCCAACGCCATTGCAGCGATAAAGCCTGTCATAGATGTCCTTTCCATGCTGACTGAGCTACTGTCGAACGAAAAGTCAGCGATCCATAAGCCGCCCAGAGCAAATACGACAATACCACCAATTTTGATAAAGGCCATCAGCAGCGAAAAAAAACCGATTGTACGATTGCCTGAGATATTCAGTAGAAAAGCAAAGATTAGTAGTCCAACAGCCAAAGCGGTCACCAGCCAACTACCGGGGTCAATATCAAATAATTGAATGCTATACGTACCGAAGGTTTTTGCAACAAGGCTCTGATTGATAACCATCGAAAAATACATTAGTAGTGCACCAGCAGCCGTCATCACTCCTTTTCCATATGCTTTTTGTAAAAACGTGGCAATCCCACCTGCAGAAGGATAAGCATTTGATAATTTCACATAAGTGTATGCGCTGAAGGCTGTAACTACTGCAGCAGCTAAAAATGCAAGAGGAAAGAAAGAACCCGCTAATTCAGCAATTTGTCCTGTTAAGGCTAATATCCCAGCACCAATCATTACGCCTGTACCCATTGATACTGCGCCAATTAGAGTCAGACTGTTTTTTTTATATTCTGATGAGGTATTGTGCTGTTGATGGTCCTCCATTTTATTGTTCCTTTACTTATTATTTTTGCTGAAATGACCAGATTAAAATAATCAACTACTTAATTTTCGCCATTTAATATGCTCATAGACACCTGGCCAATCCATCCCAAAACCAATAGCAAATAAACTGTCGACCATAAACTTCAATTAGCCATATTCAGCCATTACTCCTGACATCAGCGATTGTTGGCCAGTAATAATCCGGCAAGATAAAACACAACTGCTATGCTTAAATTCTCCAATAATAAAATGCCAGTTAGAAATGACAATAATCATAGTTACTTCGATACTTTAATTGCATGTTTTCGCCACAAAAAATACACCACAGGTACCACAAGTAAGGTTAATATAAGTGCGCTTACCATCCCTCCTACCATCGGTGCGGCTATACGACTCATCACCTCTGAACCTGTACCGGTTCCATACATAATGGGAAGTAAACCAACAATAATGGCAGCGGCCGTCATCATAACAGGACGAACACGCATACCGGCGCCATGAATAACAGCCTGTCGTAGCTCATTAATCGTAGGTTTAACTCCGCGTTGTTCACACTCCGAGTACATCTGTTCATAGGCTTGGTTGAGATAAATCAACATAATGACGCTAATTTCAACAGCAACACCTGCTAATGCAATGAAGCCCACACCAACAGCGACAGAAAAATTAAAGTTAAGGAAATACATCAACTGAATACTGCCCACCATCGCCAATGGTAATGTCGCCATTATGATGGCAACCTCAGCAATCCGTCGGAAGTTGATATAAAGCAGAAGTATAATAATAGCCAAGGTTAGTGGCACTACATACGTTAGTTTTTCTTTGGCACGCATCATATATTCATACTGACCGGACCAAATCAAAGAATATCCAGCCGGTAGATTAACCTGTTGCTTTACGATTTCCTGAGCCTGTTTAACATAGCTGCCAATATCGACATTCTCAATATCAACATAAGTCCAACCGTTTAAACGTGCATTCTCACTCTTAATAGCAGGCGGACCATCTTCAACATAAATACGAGCCACATCGCCAAGGGCAATACGTTCATTATTACCAGTTATAATAGGCAATAATGCTAATTGTTCTGGCGAATCGCGATAGTCCTGAGGATAACGAATATTGACAGGATAACGCTCCAGTCCTTCAATCGTTTGGGTAACATTCATTCCGCCAATTGCGGTGGCTACAACCTGCTGTACATCCGCAATATTAAGTCCATAACGAGCTGCCTTTTCACGCTGTATATCAACTTTAATATAGCGGCCTCCGACAACCCGTTCGGAATAAACAGAAGCGGTTCCCGGCACATCTTTAAGAATAGTTTCTAATTGTTGGCCAATCTGTTGAATTACTTTTAAATCTGGGCCTGCAACCTTGATCCCTACCGGCGTTTTAATCCCCGTTGCTAACATATCAATACGGGTTTTGATCGGCATAACCCATGCATTTGTTACCCCAGGAAAGTTGATCAACATATCCAACTCTTTTTTCAGCTTTTCTGCAGTCATTCCTTCACGCCATTCAGAATGAGGTTTAAACTGAATGAAGGTTTCGATCATAGTGAGCGGTGCAGGATCTGTCGCCGAGTCTGCTCGCCCTACTTTACCAAAGACGGTTTTAACTTCTGGTACCGTACGGATAAGTTTATCTGTTTGTTGTAACAACTCGCGTGCCTTGCCAATAGATATTCCCGGATAAGTGGTCGGCATATACATTAAATCACCTTCATCCAAAGGCGGAATGAATTCACTACCAATTTTATTCACTGGCATAAATCCAATGACAGCGATAATAATAGCGGCCAACACGGTCAATAACGGAAATCTTAGTACACCTTTTAACACAGGCATATACAGTGCTGTTAAGAGTCGGTTGACCGGATTTTTATGTTCAGGCATGACCTTGCCACGAACAAAATACCCCATTAATACCGGCACTAAGGTCACTGCCAATAACGCGGAAGCTGCCATGGCATAGGTTTTAGTGAATGCTAGTGGTGCAAACATACGCCCTTCTTGTGCTTCTAAGGTAAATACCGGCACAAAACTGATGGTAATTATCAATAAACTGAAGAACAGTGCTGGTCCAACTTCAGTCGCAGAGTCCGTGACAATTTGCCAGCGATTTTCCTTGGTTATCGGTGTTCTCTCCATATGTTTGTGCATATTTTCAATCATGACTATAGCACCATCAATCATTGCTCCTATCGCTATCGCGATACCACCTAATGACATGATGTTGGCGTTAATGCCTTGTGCATGCATGATGATAAAGGCCGCCAAGATACCAACAGGCAAACTGATAATAGCAACCAAAGACGAACGAACATGAAACAGGAATATCATGCACACTAGCGCTACCACAATAAATTCTTCCAGTAGTTTGTGCCAGAGGTTGTCCACTGCTCTTTCAATTAATGCAGATCGGTCATATACAGGGACAATTTCAACCCCCGCTGGCAAACCTTGTTTTAAGGTTTCAAGCCTGGCTTTAACCCCATCAATAGTCGTTTGCGCATTTTCACCAAAGCGCATGATAACGATACCACCCACCGTTTCACCTTCACCATTTAGCTCAGCAATACCACGGCGCATTTGCGGGCCAGTGCTAATATCGGCTACATCTTTCAGCAATAACGGTGTACCGTTATTATTAACGCCTAAAGGAATAAAATTTAGATCATCTACGCTTTGAATATAGCCAGTTGCACGCACCATATATTCTGCTTCTGACATTTCAACAACGGAAGCACCAATCTCCTGATTACCTTGCTGAATCGCTATCTGGATCTGAGTTAAAGGAATACCATAAGCCCGTAATTTATCTGGATCGACCTGAACTTGATATTGTTTAACCATCCCTCCTACAGCCGACACTTCCGACACTCCGGGTACGGTTTGTAATTCATATTTCAAAAACCAGTCCTGAATACTACGTAACTGGCTAATATCATGTTGCCCCGTTTTGTCGATAAGAGAATAAATATAAACCCAACCCACTCCTGTCGCATCCGGACCCAACTGCGGTTTCGCACTAGGTGGTAAATTAGGTGCAACTTGGCTCAGATATTCTAGTACTCGGCTTCTAGCCCAGTACAAATCGGTTTTTTCATCAAAGATGATGTATACATAAGAATCCCCAAAAAAAGAATAACCACGTACTGTGACAGCGCCTGGTACTGAAAGCATGGCGGTGGTGAGTGGATACGTCACCTGATCTTCTACCACTTGTGGTGCTTGCCCTGGATAACTGGTTTTAATGATAACTTGCACATCTGACAAGTCAGGAAGGGCATCTAAAGGGGTATTTTTTACCGAATATAGACCTAAACCTACTATTATGAGAGCAGCGAGGATAACAAAAAATCGATTATTTATGGACCATCGAATAAGCGCGACAACCATTACAATGACTCCTCACTGACTTCTTTACTTGTTTGTTGTTTAATCTCAGTAATTACAAAATTGCCATTGTCTATCTCAAAGCGAAAATGAACCTTCATTCCCTTAGTTAAATTGGTCATGTCAACTTTTTTAGCAACAATAAAATCCACAGTTGCTGCTGTTTTATCCCATTTAACGATGGGGCCACGACTAATGTTTAACATCCTATGTCCCACCATAACCGAATTAATAACACCATCAACATCGGCAGAATTATCGCTATTACCCATACCCTCCATTTCATTATCGGACTTAATCGCTGTAATTTCATAATTACCCGATGTTGTCTTATTAATCTGAATATTGATAACCTTGCCTTGTTCGAAATTAGACATTTCCACAGCTGGGTTAACCGTAAAATCCATGGTCATGGCTGGCCACTGCCACTGTGCTATTGGCTGATGAGACACCGTGACCATTCTATGAGCAGGCATAAGACTATCGATCGTCGCCATTGTCCAAACACTTTCACTCTGATCAAGTGCTACCTCATGATTCATTCGTTTAAAATCTGACGTTTTACTTGATTCAGAATCAATCAAAAACTGGGCTGACGACACAATGGTTTCGCCTTCACTGACACCCTCTAAAATTTCAATATTTTTATCATCAGAACGCCCTAATTTAACGGCGACTGACTTAAATGCCCCCTCTCCCAATGCCAAGACAACTCTATTCATAGTGCCCGTACGTATAACGGATTCTCTAGGTAAAAATAAAGCGGGCTTATCACTATCTGAATGAATCACCACTTGGGCAAACATATTCGGCATGAGCACCTTGTCTTTATTATTAAAACGCAATCGCACTCGCAATGTACGAGTAGAAGGGTCCAAGGTTGGATAAACATAATCCACTTTACCAAGCCATTCTCGCCCGGGTACGTAGGCTAATGTCATCGTGACAGGTAGTCCTACTTCCACTTTATTCACCTGACGTTCAAAAATTTCAGCCTGAACCCAAACATCTTCAAGTACACCAATAGACATCATTGTTGTACCTGGTTTAACAAAAAAACCTTCTCGGATATTGAGTTGAGTAATCACGCCTGATTGTGGCGAATAAAAAGTCACTGACTGCTTCACTTGTCGACTTTTTTTCAAATCACGAATAATACTATCCGGTAATTGCAATGCCTTTAACCGATCTTCTGCTGCCTGTACTAGGCGTTCATTGTTACGTTTTAGTGCTATCAAATATTCTTCTTGGGCATTGACCAAAGCCGGAGAATAAAGCGTATACAAGGCCTGTCCTCGTTTAACGGGATCACCAGTTGCCTTAACGTAGAGCTTTTCTATCCATCCTTCAACCCGTGGATGCACATGAACTAGTCTATCTTCATCATACTGAACATAACCCACCGTTTTGATTTCACTATGTAGTGATTTACGCATAACTTTAGTTGTTCGCACACCAAGATTATTCACTACATCGGGTGAAATCTTTACCGTTCCTGGGCCACTATCTTGTCCCTCAGCCTTGTCCGGATAAACAGGGATTAAATCCATACCCATAGGTGACTTCCCTGGTTTATCACTCTTAAAATCAGGATTCATCGGTGCAACCCAATAGAGCGGCTTCGCTTCATCTACGTGTTTGCTTGCTGTTGGCGAAGAATTTGTCAGTTCTGGCGCCACATATTTGAATAATATTGCCCCTAACACCACACCTATTAATAGTAATAACAGGCTTTTTATTATCTTCATTGTTGGTTTCCTTTTAGCGGTGCAATACGACTTTTGTCATCTTTAATTAAGTAGTAGTTAAGTTGTGAAATGTTTTTTTGACGATCAACAGCAATCCCCAAGTTATCAATTTCGGCATTGAGTACATCTATTCGAGCACGAACAACTTCTGCAAAATCGCCCTCATCGTTGGTATAAGCCGTTAAGGCCGCTTCTGCCTGTTCATGTATCTGTGGTAATAACTGCTTCTGATACAAGTCATAGCGTTGGTCCAGTCGTTGTAATTGGACTTTGGTCGACTCAAATGCAGCGATCATTTTTCGTAATAATAACCATTTTTGAGTTTTAATTGACTCTGCCTCTGACACAGCAGCTTGGACTTGTTTGTCCTGACGATTTTCTGTGAAAATTGGCAAATCAAAACTCACCCCTAATGACAATAAATCTGCCCGACTTCGCCCCGATTGGTCATCGGCTCGATAACCATAACCGGCATTAATGCCCCATTGTGGTTTATATTGTTGTTTTGTCAGTTCTATCTCTGTGTCACTCGCCTTAATTAGATTATCTAATGCCAGAACTGAGGGATGTTGGATTAAATAATTCGTCAATTTTTCAGGCAACGACGACTCCTCGACGAGCATAAGCTCCGAATGATTGAGCACAAGTTGAGGTAACTGGTTTGGCTCAGCATCTGAACCTGTCAAGGCGAGATTGGCAGGTTGAGAAATAGTCATGCCTGCAAAGTGCTCAACGAATTGTCCACTCACCCACTGAGACAATTGTTTTTGTGCTACCTCTTGTTGCTGTCTAAGTTTAGTCAATCTATCTTCAAGGCGTGTTAACTCAAGCAGTGCACGCACTACATCTTGTTGTTGTGTACCACCAAAAGCCGTTGAATAACTCGCCTCGGAAATATCAACTAATTGTTCAAAAAGTTCACGATCTTTTTCTATTAGCCGTATGCTTTCCATAGCATTAAATGCCTCCAACCATAAGCTAGTCACCATGACAGTAATTTGTGCTTTTCGGTCTTCCCGTAGATACGGATTCTGTCCACTCAATAATAATAATTTTTGACTCTGAAGGCGTAAACTGTCACCACGAGGAAACATTTGACTGATGCCCATTTTTAATTGCGTCATCCCCTCTTGATTAAAATCAAGCCCATCGGTCGGCATATTAAGCAACCCTAATGTTACTGTAGGATCAGGAAGACTACCGGCAGCAACAGATTTAGACACTAAAGCATCCTGTGCATATCGATTTCCTACCAACCAAGGGTCATTTTTTTGTGCCTGTTCAATCGCAATATCAAGGGGCAATAGTGTCCCTGTTTCATTGGCCTGTACACCTATGGTAATGAATAAAGCACCTATTAAGAAAATGAACTGAGCGCTAGCATGAACATTCACATTACTTTTTGAAGTAGTCATCATGATTTTCCAAAATACACGTTTTTATCAAACGAAAAGTGAAGATAAATAATGGCGCTTAGAATCGCCGCAAAAAAACACCATACGGAAAAAAAGGCCACGGTGTAAAACCAATAAGCCACCATAAAAAGAAACAGTGCCAAAACACCAAAAATAATAATCATCCTGTGGCTCGAAAATAATGCACCAATACAGGTTGCACCAAGATATAGTGACATCACAGGTACCTGATAGAAATGTGGCGAAAGATATACGATATTTTTATCGACCACCGAGGTAACAGGAAATTTAATTATTAAATATAATAGGTATAAGCCAACCACGATCCCCATGAGTTGAAAGACTAAAATCACCTTTTTCCGCCAAGCTACAGTTTCCAATAAACCTATAGAAAACGGTATAAATATTGGCCATAGCACATGAGAAAACACGGAAAAGACATAGGTCATCGTTTCATTCAGTAATGGCGCATCGTATTGAAATGAAAGCCATATCATCCCCTCTATGAGTTGCTGAATACCGAATAATAGCGGGACCATTGCAAATGGAATTTCTTTTTTTCTTTCTGTTTTTTTCAGCGTTACTATGCCAAAAGCAGATAAAGAAATGCCGGCAATGAAACTGGCTGTTGCTGAAAAACACATCGTGACGGCTTCCTTAATCGAGCTATATATCGTATTTTGTTACTGAAGCATTCAAGTATCTCTAGTTTAGATATTGTGCCATGAGAATAAAGATTACTAACTTCACACTGTCAGTCACATTACATCTTCATTACAAAATTGTAACCAATGATCTCGATTCCAGTATGTTGTCATAATTGTTCGTCGTCGTAGGATCCTGAATTCCAGTAAATGTGGAACAGCGGAAAAGACGCTATGTGATGATGATAAGTGGCATACATTAATTCCGCTCCGAATAGGCTCACACCCTGTTTAAGTTCAATGCAAAAGAAATTCATTGAGCGAGACTACAACATGGATAGTGGTGAATTGCTGCATCAAACTCTTTTTTCTCGGCAGTAGTCGCTGAGATAGATCCCCAGCTCGCTTCCAGCTTTTCTTTTTGTACGAGCTCGGCAACAATATTGGTCGCATTTGATTCTGCTTTTACATTATCCACCGCTTCCTGTGAATGTGAGTGACCATGGTCCTGATCATTTCCTGCCATAACTAAAAATGAAAACAAGTAATAATATATTTAATCGCATAATGTGAATCTCCTAACTAATCAATACTATCGTGAGTTTTGGCGGATGGATCTTGTGTTATTTCCATTTCTGTATCTAGACGCTGGTATGCCCCTTTGACAGTTAATGTGATGGTGACGGGTAGCTTAGTATCATTTTTCCAATACCAACCATGAGTCCCTGCAAATGGCGTTGTTAACGTACCGCTGGCCTGACTATTAGTCTCTTTTTGGTAACTCTTGAAATAGCCCGTTGTATCACCTGCCGGTTCGCCATGAAAGTCATAAAATAGTGCCTCATCATCTGTTTGCCATGCATAGTGAAGTGTTGCACCTTTTTCTAGATATAACTTGTACTCCTTGTCGCCTCTAGCTGGAATAATAACGCTGATTGAATCTTTCCATTGTGATTGTTGAGCTGTTTCAGGACTTTTTTCTATTGCAATAACTTCAGCATCACTCACTTTATTAGCATTATCCGCAGCAACACTAAACGCTTCGGCATTAGTACTGTGTTCATAGCCATGCATCTGCATCAGGAAAAGTAATCCACCGAAGAGGATAAGGCCATAGTTTGCAATCAAGCTAAATGTTTTAAAAGCATGGCTTTTTCGCCAAGCGGCAATAAAAATTAACATTAGTGCCAATGCACTGATTTGACCTAATTCAATACCGACATTAAACGATATTATATTCAGCAATAAACTGTCTTCACTTAATGGCAATTCCTGTAAGCGAGTGGACAAAC
>TARA_R110001606_G_scaffold66094_6_pt1 | contig 27937 bp, 25 predicted proteins | sample TARA_R110001606 | Tara Oceans TARA_R110001606 (sample SAMEA4398315) | marine metagenome | biome: Polar Biome; feature: [SRF] surface water layer (ENVO:00010504); material: water (ENVO:00002006), including particulate matter (ENVO:01000060) such as... | depth 5 m
GTCCTCACTAAACTATATATGGACGGCAAAATTGTTTTCAAGATTATTTTTGAAAAAAGTTTTATTTTTTTCAAAATCTCTTTTTGCCTACTCAATAAAGTGAGGATTCAAAGTTTGCTTTTCAAGTCTTTAAATAGTAATAAGGGGAATTAGCTTTAGAGGTCGATATGAAAAAAGTAACGAGTTTGCTGCTCAATATAATTATGTTAGTTGTGGTGTTTTTTGTAGTGACTACATATCAGCAACGCAATTTACTCAGCTCAGATAGCAGCCCTGCTCCATATTTTAATTTACCTGTGCTCAATGACAGCGAACAACGTATTGATATTGCGATGCTTAAAGGTAACACCACCGTGGTTTATTTTTTTGCGCCATGGTGCACAATCTGTCGTTACAGTATGCCAAACCTAGAAGCGGCATTGGTTGATTCTAATATCAACGCCATTGGCATTGCACTTGATTATAAAAATGAACAAGCAGTTGCGCAGTTTGTTAGTGAACTTAAACTCACAATGCCCATTTTACTAGGCGATAAAAATACCCAGAGTAATTATAAAATCAGCGCCTTTCCTACTTACTATGTAATTGATCAACAACTGCGAATAACCGCACGCTCAATGGGCTATTCAAGCCAATTAGGTATTACTATCAGAGCTCAAAACTAAATGTAACAGCTTGTAACACCTCCCTACATTTGCCTACATTTTCGTACAGTTTACTACGTATTTTTATATATTTTCTCATTACTATAGGTCGCAGTCACACTTACTCACAACCATGGAAGAATCATGTTAGCCACCTGCTTGCCATCACTTTACCGTTTAACGCCACTGGCGTTGTGTTTGCCATTTTTAACGCACGCCAACGTTGATGCTAATGAAGCAATAATAGAGCGTCTTGAAACCGTTTATAAACGCAGTAGCATTACCAGTGAAATAACCGAAAATACTGAAAAACTGATCACTATGCCCGGTGCTATGGGCGATCCACTGCGGGCAGTATTTGCATTGCCAGGCGTTGTCGCCGCTGGCGGCTCAATGAGTGAACCGGCGGTACGTGGCTCATCGCCCGATGATAATTTGTTTGAAGTGGATTTTATGCCTGCAGGCTATATTTTTCATGATTTCGGCAGTTCTATTTTCAACAAGTACATTATTCAAAATTTTCAACTTTACTCAGCCGGCTATGGCACCAGTTACAGCAACGCCACCGGTGCCGTATTTGACGTAACACTGCGTAATCCTAAATATCAACCGATTACTACCACGCTTGATCTTACAATGTTTAATGCCGGTGTCTTTGTTGAAGGGCAACTCACGCAGAACACCGCGTTTTATTTATCAGCACGTAAAAGTACATTACCACTGTTCTTCTCTAAAGGTGAAGAGCTTGAAAACGACGATGGTGAACTCAGTGGTATCACCATCAATGATCCCCCAGATGATCATGATTACCAAGGTAAATGGATCTGGGATATAAACAATCAAAACGCCCTAACAGTGTCATTTACAGGCGCAAAAGACTCGGTTGCAGCAGGCTTTAATCAACGCGCTGAACTTTCACTAAAAAATCCTGAGTATCAAGGCGATGCTGATTTTATTCGTGAATTTACCAGCCAAAGTATTTTATGGGATCACTTTAATAAAGACTTTCATTTACGCTTAGGCGTTGGTTCGCTCGAACATTCTGGCCGATTGGAATACGCTAAACGTGCCACGCTAAGTGATGGCTATTTTGATGAAGAACAACAAAAGCAAATCACTTATAAAGGACGATTAAATTGGCGTGTTACTAAAGCCCAGCAACTGGTTTTTGATGCCGCCTATTTTGATAACGACAGTACTTACAGTTACGATAGTTTTCAATATCTTTGTACCGAACTCGATCCTGATTGCGATCTAAACAAAGGTGAGCGAATAACTGGCAAAGACAAGCTAGCCCTTGATAAGTTCTTTGTTGGTGTTAGCCATGTTTGGGTTATTAACGAACAATGGCAAAGCGAAGTCGGCGTGCAATATCAAAGCAATGATTACACTGATGAAGATTTTGTGATGCCGCGCCTTGCGCTTAGCTACTTTATTAATAATCACAATAGCATCAATGCTAAATACGGGCATTATAATCGCATGCAAGATATTGACACTCTATTGCCTGAACACGGCAACCCGAATTTACGTTCGCAAACCTCAAAACACAGCAGTTTAGGTTTTGCACAAGAACTTGCCGATGAATGGACATGGTCTATTGAAGGGTATTACAAAACCATGGACGATTTACCGTTGGCATTAAACAATTATTCCGATGCAGCAATTCGTTACAGTAATGATGTAACTGGGCGAGCTTACGGTGTTGATCTATTAATAAACAAAAATAAAACTGATAAATGGTATGGCTGGCTTGCAGTTAGTTATGCCAAAAGTGAACGTACTGACCAACGCCAAAATATCACTCGGGATTATTACGCTGATACCCCTTTAGTTGTCAACATGGTGTTTAATTACCAAATCAGTGAAAAATGGCAAGGCGGCTTTAACTTTACTGCCCGCAGCGGTCAAGCTTACACCCCGATTGTTGGCGTCACAGAAAATTCCGAATTCGAAGGACGTTTTTTACCACAATATGGTGATCCATTTTCTGAGCGTTTCGATGTTTATCATCGGCTTGATCTTCGTTTTGAACGTCAAACCGACTTTTGGGGCTTAGACGGTGTGTTAATTTTAGAATTAATGAACGCCTACGGCCAAGCAAACACCAGTAGCATTGATTTAGATTATCAGAAAGTAACCTCGACTAATGATTTAATTATCAAAGAAAACGAGGATGATTTTGAAATGCGCCCTTCAATTGGCTTTAGTGTTAAGTTTTAATTAGCCACCCCACATACACCTTTAATATTGATTAAAGGTGTATGCAATCATTAAAATAGAATTCATCAATCGTTTTTTTACGCTGTTTATTTTTTCTCAATTAGTTAAGATGAATGTAAATAAAATCGAGGAGAGCGATATGTTAACTGTAATTTTTGGCCGTGAAGGCTGCCCTTATTGTGTACGTGCTAAAGATGTTGCTGCAAAACTAGCAAATGAACGTGATGATTTTAAATACCGTTATGTTGATATTATTAAAGAAGGCGTGAGTAAAGCCGATTTAGAACAATCAGCAGGTAAGCCTTGCCCAACCGTGCCACAAATCTTTATTGACCAGGCACACATCGGTGGTTTCACTGAGTTTGAAGCTTACGCTAAAGAAAATCTTGGACTTTATCAATAAGTTCTGTATAAAATTTGTTAATCAATTTGATTTACCCACAATCAAATTGATTAAATTATGACCAACATCAACTACATACAAATTAGTTTCAATTTATACAAGCATTTGCCTCGTAAATCCTATACAATGCGCGCCTCTTTAAATTCGTTGAGGCGTATTAATGTCAGAACCAGTCACGTTTGAATCTCTAAATCTTTCTCCTGCAATTTTGAAGGCAGTTGAAGAGTTGGGTTACAAGACACCATCTGAAATCCAAGCTCAATGTATACCGTTATTGCTAGAAAGAAAGGACGTACTGGGACTAGCTCAAACGGGTACAGGTAAAACCGCAGCATTTGCACTGCCATTACTTAATAATATTGACCCGTCTGTGAAGCAGCCGCAGATCCTTGTACTCACACCAACCCGTGAGCTTGCGATCCAAGTAGCTGAGGCATTCGAACAATATGCTAAACATGTTCGTGGTATTGAAGTATTGGCACTTTATGGTGGCCAGAGCTACAGTATCCAATTAAGTGCACTTCGTCGTGGCGCGCAAGTTATTGTCGCTACTCCAGGTCGCTTAATCGATCATATTAACCGTGGCACTATCAAGTTTGACAGCTTACAAGCTCTTGTACTTGATGAAGCCGATGAAATGTTACGTATGGGCTTTATCGATGATGTTGAAAACATCATGGAAAAAACGCCGCGCGAAAAGCAAACATGTCTTTTCTCTGCGACCATGCCTAAGCAAATTCAAAACATCAGCAGCAAATATATGAATAACCCTGAACAGGTTCATATCTCTGCGCGTAACTCAACGGTATCATCTGTTGAGCAAGTGTTTTGGAATGCCAGCGTACACAAGAATAAAGCGATTGTTCGCTTTTTAGAAGCTGAACAATATGAAGGCGCGATTGTTTTCGTACGTACACGTAACGATACAGTACAACTTGCTGAGTTATTAGAGCGCGAAGGTTTCTCTGCAGCTCCACTTAACGGTGACATGAACCAGCAAGCACGTGAACGCACAGTAGAACGCTTAAAAAGTGGCATGCTAAACGTTGTTATCGCAACAGACGTTGCAGCACGTGGTCTAGATGTTGACCGTTTAAGCCTTGTTATCAACTACGATATCCCACAAGATTCTGAAGCTTATGTTCACCGTATTGGCCGTACAGGTCGTGCTGGTCGTACTGGTAAAGCGATTCTTTTCGTAAAACATAACGAACGTTATTTACTTAAAAATATCATTCGTCATACGAATTCAGATATTGTGCAAGTTGAACTACCAACTGCAAAAGTTGTTGAAGAAAAACGTATCGAAGCGTTACAAGCTAAATTAGCTATTGCGCTTGAAAATAAAGATATTACTTTCTTTAATGAAGTAGCAGCTAATATGGCGCAAAAGCTTGAACTTGCTCCTGAAGACCTAGCAGGTGCGTTACTGTGTTTAGCACAGCAACAATCACCAATTAAGGTTGAAGAAGTTAAGATCCAACAACGTGAGCGTAGCGAACGTAATGACCGTAACCCACGTGAGCGTAATGATCGTGGTGACCGTGGTCGTCGTAACGAACGCAGCGAACGCCCTGCACGTGACCGTGATGCTAAACCACGTGAACGTAATAGCCGTGATGCAGGCCCTATGGATACTTACCGTATCGAAGTAGGTCGTGAACATGGTGTTCAAGTTAAGAACATTGTTGGCGCTATCGCTAACGAAGCTGACATCTCAAGCAAGTTTATTGGTGATATTCGTTTACACGACAATCACAGTACGGTTCAATTACCGCAAAACATGCCTAAAGATGTACTTGATCATTTCCAAAAAGTGTTTATTTGTAAACGTCCAATGGGCTTAACATTAACACAAGATCAAGGTCCTGCTGAACCACGTGCTGAACGCTCTGAGCGTCCATCAGGTGACAAAAAACGCAGCTTTAACAAAGATGACAGTGCACGCGGTGATAAGCGTAGCGGTCCTCGTAAAGAACGTCGCCCAGTAAGCTTCACAGCTAAATAAGCAACGACTCTTTAATAAAAAAACCTTGCCACGAAAGTGACAAGGTTTTTTTGTGTTTGGAATAAAGTAAATCTTCGTGAGGGGAAGATTTTGTGAAGTCACAATAGTCGTTGATAGCAATTGCATTGAATGAATGAGTATTTGAATTCGCTAAAATAATCATGTTTTTAATAAAATTGGCATAAATAACGCTCTAACATCTATTTTTGCTTCTAAGCGAGCCGCAATCAAATATAAACCAGCAAGTTTACGGTGAATAAATAATGCATCCACTGGTGGTGTATGCCATTGCTGTGCTTGTGCACTAAGTTGCAACCCAGCATCTTTAATATTTGATGCCAGTTGGCTATTTTTAAAATCAAAATCACCATCGTGACGCAGTGGCTCACACGCCATTAAAAATAGCTCTATGACATTATCTTTATAACTGTCACGCAATGTATCTTTAAAATAACCAATCTGAGTGGCCGCATTTAATACCCCATCACGATTATTCTCACTGCCTGCTTTAAATAAAGCTAGATAAGCTTGGCTCAACTGAGGCGAAATCTCGCGGGTTGCCCCAAAATCAAATAAAACGATTTTTTGTGTGGCTGGTTGATAATGAAAATTAGCAAAGTTTGGATCTGTTTGTATCAGTCTAAATTCAAACATTTCTTTAAAAAATAACGCAATAAGTTGCTGTGCCACAAAGCTTTGCTCTGCTTTGGGTAGATCGGTAATTCCCTCTATAGGCTGAGCCTCAATATACTGCATCGTTAATATTTGTTTAGTACTGTGCTCTTTATAGACGTTAGGAACAATAAAGTGTCGGTTCTTTGCCAATGCATTTTTATAACGTAATAAATACTGCGCTTCACGATGATAATCAGCTTCCGCTAATAATTGTATTTTAGCCTCTGCGACGAGTGGCTTAATATCAAGATCTTTAGGTAATAAACGAGACAATGTAAGCAGCGATATAACATTATCAACATCACTGACCACACTTTTTGCGATCCCCGGGTATTGAATTTTTACAGCTAATTGCTCGCCGTTTTCATGGTAGGCCAAATGCACTTGACCAATAGAAGCGGCAGCAAATGGCCTAAGCTCAATATGTGAAAAGCGCGATAACCAGTCATCTCCCCACTGCTCTTTTAATACGGTAATGAGTTGTTTGTGTGGCATGGGGTTAGCGTCTGATCGAAGTAATGCAAGTAATTGAGCAAGCTCTGGACTGAGTAGATCCCCAGCATCCATTGACAGTAGCTGTCCTAATTTCATTGCCGCACCGCGTAAGTGTGATAGTTCAGTCGCTAGGTTTTTTATGTTTTTAGGCTGCAGTAATAAGCTTTTATTATCCCAACCCTTTCCTGAAAGAGTACTTTTGGCTCCCTCAAATAACATATTACTCGCGACACTGGTTGCTAATGAGCCTAACTTTGCAAAGCGTGAAAATCGAGATGTAGGAACAGCGCGTTCATTGGCCATACTAAAACCTAGTTAACGAATATATTTACCGGTTTATACGTACCAAGCTGGGTATACGATCGAATTGACAACTGGCTGGATAAAACTAACCACAAAAAAACCTCGCCATTATAATGACGAGGTTTTTACACATAAATATTTAGCCGTGTTTTATTAAGGCGCGCCTGCTGGGTACACGTAACTTGCGTCTAATCCAAGCGGGATACCCAGTGCCCAGTAACCGAGTAAAAATAAGCTCCAGCCAATCATAAAAGCGATTGAATATGGCAGCATCATCGCGATAAGCGTGCCAATGCCCGTGCCTTTGACGTATTTTTGGCAGTACACCACAACTAATGGGAAATACGGCATTAAAGGAGTGATGATGTTTGAACTAGAATCGCCCACGCGATAAGCCGCTTGAGTTAAATCTGGCGAGATACCTAACTGCATTAACATAGGCACAAACACCGGGCCCAGTAGCGCCCACTTTGCTGAACTTGAGCCAACAAACAAGTTTACAAAACCAGTTAAAAAGATGATACCGACAACAGTCACCGCACTTGGTAACTCCATGGCTTTTAACAGCTGCGCGCCTTCAATTGCCAGCAGAGCTCCCAAGTTTGATTTACTAAATGCAGCAATAAACAAGGCACAAAAGAACGCCATTACAATATAATACGCCATGCCGCCCATTGCTTTACTCATGGCATCTATCATATCTTTAGAGCTTTTAAAGGTGCCAACGGTAAAACCATACACTGCACCAGGTATCCAAAACAGTAGGAAAATTAGCGGTACGATAGATTGCATTAAAGGCGAGCGAAAATTAGTTAAAGAGCCATCTTCGCTTCGCATTGCAGAGTCCGCAGGGGCTGACACATAGGCTAATAAAGCAAGACCTGCAATCATCACTGTACTTGCAATAAAAAACGCGCGTTTTTCGTCGCTACGGGCATCTTCAAATGCAGGTAAGTCTTCTTTATTACCATCTAATTCGGTATTTTTTAAACGTGGTTCAATAATTTTATCGGTGATGTACCAGCCTAATAAAATAATGAATAAACTTGAAGCCGAGGTAAACGCCCAGTTATTTAATGGGTTAATCGACATCGCGGGGTTAATAATTTGCGCCGCACTTTGGGTAAAGCTTTGCAGTAGTGGATCAATCCCCGACGGAATAAAGTTTGCACCAAAGCCACCACTGACTCCCGCAAATGCCGCCGCAATACCCGCCAATGGATGGCGCCCTGCTGCATAAAATATAACACCAGCTAACGGAATGACTAACACATAACCTGCATCGGTTGCTGTATGGCTGACGATGGCGACTAAAATAATTGACGGTGTTAAAAGTTTTTTAGGTGTCACCTTTAACATTAACTTAAGGCCAGTATTAATAAAGCCAGAATGTTCAGCAACCCCTACACCCAGCATGGCCACTAACACCACACCTAACGGTGCAAAACCGGTAAAAGTTTTTACCATTGATGATAAAAAGGTCGCTAACGAATCACTCGCCAGCATATTATTAATAATAATAGCTTCACCGGTACGAGGGTCGATAGCGTCAAAAGTAACACCTGAGAACCACCACGACAGTAGCCAAATTAGTAACATGGCAAACAAAAAGATGATTGCCGGATCAGGCAGTTTATTTCCTACCCGCTCAACAAAATTTAAAAATCGCGCAACTATGCCCGAGGGCATTGCCGCATCATTATTATTATTCATTTCACTTGTTCCCTAGAATTTAGTCAGTGGTACTTTAGCGTATCTAGGGAATGAGGTAAATTTTAAGTGAACAGAAAATACATTTTTAGGAACTAAATAGGCTCAATGCACAAAAAAACGGCATTGTTGCCGTTTTTTTAAATAACTTTTTATTTAGTCTTTTAAGCGAGTGCTTTTACTTCTTCCCATAATCTTACTACTAGGGCTTTATCTTCTTCGTTAAGCTCACCATTGCGATACGCTTTCACTAAACTTTTTTCAACGGTTTCATTGAGCTCATCTATTTCAAGATTAAGCTCTTCAACTTGCGCATAGCCTACTGCTAAATCAAAATGGCCTCGTAAATAACCACCGGCAAATAACTCATCATCAGTGGCTTTGATCACTAAGTCATCAAAATACTGTTGGGCTGCGTCAATATAATTTACTAAACTCACTTCTACTTCTCCTGATTTTGCAGGGTCTTCTACCAATCAATCTTGATGGCCTACTGCATACATAATATGGTCGTTAAATCCGCAGGTTACACGAATATAACCGCTTAATTCATCATCCAGCTCACTATCGCCTGTATCGCAAATGAGCGGGCGGCCGTTTAAAGACTGTAATTTAGTTTTGGTAGCCACCACAATAATATTATCCAGCCCTATCGCGCGAATAAGTGCTGGGCTTAACTGTTGATTGCCACGGCCAAAAATATGGCCTTGGCCACCAATTAGCGTGATCACTAATTTAGTGTCGCGCTGATGGGTCAACGCTAATAATTGTTCAGCTGTAAGATCTTGCGCAATTAAGCTTTGATCTGCAACTAAATCAACACCTAATAAGGTATTTTCAAGTCCCATTTCTTGCATAATAGCTGCAACTGTTGAGCCACTGCCCATTACATATAACGTATCTTCATCCATTTCACTGACGACATAGGCGGCGATATCAGCAAGTACCAGCTCGTCGGTTTCTTTACCGCCATTTTTTACGGCTTGTACATAACGTACTTCACTGGGTACTTGCATTTCACCATAACGTTTTGCTTTAACTGTGCCTTGACGAAACGCATCTTCGTCAATATCCATAACATCGGCATCGCCTAAGGTAACTAGTTCACCTTTGACCAGCATTTCGACTACCCGCCCTGCGGCCTTTGGCGTGATTGCATAAACCCCTGAATGAATTTTACAGCCGGCAGGAATGCCAAGTGCCGGTACGCTATCTTCAACCGCATGACAAATATTGCGCGCAGTGCCATCGCCACCAGCAAATAAAATTAAATCAACACCTAGCTGTTGCAATACCTTGGCTGCACGCTCAGTATCATCTGCACTACTGGGATGCTCGCTTTGATACACAACTTCGGTATTAAAACCAAGATCTGTAGCGGTGCTTTCACCCATTGAGTGATTAACAGTATAAATTGTTATTTTATCTTGATAAGGCAATAACACCTCAAGCGCTGCTTTAGTGCGTAAATTAGCTTTTGGCTCAGCGCCAAGCGCCAGAGCTTTAGCCGCAACACCATCACTACCTTTGAGCGCCACACTGCCACCTAAACCAGCAACTGGGTTTACAATTAGTCCTAACTTAAACTGCATTACTTAACTCCTGAGGATGTTGCCATACAAACTGCCCGGCATTCAATGGCCATGGCGTATTGTAAAATTCGCTTAATGCTTTTAAAAGTGCAGTAGTCCGAGGATTAAAGCCTATTTTTAGTAACTGTAAAAGTTGCTTGTGTACTCGCGCCTGAAAATCAAAACGACAGGTTTGCTCACCATTTAAATTGTCAACCGAAACATTAAACTCAAAACCTGTAGTAACACTCAACGCCCACTCGATTGCTTGCGGTTTTACTTCAACGGCTTCAAATTCTGCTTGCTGAGCTTTATCACGGCCATCTGGGCAATACCAATAACCGTAATCTTCGAGTAAACGACGTTTATCACCCGCCACCAGCCAATGAGCTATTTCGTGCAGTGCACTGGCATAAAAACCATGGGCAAACACAATTTGATGATACGGCGTTTTAACATCAGCGGGAATATAAATAGGCTCATGCTCACCTTTGACCAAGCGTGTATTATGGCTGTGGTAAAAAGTGCGTTCAAAAATAGATGTTAAATCGGCTATTTGATGCATAAAAGTCTGATTAATTCGCCTCGGTAAAATGCAACAAATGCACATTAAAATCGAGGCGAATTGTACGGGCTTTTAGCAAGAATGTAAAAGTTGATAACGACTAAGCAGCCATGCGTTATTGTCTTGCCTTTACTTTGCAAATTTAGCTAAGCCAAAAATATGTATTCGCTGCAATCTAGCTCCTTTTATTTACTGTTCAAGTAATAACCCTTATCCTCTTTACACTTACTATCCGAATTTAAGAATAAAATTATAAACCCATGTTCAAATTACTTTTTATAAAACGACCGAAGCTTTTAGTTGTTACTTTAATTACGCTGATAAGTATCCCCCTGCCCTCATTTGCAAAAAGTGTCAGCATCAATGTGTTTGCAATCCCTTCCAAGTCAATCATTAACTTAGTTGAGCAAACTAGTGATGCATTAAAAAAAGAAGGGATCATGAGTTTTTATGAAAAAGGTAAGCCAGTGCACGCTACTTTGTATTTAACTGACTTTGTTGAAGGCTCAGAAGAAGACATTAAACGTGCTGTAAAAAGTATCACCGAGCAACATCAAGAGTTTACTATAACAGCGCAAGGTTTTAGTGTTACGCAAAGTAATTGGGCATTTATTAACTTACAGTATTCGCCTAAGCTACAAAGGCTAGCAGATGAAGTAACAATGGCGATTGAGCCATTACGCGACACAAATGCCACAATCCCTAGCTGGGTTAAAAACTACCCCAACAAATTAACGGCATTTGAGCGCTATGGTAGCCCCAATGTATTTCAGAACTTTCAGCCGCATTTAACATTATTAGCTAACGAGAAAAGCCCTAAGCTCGTTATTTTAAATAAACAAATGCAAGCCCACCCGCCTGAAGCGCAGGGTAAAATAATCGGCATTGGGATTGGCATTTCAGACCCGTTTGGCCAACAGAAACAAGTGATTGCAGAATACTTTTTTAATAACGATAAAAACTAACTTATTTTTATCGTTATTGTTTTACTAAGTAGCGTTTCAGTAGACGGGTATTGCGGGTATTTGCTTTAAAGTAAGCGTCAAAAATATCACCGACAAGCGGAATTAGGCCACCAAAAAAATCAATCAACATATTTATTACGATACGTAATTTTATACGCTTACTAACTCCTAAGCGCTGGGCTTCAAATAGAATATAGCTAGATAAAATTAGCCCAGCTAGATCTCCAATACCAGGCAGAATACCGATCAGTGCCTCTACGCCAAACTTAAACCGAGTAAAAGGAATGCCAATACTGCTGTCGGTAAAGCGACTAAATCTTTCTAGCCGCTTTAATGTATCTTGGTGTGATAGCTTAATCTGTTCCATACATCCTCATAACCTTAGCGCTTGGCAAGTTACTTTAAGTAACATCAACCCCTGCTTCATCGCAAGCAACAATATCTGTTTCTTTTAGCGCTTCGGTGATCCACTGTTGTAATGTAGGGCAACTTAAAACATGCTGACAATAATGCTCCGCCAAAGCTGAAAGTGAAATTTGGTAGGTTTTTAACCTAAGTACTACAGGCGCATACATAGCATCTGCGATACTAAACTCACCAAACAACCACGCATTTGGGTAACTACGTTGTTGCTGGCTGAATATTTCATCAATGCGGCTAATGTCTTTTTTAGCCGCCGCAGATAACTCAATTAGGCGAGTTGCACGAATATTCATTGGCATTTCATTACGCAGCGCCATAAAGCCGGTATGCATTTCAGCGCTTAAACTGCGGGCTGTCGCTCGCTGCGCAGTATCAATAGGCCAAGCTGCATTTGATAAATAAGCATCATTGATGTATTCACAAATTGCCAATGAATCCCATACCTGCAAGTCGCCATCGACTAAGGCGGGTACTTTCTGTACTGCAAAACTGTTTTTAAGCGTTTCATAAAACTCAGGGGTGTCTAATACGAGTTGTTTCTCAGTAAAAATAACATTGAATTTACTCATTAAATACCATGCTCTAAGCGACCATGTCGAATAGTTTTTATTACCGATAAATAATTGCATTTGCGTTCCTTAGTAGTGTTTAATATCCCTAATATAGAGCAGTAGTAAATTAATTACTTACCAATAGTTTTTATACAATACATAAGTAAAATTGATAGATGAGTTAAATATGGATTTAGACGCCCTACGTACTTTTTGCGCTTTTGTTGAAACGGGCAGCTTTACTCGCGCTGCTCAACAAGTATGCCGCACCCAATCGGCAGTGAGCATGCAAATGAAAAAGCTCGAACAAGAGCTGGGTAATCCATTATTTATCAAACAAGGCAGGCAGCTTGTACTATCGTCAAGTGGCGTTCACTTAGCCAGCTACGCAAAACAATTATTAGCACTGCATGATGAAGCCTATAAACAACTTAAAACCGGTGGTGGGCAAACTCGCGTGCGCTTAGCATGTCCTGACGATTATGCAGGCACAGTATTACCTAAAGTTGTGGCTTTATTACATAAACATATACCGCAACTTGATTTACAAATCAGTTGCGCGCCGACCAACCAGCTCAAAACACAGCTAGATCAAGGCTTGCTAGACATGGTGATTGCGACGCGCTCGCCCAGCTCTGAAGAAGGTTATTTTTTAGAATCAAGCAAAGGTGTGTGGGTTAAAAGTGCCGAATTTAACTATCAATCCGCTATGACCCTGCCAGTTGCAATATTTCAACGGGATTGTAAATTTCATCAAGCGGCTATTGAAGGGTTACTAAAGGCTGAACGCCCATTTAACATTGTTGCTTGCTGCGGCTCGCTCAGTGCGCTCACAGCATTAGTAAAAGCCAATCTAGCCGTTGGTGTGATGGCTGAGGTAAGTAACACTCAGGAGCTGGTGACGGTTACTGACTCAACTCTGCCGCCCTTGCCCGTTATTGATATCGTACTATTACACGCAAACCACGCTCATAACCCGATAAAACGAGAGTTAGTAAAGCTAATAGCAGCAGATTATGCACTTACCTTGTGAATCTTGGGTTTTAAAGACTATCGCAGCCTTACTAAGGTGCGTTTTCGCTTTGGCTCAGTAAGATATAAAAGTTGCGTATTATCGTGTGAAGCATTAATTAACATATTACCTTTCTCGTTCGCGATATGGCGTATTTCTGAGTGAGCGCTTTGTAAATCAAGCATATTAAGCTCATAACCATCTTCTTGCTCTAAGGTAATACTCAACGTTTGCTCATCGACCGCCAGACCAATAATATCACTATCATCTGCGTGCCATACTTGAGCAAAATTGCCATCTTGATCGAGTCGAAATACCTGTTTGTTATTTGAAAAATAAATCTGATCGTGTTTGTCTAAAGCCATTGCATAACAAGCCAGCCGCTCTCCTTGGCCAGTGAATGGCGATAAACTTAATGTTTGCATGTCTAATTTTGCTGGGTGAAATGTAACGCCATCGTCAGCGCGATATGAAACCAAGATCGCATCTTCATTATAAAACTTCTCTCTGAGATAAAACGAATGATGATGGTGGGCTATTTCTTGATAATCGCCACTTTTTAAATCAATTCGAAACAGTTTATCTTTGCTTGCGGTGATCACTTCTTCGCCATTTTTTGACCAAACAACCCCAAACAGTTCTTCATTATTAGGGTTTGCAAAAATCAGCGTTTGTTTACCTTGCTCATATAAAAATAGCTGTTTTAAACCAAAACGATGGGATTCAAAGACAAACTTAGTTGAATCAGGTGAGAATACCGGCAAAAAATCAACCGACGAGGTATCGACGAGCTTTTCATACTGCTGAGGTGTTGCACTAGTTGCACGCAAAATATCAACATCAATATTTACAAGCTCCATCAATATCTCCTCACCAGATGGCGTGAATGCAGCATCTCGAATAACTTGATAATTATTAAATTCGATATCAGTTGAGTTGCCCTGACGATCAATAAGTAATAGATTATTTGTGTTGCTTATCAGCAAGTATTCACCACTTGGGTGCCAACTAAGCCCCTGAATACCATCTTCAATAACGGCAATTGTTTTACTACTATTATCCGTTAAATTCAGTATTTCAATACGGTAGTTATTTTGTCCTGCTTCATAACCAAGCGCTAGTTGCGTTTGATCTGGCGACAACGCATGTAACTTTAACCAGTCTTGACCCATTGAGGCTTTGATTACCTGTTTTTGTTTAGTTTCTATATTGACGGTCGAAAGCTGCGTATCATTTTTATGTTTTCGTCGCTCAATAAAATAAACCTGATTGTTATTAGTCCATTGTAATTGCTGGCTGGTAACTAAATATTCTTTAAATTCCAGTACGTTGGCGTAATTTAAACTCGTTAGAGTTACCATGTCTAAATTAAAATACGCTAATTGGCTAACATCATTTTGTTTTTCTATAAAAGCCAATGCGCGATTATCCGGACTCCATCCTAGACTATAGTAGGTCGATGGGTGCTGGGATAATTGTACCTCTTTACCTGTCGTTAATTCTTTTAGCCAGATATGCTGATTATCATTGTCACCGCGAACAAATGCTAAATAATTGCCGTTATTAGATTGCGATTGAGAGGATTCATTGGCTTCATTTGATGTTACAGGCACCAACGCAGAGAAATCAGTTTTAACAACCTGCGTTGCAAATGCGAACCAACCACCAACCAAACATACAATTGTCACGGCAATAAAAGCCAACAACGGCCACTTTACACAGTGAGAACGTGTTTGTTCGTTAAGCTCAAGGCAATAACCCCGTTTCGGGTGGGTAATGATGAATTGTGGATTTTTAGAATCTTCATTTAATGCTTTCCTAAGCAGTGCAATATTGCGTTGCACATTACTTGGGCTAAACACTGAATTAGGCCACACAGCTGCAAAAATTTCTTCCTGGCTAACCACATTGCCCCTATGAGAGTACAAAAATTGGAGCACATCCATAACCTTAGGTTCGACAATTTGTACGCCTTCAGCTGAGGAAATTTTACCACGGCTAACATCGACGTCAAAATTCCCGATTCGAAACCTACCCACTTACAACTCCAATAAATTCATACAAATCATAGATTAAGATTTTCTTAAGATAAACTCAAGGGTTATTACATTGCCGCATTAATTAGTTCAGTTAATGGTTAGGCACCATTTACTAAGTAATAAAAAAGATGCAACGGATATTATCGACATTCATTATTTTTGTGAGCGCGTTTCTACTCTTTCAAATTCAACCTATCTTATCTAAAGAGCTACTACCCGAGTTTGGCGGTGGCGCTTCGGTTTGGTCAACCAGCCTATTTTTTTATCAAAGCATGCTGTTACTCGGCTATTTATATGCTCATTTGTTAAGCCGTTATCAGCTCAAACGACAATTATTTATACACACATTGTTAGTGGCTGTATCGAGCATCATTACTTTTAACACAATTGAAGTCAGTCTATTTTTATCACTAACACCAGCGTGGTCAGTGATTGCTAAATTGTTTTTACAGGTTGGCTTAGTCTTTATGTTACTAAGTGCCACCAGCGTACTATTGCAGCGCTGGTATATTGAATCGACCGCTATGACTGTACCTTATCAATGGTATTCGCTTTCGAATCTGGGTTCACTACTTGCTTTGCTGAGTTACCCATTTATTTTTGAAGTTTTATTTTCAATCGATGAGCAAAAGAGCTATTGGACAGTGGGGTTATTTGCATACTGCATACTGTTATTGTGCCTAATTTATGTATTATTTAGTAATGGCAGTATCGCTGATAAAGCTATTACTAAGTCAAAAACGACTTTGCTCGTCAAACCTAATTGGCTGTGGATTGCGTTCTCAGCAACCAGTTCAATGATGTTGATCGCGACAACTCAGATGATCAGCATCAACATCCCGCCTATGCCTCTGATATGGGCTTTACCATTGGTAATATATTTGCTGACCTTCAGTTATGCGTTTGCATCCGCAAAAAGCTATAATCGCGCCCATTGGACGTACTTATTAATATTTAGCGCATTCGCAGGGCTGATGATGTTTTTCCTTGGCAGCCAATTTAATGCTTTAGCTCAACTGGTGATCTACAGCTTTATTTTATTCATTGTTTGTATGATCTGTCATGGTGAACTTCGAAAACTCGCGCCAGATGGCTCACTGCTTACTGTATTTTATTTATATATCGCTTTAGGAGGAGTGATCGGCAGTTTACTCAGTGCCTTAGTCGCACCGCTACTGTTTGAACAAATAACAGAATTCATTGTGGCGTTAGCTGTAGCGCTTTCATTATTTATATACACGCTACTCACCCAGACGACGAAAACGTCCTCTTGCTATAAAATAGCTTTACTGGCTACGCTGGTTATTTGGGGCACAGGATATAGCTATCTTTTTGTTAATTTTAATCAATACAACTTAGCGTCTGAGAGAAATTTTTACGGTTATGTCACTGTCAAAGACATTACAACGTCTGATCTTGCTGAACGACGCCTAATCGATGGCACAACGATTCATGGCTCACAGCCACTTAATAAACAAACTGAACTCACAAACAGCTATTACCATCACCATACTGGTATCGCTAAATCATTGTCAGCATTAAAAAAGCAACAAGATTTAAATATAGGTATTATTGGTTTAGGTGCTGGAGTTTTAGCAAAGTTTGGCGATAAGTTCGATAAAATCCGCTTTTATGAACTTAACCCTGCGGTTTATAACATGGCCATGAATTATTTTTCATATTTAACAGATAGTCCTGCACGCATTGATGTGGCTATTGGCGATGGCAGAATCACCTTAACTGAAGAGCAAAAAAATAATGCACCGTTAATGAATGCGTTAATTATTGATGCTTTTTCAAGTGATGTTATTCCTACCCATTTACTGACTGAGGAAGCTTTTCAGTTATATTGGCAGCGACTAACAAAAGGCGGCTTATTAATTATCCATATATCCAATAATCATATTGATTTGATGCCAGTGCTCCAAGCTCACAGTAAGCGCTTCGATAAATCTCTGATCAAATTTAACTATAGCGGTACGCAGTTAGGCTCACAATGGGTCGTAATGACGAATAACCAAGCATTTTTAAATTCGATAGCCATGACAGACTTATCACCGATAACACCTTATTCAACAGTACATTTGGCGCAATGGACAGATCAAAAACACAGCCTGATCCCGCTCCTGAAACTTTGATGTCTATCTTAAAATAACCACAACAAAAAAGCGCGATTAACATCGCGCTTTTAAATAATTCTAAATGCTTTTAACTAAACCCTAAACAGAGCCATTTATTGGCCCATGCTCATGATGAACATGCGGGTTTTGACCACGTTGACGTAGTAAATGATCCATTAAAGTAATGGCCATCATCGCCTCGGCAATCGGGATTGCACGAATGCCAACACATGGGTCGTGACGGCCTTTGGTGATCATCTCAACCGATTCATTACTCGTGTTAATACTATTACCGGGGATCGTAATACTTGATGTCGGTTTGAGTGCAATTGACGCGATTATATCTTGCCCTGTAGAGATACCTGCAAGCACCCCACCGGCATGATTTGAGGTAAAGCCATCAGGGGTTAACTCATCACGATGCTCAGAGCCTTTTTGCTCAACCACATCAAAGCCGTCGCCAATTTCAACGCCTTTTACTGCGTTAATACTCATCAGTGAGTGGGCAAGTTCTGCATCAAGGCGGTCAAATACCGGCTCACCTAAACCAACAGGTACATTCTTAGCCACTACTTTTACCTTCGCGCCGACTGAGTCACCTTGTTTTTTAAGGTCGCGCATATAGTCGTCAAGCGCGTCTAACTTGCTTGCATCTGGGAAAAAGAAAAGATTATTTTCAACTTCATCCCAATCGTAATTTTCAGCTTTAATTGGCCCAAGTTGACTCAAACACGCACGTACTTCAATACCATGAAATTGCTTTAGATACTTTTTAGCAATAGCACCTGCGGCAACACGAATAGCGGTTTCGCGAGCAGATGAACGGCCACCACCGCGATAATCGCGTAGGCCGTATTTATGCCAGTACGTGTAGTCACCATGACCTGGGCGAAATACGTCTTTAATTTTGCCATAATCTTGTGAGCGTTGGTCGGTATTTTCAATTAATAAACCAATACTGGTTCCGGTGGTTTTACCTTCAAAAACACCCGCTAAAATTTTAATTTGATCGCTCTCACGGCGCTGCGTAGTGTAACGGCTTTGCCCTGGCTTACGACGATCTAAATCGATTTGTAAATCTGCCTCAGTGATTTCAAGGCCTGCTGGCGTGCCATCCACAACACCGCCTAAGGCGACGCCGTGGCTTTCGCCAAAGGTGGACACTTTAAATAACTGCCCTATGCTATTACCTGCCATTAACTTTCCTCATTCCTAATGACTACTAAGTACCGAGCCTGAGGCTCGGCTTTGATTTTTGTGGTGATCAGTCTGCGAAATATGCAACGAGTTGTTTTTTGCTGATCACAAATACGCCAAATCCACCTTGCTCAAACTCAACCCATTCAAAAGGCGCATTTGGATAAAGGGCATCCATGTGTACCATAGAATTACCAACTTCGACAAATAACAAACCGTTATCAGTTAGATGATCGGCCGCTTCACTCAAAATAGTACGGGTTACATCAAGACCATCATGGCCTGATGCTAAACCAAGCTCTGGCTCATGGTGGAACTCACGCGGTAAATCAGCCATATCTTCGGCGTCTACATACGGAGGGTTTGCCACGATCAGGTCATATTTCTGCCCTGGTACACCGCTGAATACGTCGGATTGAATAGGTAATACACGGTCACTTAACTGATAATCAGTGATATTGATATCAGCAACTTCGAGTGCTTCATAAGAAATATCAACGGCATCAACCTGCGCTTCTGCAAAAGTTTGTGCTAATGCAATCGCGATACAACCAGAACCGGTACATAAATCTAAAATACGATTTACCGATTCAGGCTCAGCTAGCCAAGGTGAAAAGCGATTATGTATTAACTCTGCAAAAGGTGAACGTGGGATCAATACGCGCTCATCGACATAAAATGGCATATTAGCAAACCATGCAATATTAGTCAGATAAGGTACTGGCGTGAAATCATTTATACGTTCTGCAATTAATCCCGCAAGGCGGTTTTTTTCGGTGCTAGTTAACCGGGCATGCATTAATTCTTTTGGTGCATCAATGGGTAAGCTTAACGCGGGCAGTAACAAGTTGACTGCTTCATCCCATGCGTTATCAGTTCCATGACCAAAGAAAATACCACTGCTGGCAAATTGACTCGTGGTCCACCGTAGCCAATCGTGTAACGTTGACAGTTCTGCTACAGCTTCATCTAAGGTTGCTTCTTCTATTAATAATTCGCTCATATTCGTTATCTACCTGCTGCTTTAGAAAATATCAATTCAATCGAGGCGCAATTAAGGCCCCATGATTGCCCTATTGTAACGCTTTTTTACACAGTTTTTACTCTGTTTTCACTCGATTTCTAGCGTTTTTTTGTTTAGACTGCCGCTATGAAAAAAGATCCTCTCTCAAACGCAGATATTAGCCCTGACGACATCGATATGTTTCGTCAAAGTATTAATGGTGCCCGTGTATTTAAACAAGACACGCATCGCTTTGCTAACAAACCTAAAATCTCACAAGCTAAGCTGTTTGCCCAGCAAAAAAAGCAACATCAGGCAGAATTTTTCTTTTCTGATGAATATGTGCCAGATATTGATACCAACGGAACGGTTAATTATGTGCAAGACGGTCAAGATCGTTTTTTAGCAAAGCAGTTACGCCGAGGTGACTTTGTACCTGATTTAACCCTTGATTTACATGGTTTAAATAAGGAGTTGGCAAAAGATGAACTCGCAGGACTGATCCATGAGTGCAAAAAGAAGCATTACTACTGTGCGTGTGTAGTACATGGTATTGGTGGACATATACTCAGACACAAAGTGCCGCAATATTTAGTACAGCATCCAGATGTCATAGCAATACACCAAGCGCCACTTGAATACGGTGGTAAAGGTGCGGTACTTATTTTAATAAACTTACCACAAAGTGATGAATTTAGACGCTAAGCGTTAACGTTATCCCTATTTCAAGGCAACAGTGCTGTGCATATTTTCTCTATCATCTTTCCGCTGATTTTCATTGTTGCGCTTGGTTTTAGTTGTTGTAAATTAAAGTTTTTTGAACAGCAACACATTGCAGGGCTAAGTAAGTTTACTTTTTACATTAGCCTGCCGGCATTTTTATTTTTAAATATGTCGCAAATCGATTTACAGCAAAGTATTAGTTTATCGGCCTTTCTGAGTTTTTATATTCCTGTACTGAGCGTATTTGCCTTAGGTATTTTGGTTGACCGCTTTTATTTAGCTAAGCAAAAAAATTATCAACAACACAGTGTATTTGGCTTAGCGTCGAGTTACTCAAACATGGTGTTGGTGGGCATTCCTATCATCATCGCATCCCTTGGCAAAGAAATGATCGCCATCGCTTTTATGATCATTACCTTTCATAGCACATTACTGTTTGCACTTACCTATTTAATCGGCGCAAAGGGCAACGAACACGCATTTTCATGGTCAAGTTTTGCTAAGAGCATGGTACTGAATCCGATTGTATTGAGCATTGGCTGCGGGCTAATATTAAATGTCAGCGGCATTGTTTTGTTTGATAATCTAGCAAAGAGTTTAGAGCTTTTAGCGACCCCCGCCATTGCCTGCGCGTTATTTGTATTAGGCGCCAACTTAGCGTTTTACAAAATTGCAGCTAACTGGCAACCCGCATTAATCGCCTCGTTAATGAAGATTTTTTTACTTCCTGCTGGGGTATTTTTAATCGGTGCATACGCATTTGAATTAGATAGAGAGATTTTGAACGTGTTAGTGCTATTAAGCGCTTCTCCTGTTGGTGTAAATGCTTACCTTATTGCCAGTCAAATAGGTCAACATCAGGTGACATTAGCCGGTGCAGTTGTACTGTCAACGGTTTTAAGTGTGATTAGCTTTAGTTTTTGGTTATCGGTATTGCTTTAACCTTTACAAACCGCCAGCTACATCAACAAAGCTACCTGTGGTAAACGATGCCTGCTCAGAGGCTAAAAAGTAAATTGCAGCGGCAACTTCCTCAGGTTGTCCACCTCGGCCCAATGGCAGCTTGTCTTTAAGACGCTCCACCCGATTTACTTCACCACCATCGCGGTGCATATCGGTGTAGATTAACCCTGGGCGCACTGAGTTAACACGAATACCTAACTTGGCTACTTCTTTGGCTAAACCAATGGTTAACGTGTCCATTGCTCCTTTAGATGCGGCATAATCAATATATTCATTTGGTGAACCGGTTTTAGCCGCTGCCGATGATACATTAACGATACTGCCGCCACTGGGCATTCGCTTAATCGCTTCTCGGGCACATAAAAAAGCGCTTGTTACATTGGTGGTTAGCACTTCATTTATACGCGAGGCTCCCATCTCAAGTAATGGCATTTGCGGTTTCAAAATACCCGCATTATTTATAAGCACATCTAATTTGCCAAATAACTCATCTACTTTTGTAAACAGGGTCAGCACTTGCGTTTCATCAGACACATCGGCTTGCACTATTTCGGCTTTTACACCAAAGCCGCGTGCTTGCTCTGCTATTTTTTCTGCGCTGTGTTGATTCGTTTTATAATTAATACAAACATCATAACCGTGACGAGCAAAATAAATTGCGGTTGCAGCACCAATTCCTCGGCTTGCTCCGGTTATAAGTACTACTGGGTTAGATTTCATTGTCTGTCCTTGTTTTTGCTTATTTAAAAAAACTGACCACTAAGTGATGAATTTAGACGCTAAGGGTTAACGTCATCTTTATTTCAAAACAATCGTTTAAATTTTTCATCGGCGCACCAGCATTTTATAAAATTGTAGCAAACTCGCAACCGGCATTAATAGCCTCGCTGTTAAAGATATTTTATGTTGCGATCCCCGCTTCAGGGAATATATTGAGCAAATTCTTTATAGCCATCACACCAATACTATTTAATTAGTGTTCAAATGTACCTTATTATAAACAAAGACTTAGCTTTATCCAAGAACGAGATAGAATCGTTTCAAGTTATTTATGAAAGAAACTCTTCTAGCTTAAATAGATCATGTATTAAATCAAAATGGTATTAAGTTGAGGTAAACATCGGGCGTACATTACTGACAACAAGCGTGAGGTATTCAAAGGAGTAATTTAGACACTGCCAGTGTAATTCAACTCAACAAAAAGGTTCGAATGGACTGTGGAAATACTCACCTGACAGCAAAGTAAAATGTATCTTTATTTACTTCTTTAAAATCGTCAAACCGACTAGCTTTGTATTCATCACCTAATCTACTTTTATCTCCAAAAATTAAACCTTGATAACCGTTCATCACTGAACTTCCCCATTGCAAAGTGAAAATTTCATTAGTTCTATTATGATAAATATCCGTAATGCCGATTGCTTTCATTGCCGATAATAATTCGAGTACATCTTCTCTTTTCACTATAGTAGAAGGGATGAAATTGTTCGTAATGGTGTCCCAATTTTCGTATGCATTTTTTTCAGATTGTATATAGTAACTTTCATAAAACCCGCCTTCAGGAGCTATACCATACGTTTTCTTCTTATCATTTATTATAATATTATTAACGATGAAAATTTCTTCTTTAAGATAACTTAAGGTTACCAAGTTTAAATTTTCTAACTGTTGAGCTAAAGCTTTGGACTTATTCAGCGTAGAAGCTGATGTAATAAACTCTTCATTATAATTATCACTACAAGCGACTAAAGAAAACGTTAAAACAATAAGTAATAAGCACTTTCGATTTAAAAGAAACAACCCCATGAATTAATCCCCAAAGCAAGCGTAAATTTTAAGTTAAATTACTCATCCCCACTATGCAATCGAAAAGTATCAGCAATGTCTTTACAATACATGCACTGACGGACCTTGCCAATTGGTGAAGATAGCTAAATCACCATTTTTTAGTATTGCTTCATTATGATGCTCAAAGCAAAATAAAAAAGAGGTAGTAGCTTTACCTCTTTTAATACAAAGGCTGCAAATTCATCGCATTAATTTGGATATATTAAGTCCTTAAATGCTTGTGGGTTACTTGCTTGCAGCAACAACTGAAATCTCAACTAACAAAGCATCGCGGGCCATTTTAGCTTCTACGCAGGCACGTGCGGGCGCATGACCTGCTGGTACCCACGCATCCCAAACCGCATTCATATCGGCAAAGTAATCCATGCTTTTTACATAAATAGTGGCGCTGAGCATATGCTCTTTTGAACTTCCCGCCTCATTTAAAAGTAACTCAACTTTATCAAGCATGGTTTGCGTTTGTTCGGTGATGCCCTGCTCTGCGTCAGCACATACTTGACCACATAAGTACACCGTACCATTGTGCTTAACGATACGACTCATGCGAGTTGCGGTTTGAATACGTTCAATTGTCATAAAATTGTCTTTGCTAAATTAGTGTGTCGCTAATTTAGCAAATTTAAAAAGGAACGCAAGGTTTGGGTATGAGGCTAAACTGCTACGTTATTAGGTGCATGAATACTGAGGTATTGGCTTTTATGGCGACTTTCATCGTAACTCAATACGGCAACCGCTCCAGTGTTAAATATCGGCATATTCCCAGCACTCAATTGGTCAACTAAATAACTAACTATTGGCATGTGAGCTACGACCAACCAGGTATCGCATTGTGGATGCATCGCGATGAGAGTTTCTAGATAATCGGCGGCAATTTGTGGATTGCCCTCAGGGATTATATCGCTGCAAGTTTCTTCGAATAAAAAAGCATTATGCTTTTTTACTCCTTCAGCTGTTTGCTGAGCACGAATGTAAGGGCTTACTAACAATGCCGTTGGGGTATGCGTTGCTTGCAACCATAAACCCATTTTTTCGGCCTGTTGTTGGCCAACCGAGGTCAAATTTCTACTTGCATCGTCAGCTTGCATCGGTGTTGCTTCGCCGTGGCGCATTATTAAGATTGTTTTCATAAAAAATCAACCGATTAAAGAATATAAAACAGTAGCCAGTTTGCCTGTTTGTCCGCTATATTAAAACAACGTCACACATTTCGCTTATGATATTCAGGTAAAAATCGCCAAGCAATTTAATCGCAGCCCTGAAGTTATCATTGTTGTTAACGAGTAAACTTAACGTTTCAGGAGCATCATTTGAATATCAGCCGCAATGATAACAGAACATACCGTGCCCTCACACTGGACAATGGTCTAAAAGTCCTGTTAGTGCAAGATAAAGATTCAACTAAAGCCGCTGCATCGATGGCCGTGAATGCTGGTCACTTTGACGATCCTGTTGATAGACAAGGGCTCGCGCACTTTTTAGAGCATATGCTTTTTTTAGGCACAGACCAATTTCCGGAATCCGGCGGGTTTGGTAATTTTGTTTCCCAATCCGGTGGCAACACCAACGCATGGACCGGCACCGAGCACACTTGTTATTTCTTCGATATAAACAATCAAGAGTTTGCACAAGCACTGAGCCAATTTAGCCGGTTTTTTATTGCACCTTCTCTCAACCCTGGCGAAACTGAAAAAGAACGTAATGCCATTGATGCAGAATTTAAATTAAAAATAAAAGACGATGGCCGACGCATCTATCAAGCACACAAAGAAACCGTTAATCCTGCTCATCCATTTGCTAAATTTTCAGTGGGTAATCAGCAAACCTTAGCGGATCGTAATGGCTGTGTAAGCAAAGAATTGCGAGATTTTTTTAACACCCATTATCAAGCCCAGTGGATGAGCCTAGTGATCTGCGCTGATGCAGAAATTGACACTATGGTGCAATGGGTAACTACATTATTTAATGATATTAAAGGTCAGCAGCAACCAAAACCCGTCATTGAGGCATCACTTTATCGCGCGCAAGATCTTTGCAAAGTACTACATATAGAACCGCATAAGCATATGCAAAAACTCATAGTAAGTTTTGCGATGCCTAATATTGATGATTTTTATCGCCATAAAACCGTTAGTTTTATTGCGCATTTATTAGGGTATGAAGGGCAAGGATCGCTTTACTCTATTTTAAAAGCGCAAGGTTGGATCAATGCCCTCTCTGCTGGAGGTGGCATCAACGGTAGCAACTTTAAAGATTTTAATATCAGCATGGCACTGACCGATGAAGGAATTGAATACTATGAAGACATCGTTGAAATGGTGTTTGAATATATTTGTTTAATTAATCAAAACATCGATAAATTACCGCGCTTATATCAAGATAAAAAGAATCTATTACAAATCGCCTTTGATAACCAAGAAAAAGCCCGCTTAATCGATTGGGTCAGTAATTTAAGCATCAACATGCAACACTACGATGAAGCCAATTATGTGCAAGGTGACTATCTCATGGATGGTTTTAATCAAACGGCTCATGAAACTGCAATGCAATGGTTAACGCCGCATAATATGCGCTTGGTGTTGATCCATCCTGATGTTGAACCGGAGCATACCACTCAGTGGTATCACACACCCTATCGGATCGAAAGTATTTCTAGCTGTTGGCTGGAAGCGCTGTGCGAAATTAATACTCCACTACCAGAAATGCTATTACCTACAGCAAACCCTTATTTAACCAAAGAAGTGTCATTGTATGACGTTGAGCAGCCACAAAATCACCCACAACTATTAGTAAAAGAACCTGGCTTTGATTTTTGGTTTAAACAAGACAACACTTTTCGAGTTGCCAAGGGGCACTTTTATTTGGCGATGGATTCTGACTTTGCTGTTAAAGATATCAAACACATGGCACTTACTCGTCTATTTGCAGACTTATTTATGGATAGTGTTGCAGAACAATTTTACCCGGCAGAGTTAGCTGGTTTAAGTTATCACTTAACCTCACATCAAGGTGGTTTAACCCTGCACACTGCGGGACTCTCATCGAGCCAATTAGAATTAGTTGATGAATTACTCCAAGCGTTATTTAACGTCGATATTTGCGCTAAACGTTTTGCCGAGTATAAAAAACAGTTAGTCCGCCATTGGCGTAACAGCAATCAAAATAAACCCGTTGGTGAATTATTTAGCGTGCTGGGTGCAAAAATAATGCCGTGGAATCCAGAACCAGAGCAGCTTGCTGTGGCACTTAAAGATACCAGCTTTCATCAGTTTAATTGTTTTCGCCGCGAGTTTTTTAATGCCTTGCATGTAGAGTCATTTTTGCACGGTAATTGGCGAGAAAGTGATGCAATTGAGTTTCAAAAAAAGATTGCTCACCACTTAGCTAAATCAGCAACTATTGAAGATCTAACCCGTCCGTTATTTGAAATAGACAAAATAACCCGCTCGCAACTGACCCTAAATTGTAGCGATCATGCGATGGTTATTTATTACCAAGCACAAACCGATGACGTTGTTGAAAAAGTAAAAATGATGGCGCTAAACCATCTCATTAATCAAGATTACTTTAATGAACTTCGTACCAAACAACAGTTAGGCTACCTAGTGGGCGCAGGTTATGCGCCCTTTAATACTCGTGCGGGCATCGCCTTCTACGTGCAGTCACCTAACTACAGTGCAACCGCGATTTTTGAGCGTCATAATGCGTTTCTTGAGCAATTCCTTGCTTCATTAGAGCAATTAAATGAAGAGCAATGGCAGCAACAAAAACATGGCTTAACCACCCACATCGCCGAAAAAGATAAAAACCTCCGGCTGCGTTCACAACGCTTGTGGCTTGCCATTGGTAATCAAGATCATCACTTTCATATGCAACAAAAATTGTTAGAAGCATTGGAAAACCTTAGTCTTGCACAGATAGTTACTTATATTCGCGAGACATTTGCAGAACATAGACCAAGATATGAGCTACTAAGCGTACCTAAAATAAACAAAACGACAAAAAAGCTGATTTCTTCTCATTCTCTTTGACACAACACCGTGCTTCAATTAGATTATCAAGTGCAAAATACAGAAGTGCCCTATGATAATAATAAAAATAATATTCAACACATTCATATTCGCCTCATTATTACTCTGCTTTAGCCCATTGGGCTATAGCGAGCAATTAGTCGATCAGCAAACTTTAATGCTTTATTTACCGAGTGCATTTGTTACGTTAGTGCTGCCTTACTTATTATTCACAATCTACAAATTACGCCGCTCACGACGCCAATTATGTATTTCTGAACGGCGTTTAAAAAGCACGGTTGAAGGCAGTGGTGACACACTTTGGGATTGGAATATCAAAACTGGTGAAGTACTGCGCATTAACGATAAATACATGATGGATAGAAATACCATCATTGATGTTCCACCTAATAAAGCCCTTATTCACCCTAATGATATAGCGCAAGTTGAATTACTGTTAAAGCAACACTTTGCGGAGCAAACCGCTTT
>TARA_R110001606_G_scaffold32924_3_pt1 | contig 27850 bp, 38 predicted proteins | sample TARA_R110001606 | Tara Oceans TARA_R110001606 (sample SAMEA4398315) | marine metagenome | biome: Polar Biome; feature: [SRF] surface water layer (ENVO:00010504); material: water (ENVO:00002006), including particulate matter (ENVO:01000060) such as... | depth 5 m
ATTTGCTAAACGTGTAAATGTTCAAATTGATAAAAATCATATTAATGGTATGACTACTAGGGGAAAGATTGTTATGACACCTCATGGTTTTATTTTAGATGATGATAAATCATTGAAAACCTACAAAGAAGACCATACAAAAGAGTGGGCAGCTATATTAGGTGGGGGTGATTTTATAATTGCTGAAGAAGAACAAAATTACGAAGACATTTCATCTCACACTGGGGAACCAGAATAAAAAAAAACCATGAAACAAAAAGAACTATTTAAACTCTTAGATAACATTCAGGAGTCAGGTGATGAGTCTGTTCAGAGTAGTAGAGTATTACTAATAGATGGGTTAAATCTATTTTTTAGGAATTTCGCAATGATGAATATGATTAATCCTGATGGAGCTCATATTGGAGGTTTAGGTGGATTTTTCAGATCATTAGGAGCTATGATTAAGAAAATTGACCCTACAGAAGTTTATGTAGTGTTTGATGGGGTTGGATCTTCCAACAATAGAAAAAATCTCCTCCCTGAATATAAATCAGGGAGGAATCTCCAACGTATTACTAATTGGGAAGTATTTGAGGATCAAGGTGAGGAAAATGACTCTAAAGTAGATCAAATTGTTAGAATTATTCAATATTTAAAAACCCTACCAGTTAGAACTGTGTCGATTGATAAAGTTGAAGCTGATGATATCATTGCTCACTATTGTCATACTCTTCCTAAAAAGAAAGAAGATAAAGTATTTATTATATCTTCTGATAAGGATTTCCTCCAATTAATAAATGAGAATGTTATAGTTTACAGACCCATGGAGAAAGAGTACTATACCGAAGAGACAATGAGACAGAAGTATAAAATGTCTCCCTCAAACTTCATAATCCATAAAACCTTATTAGGAGATAATTCTGATAAGATTAAAGGGGTAAAGGGATTAGGAGATAAAGGTTTATTAAAAAAGTTTCCTGAATTACAAGAGAAAGATCTTTCTTTAGATGACATTTATAATATATGTGAAAGTAAATTTAAAGATCATGTAATTTATGCTCGAATAGTTCATGGTATTGAAGAGTTAGAAAAGAATTATAAGGTTATGGATTTAAGTAATCCTATGATTGATGAAAATGATAAAAAGTATTTAGATAAGGTTGCGAACTCCCAAAATTTAGAATACCTCCCTGAACAGTTTGTTCAAATGTACAATCATGATAAACTTGGAGGTATGATAAGAAATGTTGAGATTTGGGTAAATGATGTTTTTAAAAAATTAAAGTTATATGACACTAAGTAGTATTAATCAGTATGGTACCCAATTTCAAATAAAAGTATTATCATCTCTATTAACTCATAAGGAGTTTTTAGTAAATATACATGATATCTTAAGTGATGAATACTTTGATAATCAGGCCCACAAATGGATAATTAAAGAAATTTTAAAATATTATGATAAATATCATACAACACCCTCAATGGATGTTTTAGTTGTTGAATTAAAAAAACTCAACAATGATGTTTTGAAAATATCAGTTAAAGAACAATTAAAGCAAGCCTATGAATCAAGCATTGAAGATTTAGAGTATGTTCAAGAAGAATTTTCAACCTTTTGTAAAAATCAACAATTAAAAAAAGCGTTATTAGGCAGCGTAGATCTTTTAAATGCCCAAGACTACGACTCCATTAGACTATTAATTGACAACGCTTTAAAGGCGGGACAAGACAAGAATGTTGGACATGAATACGTTAAAGATATTGAGTCTCGTTATAGAGAAGATCATAGAGTAGCATTACCAACTCCTTGGGATAACATTAATAATTTACTCCAAGGTGGATTAGGAGGAGGTGATTTTGGTCTTATATTTGGTAATCCTGGAGGTGGTAAGTCATGGACTTTAGTAGCTTTAGGAGGTCATGCTGTTAGATTAGGGTATAATGTTGTTCATTATACTTTAGAATTAGGTGAAACTTATGTAGGTTTAAGATATGATGCATTCTTTAGTAAAATTCCAGTTGATAATGTTATCAAAAATAAATCAACTATTGAAGGAATAGTTCCAGAACTTCCAGGACAGTTAATTATTAAAGAATTCCCAACAGGTAGGGCAACAATATCTACAATCGAATCCCACATTAAAAAAGTAAAGGATTTGGGAGTTGAGCCTGATTTAATTATTATAGATTATGTTGACCTTCTTTCAACTAAGAAGAGAACATCTGATAGGAAGGGTGAAATTGATGATATTTATATTAGCACTAAAGGATTAGCAAGAGAATTAAACCTCCCAATATGGTCAGTTTCTCAAGTTAATCGTGATGGGGCAAAAGATGATATTATTGAGGGGAATAAAGCAGCAGGATCATATGATAAAATTATGATTACAGATGTTTGTATTTCACTCTCAAGACAAAGAAAAGATAAAGTAAATGGTACTGGAAGATTCCACATCATGAAAAATAGATATGGGATGGATGGTTTAACATTTGGTGTAAAAGCAGATTTATCTACAGGGTGTATTGAAGTTCATGACTACGATCCAGATAGTGATGATTTTGAAGCACCTCAACAACAACAAAATAATAGTTATGACAACTTCGATCAATTTGATAAAGATACATTGAAGAATAAGTTTTTTGAGTTGAATAAATAACCAATAATTAAAATTTTAAAATGGCAAAGAAAAAAGACATTAAAGAAGAAAGAATTGTTTACAAACCCTTTGAGTATCCCGAAGCCTCAGATTATTGGTTAAAACAACATCAAGCACATTGGATTCATACTGAAGTTCCTATGATGTCGGATATCAACGATTGGAAGCAAAATCTAACAAAAAATGAAAAAAACATTATAGGTTCAATTTTAAAGGGATTTGCCCAAACTGAAACAGTAGTAAATGATTACTGGACTGGATTAGTAACAAAGTGGTTTAGAAAGCCTGAGATTATAATGATGGCTACTACATTTGGGGCTATGGAAACTATCCATGCTGAAGCTTACTCTTTACTAAATGAAGAATTAGGTTTAGACAATTTTAGTGAATTTCTAGAAGATGAAGCTACAATGGCTAAAATTGAGACTTTAATGGATATTAGAGATAGTTTTGGAGGTGAAAAAGATTGGCATGAAATCGCAAAATCTCTTGCAATATTTTCAGCCTTTACTGAAGGCGTAAATTTATTTTCCTCATTCGCTGTGTTATTATCTTTTAAAATGAGAAATAAACTTAAAGGGGTAGGGCAAATAGTTGAATGGAGTATAAGAGATGAATCTATGCATTCAGAAGCAGGATGTTGGTTATTTAGAACATTATTAGAAGAAAATCCTGACCTAAAAACCCCAGAACTTGAGACAGCAATTAATGAGGCTGCTTTACTTTCATTAAAGTTAGAACTTGATTTTATTGAAAAAGTATATGAAATGGGGGATTTAGAAGGATGCAATAAAGAGGATTTAATTTCATTTATTAAGTACAGAGTAAATACTAAAATGGGTGATTTAGGTTATAAGCCTATCATAAACGGAATTGATGTAAAAGCCATAGAAAGAATGAAATGGTTTGACCATTTATCAGCTGGAAAACAACATACAGATTTCTTTGCTTCTCGAGTAACAAATTATAGTAAAGGAACAATGGAGTGGGATGCAAGCTCTATATTTTAAATTTCTAAAAAATTAAAAAATAAATGGATAATAATAGTTTAATATCAGACTACACAAAGTGGGAGAAGGGGAAGGATTATCCCGAATTTATGGATGAGGTAGCCTTATCTACAATCTCAAAAGGTTACCTTCTACCAGGAGAAACACCTAAAAAAGCATTTAGAAGAGTAGTCCAATCTGTTTCTAAAAGGTTAAATAGGCCTGATTTAGAAAGTAAATTCTTTAAATATATTTGGAATGGTTGGATTGGTTTAGCTTCCCCAGTATTATCAAATACGGGTACTGATAGAGGTTTACCAATTTCTTGCTTTGGGGTTGATACTCCTGACTCTGTTAGAGGAATAGGATTAACCAATGCTGAAGTAATGAAACTAACATCTGTTGGTGGTGGGGTTGGAATCTCAGTTAATAGGATTAGAGAAAGAGGTGAAGAGATTAGTGGAAATGGTAAAAGTGAAGGAGTTGTACCTTGGTGTAAAATTTATGATTCAACAATTATAGCTACAAATCAAGGTAATGTAAGAAGAGGAGCAGCATCCGTAAACTTAAATGTTAATCATGGGGATATAAAAGAATTTCTCCAAATTAGAAGACCTAAAGGTGACCCAAATAGACAATGTTTAAATCTTCACCAATGTGTAGTAGTTGATGATTCATTTATGAGAAAATTAAATGATAGAGATGAAACTGCTATGAGTATCTGGTTAGACATTTTAAAATCTAGAATGGAAACAGGGGAACCTTATATAATGTTTGAGGATAATGTAAATAAAGATAATCCTTTAGCTTACATGATGAACAATCTAAAGGTTTCCATGACTAATATTTGTACAGAAATAACATTACATACAGATGAAGAGCATTCTTTTATATGTTGTTTATCTTCTCTAAATCTAGCTAAATATGATGAGTGGAAAGATACAGATGTTGTTGAAATAGCTACTTACTTCCTAGATGGGGTAATGCAAGAATTTATTGAAAAGACAAATGGTAAAGAAGCAATGAGGCGTACTCATAATCATGCTAAAAAGGGTAGAGCCTTAGGTTTAGGAATTATGGGTTGGCATACATTCTTACAAAAGAAAGATTTACCATTCAATTGTATAACATCAACAGCTTGGACTCACACTATAATGTCTAAAATTAGGACTGAAGCTGAAGCTGCTTCTAGAAAATTAGCCCAAGAATATGGAGAACCCTTATGGTGTAAGGGAACAGGAATGAGAAATACTCATGTCTTAGCAATAGCCCCTACAGTTTCTAATTCAAGAATTAATGGCTGTTCAGCTGGAATTGAACCTCAACCTGCTAATGTTTATACTTTTAATGGAGCTAAAGGAACATTTATTGTTAAAAACCCAGAATTAGAAAAGTTATTAATTAGAAATAATCAAAATACAAATAAAGTTTGGGATCAAATATTAGCTGATGGTGGGTCTGTGCAAAATCTTCCAAATGAAATATTAGGGGAAGAAGATAAAGAAGTTTATTTAACCTTCGCTGAAACAAATCAATTGGAATTAGTAAGACAAGCTGCAACAAGGCAAAAATATATTGACCAAACCCAATCTTTAAACTTAGCATTCTCCCCTACAGACTCTCCAAAATGGATAAATCAAGTTCATATGGAGGCCTGGAAATTAGGAGTAAAAACACTTTACTATTTAAGAACAGATTCAGTAATTAAAGGAGATTTAGGATCTCGAACAGCTGAGTGTGTTTCTTGTGATGGTTAGCGCTGACTTCACCGAATGAATCTAAATCAATTTTTTATATTTAAGAGGGTGCACATTTGTGTATCCTCTTAATATTTATAATAAATAGTTTAAATCATTTTTAAACTTTTAAATAGATAAACGATGAAATTTGGTGATATTTTTAAAGATAGCAATGATGTAAATGAAAAAAACATAGTAGGTTTTTCTTCATTCGCTATAATGGTAGTATTTGCATTAGTAGATATTCTTACTGGAGTATTTGGTAAAGAATTAGCCATTCAAGAGTATATTTATAATTCTTTCCTATTAGTTACTCTTGGGAGCTTTGGAATATCTGAAATAGGTAAGGTATTAAATAAACCCAAAAAAGAAGAAACTAAATGATTTTAAAAGAAGGATCAAGAGGAGAAGGAGTTAAAAAATTACAAACATCCCTAAATCTAAAAGCTGATGGGGTATTTGGCCCTAACACAAAAACCAAAGTTATAGAATTTCAATTAAATAACCAACTCACCCCAGATGGTATAGTTGGAAGGAAAACTTGGGAGGTTATAGGATTAGATACGGATCAAACCGGAATTATCACAGATACTGAATATGTTACTACAAATGGTTTAACTATTAATAAAAAATATTTAAATGATACAGAGTATGTTCAGGATTATGGGGAAATTGAACCTAGGGGATTCTTCATACATCATACAGCAGGTTGGAATAATCCTTATGAAGTTGTTCGAAGTTGGAATAATGATACTAGAGGACGTGTAGCTACCCAATATGTTATTGGTGGTTCAAATGTTAGAAAAAAATCCTCCAAATATGATGGTGTGGTTGTTGAGTGTTTCCCTAATAATTATTTAGGCTGGCATTTAGGTAAAGTGGGGAATTTTAATATTTCCAAATTTTCCGGGGGAATTGAATTAAATAATTTCGGATACTTAAAAGAAAAAAATGGTAAATTTTATACCTATGTTAATGTTGAAGTTAATAAAGAGCATGTCTGTGATTTAGGATATGAGTTTAGAGGTTATAGATATTGGCACTCATATACAGATTCCCAAATAGAAAGTTTAAGGTTATTACTACTCCACATTAAAGAAATTTACCCAAAAGCAGATATTACAAATGGCCTTCCTAAATTGTTAAATGATGGGGTAGATCCAAAAACAGCATTTGAATTTAATGATGATGCTTATTATGCTAAACAATTTGGGTTGTGGACTCACACAAATGTTAGAAAAGATAAATTTGATTGCTTCCCTCAACCAGAATTAGTTGAAATGTTAAAAACTTTTAATAAATGATTATGACAACTCCAGTAAAACTTTTAATAGCATCTTGCTCCTCCATTTGCGGATTTTTACTTACATACTTTACAGAATTAACTTTAAATAATATTGAGCAATTTTTAGCTGTTGGATTTGTTGTAGCCTTAGATGGTTTCTTTGGGTTAATTGCGGGAATTAAAAGAGAAGGGTTTAAAACCTTTAAAGCTTTAAGTGTTCTAAGAACCTTAGCTATTTGGTGGTTAATTTTAGGTGTTGTACTTTCCATTGAAAAGGGATTTGCAGGTACTAGTTGGCTATCTGAAACTATGATTACTCCTTTCTTAGTATTTGAATTAATAAGTGCTCTTAAAAACGCCTCTATGGCAGGATTCATAAAAAATGATCTATTAAATACTATCCTAGATAAAATTGACAACCATAAAGGGAATAGAAAATAATAATAAAAGTTTTAAATTCTAATTAAATGTTTGAAAAAATTAAAGAAAGAATCTTTCCATTCATCATAACCTTATCAGCTTTATCAGTTAGTGCCTCTGCGGCCTTCTACTCTATAAGCGGGTTGAGTAAGTTATTTGCAGGAGCTGAATTTGCTGTAATAATAATGGCTAGTAGTTTAGAAATATCAAAATTAGTTATAGCTTCTCTATTATATCAGTATAGAAAAACTCTCCCTAAAATATTAAAATATTATTTATCAACAGCCTGTGTTATTTTAATTTTAATTACTTCAATGGGAATTTACGGATTCCTCTCTTCAGCCTATCAAGAAACAGCTAATAAGGTTGGAAAAGTAGAATCCCAAATCTTACTAATTGAAACTAAAAGAGATAATATTAATAATCAACTTATCACTTACAACAGTGAAAAAGAAAATATAAATCAAGCATTAGCAGATTTAAGAAAAGGTTTAGCAAATAATGTTATACAATATAAAGATAAAGAAACCGGGGAAATCATAACCACCACATCTAGATCAACAAGAAAATCACTTGAAAAACAATTAACTCAATCTTTATTACGTCAAGATAATATTAATTCTAAAGTAGATGATTTAAATCAAAAAATATTTGACTACGAAACTGAAATAATTGATATTAAAACAAATGATGATGTAGCGGCTGAATTAGGACCCTTAAAATATCTATCAGGGTTAACTGGAGTTGCGATGGATAAGATTATTAATTATTTACTTTTAACTATTGTATTTGTATTTGATCCTTTGGCTATTGCTTTAGTTGTAGCTGCTAATTATGCCTTTGAAAAATTAAAAGAAAAATATAAAGTAAATTTATATGGGGAAACCGTAGAAAACATCCCACCACCAGAACCAGAAAATAAAGATAATTTTGAGGTTTTTGAGGAAAAAATAGATACTATCCCCCCTAAAGAAGATTTAGATGAAAAGGTTGATATTCTAGAAAATAAAATTAAATCCACCCCTAAAGTAAAAAAAAGGGGACCCCAAGGTTTAAGTGCCTTAAAATCCCAACTATCTGATCTTAAAAAGAAAAAAGATGATGACGATCTCCAAAAGACTTATTGATAAAAATGTGGCTTCCTGAGATACTATTCGTATATTTATGGGGTAAGGTTGCAGGGTTAAGCAGCGCAAAAAATAAAAGTTATGGATACGTTAGTTATGAAGGAGTTAGTTAAAGGAAATGCAGTTAGAATGGTTGAAAATGCTTTGATCGAAGCAGGATTAAATTATCCAGTTGAGTTGATTGAAGCGTATTCAGATGGGAAGAGAGAAGCGGCCATTAAAGTTACATACGGTGAAGGTATGTTTGATGTAAGAATAGTAACGCTGAATGATGACTTCACCGTAGACGCATTTATAAGGTTCTTTAAATAGTGATTTTTCATTAAAGTAATCGCCAATAAATTTGGCTTCCCAAGATACGTTTCGTATATTTATGGGGTAAGGGTTGAGGGGTTAGAAGGTTATAAATTAAAAATTTAAAAATAAAGGTTATGAAAAAGGTAGAAAAAATTGGAGATGTAGTTAAATTAAAGCAGTTTCACCAAGGTCATTTAGATAAACGAGGGGGTGATTTTGAATTATACCTCATTACAAAAATAAATAGAATAAATGTTATGGCAGTAAATTTAGCTACGGGTATGACATTTAATTTAAAAAAAGATCATATAGTAAATTAAAAATTTAAAAATAAAGGTTATGAAAAAAGAAGTTAAAATAACAGAAAAAAATGTTAAGGATTTAAAAGTTGGAGATATAGTAAAATTCCATAATGGATATTGTTGGGATACAAGTGCATTAACAGAATTTGAATTAAGTAGAGAATTTGTATTAACTGGGAATGGAAATGAACAATGTAATTTTATCCCAAACAGGCTTCAAAAACCTATGTACTTAATAATTAATCAAAAAATAAAAGTTATGGAAAAGTTAGATTTAAATTCAAGAAAAATTAAAAAAGAATTATTAAAAAAACCTGGAACTCTATTTACCATTGAGGGTTTAAATTGTTACAGATTCAAAAAAGATTTTGAAGAAAATTATAAATCTGAAGGAGAAAGAGAATATGATTACTTCCCAAAGTTAATAGAGACTAATATTCATATTAATGAAGGTATAGGTAATTTACATTCAATCCAACCATTTGAGAGTTTTGGAGAATCAATGAATATCAGTAAATTTGGTCCAACTTGTATTTGGCTTTTTTCATATGACCTAGTAGATAATAAAACTACAAGTAAAATCAATTATGATAAAATAACAATCTTATCATATAAATCAGAGTAAAAAGTTTATATTTTAAATTTGGGTAGGACATTAAGTGATATTATATTTATCGTAAGCTCAAATTTGGTAAAAAAAATAAATTAATGATAATAGCACATGAAGCCCCCATTCCTTATATGGGAGAAGTAAGAGAGTTAACAGATTACTGTTACCTCCTCCCTCACCTTTTAGATGAAAGTGAGGAGTATAAGAAGTATTTTGAAGAGTCTAAAAAATTAGGACGTTACATCATTATGGATAACTCTTTACATGAGTTAGGTCACCCTTATGATTTAGATCGTTTGAGTTATTGGTTAGATTATTTTAAACCTAATGAATTCATAGTTCCAGACTACTGGCAAGAAAAAACCCAAACATTAGTTTCTGCTAAAGAATGGATAAATAAATCCTACCCTGAAGAAACTTCCCCAGTAGCAGTAGTTCAAGCTAAAGATATGAGCGAAGCTTGGGAATGTTATGTAATTTTGAAAATGCAAGGTTATGAAAAAATAGCATTTAGTTATGGGGCAGATTGGTATTATGAAGCAGGTCTACCTTCCACCCCAGATAAAAATAATGTATTTATTACAAAGGCTCATGGTAGATATAATACAATAAGAACCTTATATAATAAAGGTGTTATTAAGAAAACTGATAAAATTCACTTACTAGGATGTAATGTTCCCCAAGAATTTATTTGGTATCAAGATATGCCCTTTATTAAATCTATAGACACTTCCAATCCAGTTATTCATGGTTTAGCTGGAATAAAATATGAAGATGAAGGTCTAAAAGATAAAATATCAACAAAAGTAGATAAATTCAAGGGTGATGTTAAAAATTGGAATTTAGCATTATATAATATAAATAAATTTAAATCTTTTATCCCAAATAATAAATAAATTATGAATAAAGAAAAAGAAAATATAGTAGTTAGTTTAAGTGGTGGTATGGATTCCTCCACCCTACTACTTAAATGTTTAAAAGAGTATAAAAATGTTGTGGGTGTTAGCTTTGATTATGGTCAAAAGCATAGAGTTGAATTAGAGAAAGCCCAATCATTAATTAATTATCTGTCAAATAAGGGTTATAATATAAAATACCGACAAATAAAATTAGAGGGACTAGCAGACTTACTCGATTCAGCTTTAATTCAAGGTGGAGATGATGTTCCTGAAGGGCATTATGAAAATGACAATATGAAAGAAACTGTTGTTCCTAATAGAAATAAAATATTTGCTTCTATTACTCAAGCTATAGCATTATCCGTAGCAAATAAATCAGAATCAAATTGTGATATTGCTTTAGGGATTCATGCTGGAGATCATGCAGTTTATCCTGATTGTAGGCAAGAATTTAGAGATGCAGATGATAAAGCATTTCGTGAGGGGAATTGGGATGCTGATAAAGTAGGATATTACACTCCATACTTAAAAGGTGATAAATATGATATCCTATTAGATGGTGAGAAATTATGTGATGAGTTGAATATTAAATTTGATGATGTTTATTCTCGTACAAACACTTCTTATAAACCTTACCCAAGTGGGAATTCTGATTATAAATCAGCTTCATCAGTAGAAAGAATAGAGGCTTTTATTAAATTAGGAAGAAAAGATCCGGTACAATATGAAGATGAAACCGGGGAAGTAGAATATGAGACAGCTAAAATATATGTTGAACAAGTTCTTTCAGAATATGTAAAAGAACAATTAAAAATTAATTAAATATGAGTGATGGATTATCAGAAGCAATGAAAGGAATGGCAAGTAATACTCCAAAAGAAGGAAATAAGGGACAACCTTCCCTTATAACTAAATCAAGAAAACAGGTAAAATACAAACCCAAAAGGAGAAAAACATCCCAAAGAGGATACAACCCAAGAAGTAGAAAAACTTCTTCACATCCTAATGCTAAGTTACACCAAATAACTAGCTTTATTAAATCAGGAATAAGAATAATAGGTTATGGGTTTTTACCTTTTAACTTGGCTTTGGCTTGTGGGATACTTATCGTTAGTGAAGTAGTAGGAATAATAGAAGAATTAGTTTAATTTAAAAAGTAAATAATAATGAATAAAGGAATTTTATATTTTACAGCACCCTGGTGTTCAGGATGTCAGCAGTTAGGCCCTAAAGTTGATGATCTAATGGGTGAGGGAGTTAAAGTTAAAAAAGTTAACTGTGATTATGAGCCTTCATTAGTACAACAATATAACATAAAAAACATCCCCGCACTAATCCTTACAGATTTAGAAGGGAATGAGATAAAAAGAATGACAGGAGGTGGAAAAACTCTTCAACAATTAAAAGAATGGTATAATGGGTAAATTTCAATCAACAAAATTATTTGATGGGTTTAGTTGTGTTTTTCGTCAGTGGAAGGCAGAAACTACTCATTGTAGATTTCTCCATGGTTATGGTGTAAGTTTTAGGTTATACTTTGAAGGTGAACTAGATGAAAGAAATTGGGTTTGGGACTTCGGAGGTATGAAAAGAGCAAAAGGAAAAATAGATGGTAAATCCCCCAAAGAATGGATGGACTATATGTTTGATCATACTTTAATAGTTGCAGATGATGATCCATATTTAGAGGGTTTTAAAGCCATGAGTACTCATGGATTAACGCAGACTAGAGTAATACCCGCAACTGGGGCGGAATCATTTGCTAAATTCATATATGACAAAGTAAATCCTTTTATCCTAGAAGAAACAGATAATAGGGTAAGAATAATAAAAGTAGAATTTCAAGAACATAGTAAAAATAGTGCAATTTATACTGAAAGTTAGAGAATATGGAGTTAAAGAGATTAGAGGATTATAATAAAACCCTACCAGTATTAGAATTATATAGGTGCGTTCAATCTGAAGGTAGTAGATTTGGAAGACCTACTATAGCTGTAAGAACTACAGGATGTACTCATAGGTGTTATTTTGGAGAGGGAGGATGGTGTGATAGTTTTTATACAAGCATCCACCCAGAAAGAGGAACATTTAACTTTAACGACATTATTAAAATATATGAAGATAACCCTCATATAAAGGAAATGATGCTTACTGGAGGAAGTCCAACTATGCATCCAACTCTAGTTAATGAATTAACTCACTTTGCATGTGAAATGGGAATACTCATAACTATAGAGACAGAAGGTTCTCATTTTCTCCAAACAGATTACCCAATTGATCTTATATCTTTAAGTCCTAAATTCTCAAACAGTATTCCAGCTATTGGGGCTGTTACTCCTAAGGGAAAAGTTGCTGATGAAAAAATGATTCGTCAACATAATAAATTTAGATTAAATAAATCAGAAATTAAGAAAACACTTGAGTATCATAAAGACTACCACTATAAACCAGTATGGGATGGAACTGATGAAAATTTAAGAGAAATAGAGGAATTTAGAGTAGATATGGATATTCCTAAAGACAAAACTTACATCATGCCTGCAGGAGATACAAGAAAAACCCTAATTGAAATGTATCCTAAAGTATTTGAAATGTGTGCTGAGAGGGGATATAATATGACAGGAAGGGATCATATAATTGCATTTGATACAGAACGTGGAGTTTAATTAAACAATTAAAAAATGAGTGAAAAAGAAAAATTATTCCTATCATGGGGAGATATAGATAGCTTAGTTGAAGTGCTATGTCAAAAAATAAAATCATCAAAATATCCCCTAATAATTGAATCTATTACAGGGTTACCCCGAGGAGGATTAATTCCAGCAGTTATGGTTTCTCATAAGCTAGGTATACCTTTCATCAATTCTAATGAATTAGACCCTATAACCTGGTGGAAGAAAAAAAATAATTCCATATTAGTAATAGATGATATCTGTGATTCTGGTGAAACTCTGCAATATTACCAACCTTACTACACAACAGCTACTTTACATTATAAACCTCAGGTATCTTCAATTACTCCTCACATTTATTGTAAGGCAGTAGTAGAAGATGAATGGGTTGTGTATCCTTGGGAAAGAGAAGATTCAGAAATGATTCCGGATTATGTTAAATGATCTTTGGTTAATTAAAAAACTTATATTATATTTATACTTAAACACATAATAAAATGCAGAAAGATAAAGTAAATGCTGAATTAGGCTCAAAAGTTCAAAAACATCTAATTAGTAAGGGAGTTGAAATTCCTATGAAGTCCCAATTTGAGGGATCTCATCAAGATAAAATTGAAAATATTAAATTCCATTTTACTGAAATAATGGGGGTTTTAGGTTTAGATTTAGAAGATGATTCATTAATGGATACTCCAAATAGAGTAGCAAAAATGTATATGAATGAAATTTTTTATGGTTTAGATTATAACAATTTCCCAAAATGTACTACAGTAGACAATAAAATGAAATATGACGAATTAGTCATTGAAAAAGATATTACTTGTATTAGTAATTGTGAGCATCACTTTGTAGTTATTGATGGATTTTGCCATATAGGATATATTCCGGGTAATAAAGTATTAGGATTAAGTAAATTAAATAGAATTGTAGATTTCTTTGCAAAAAGACCTCAAATTCAAGAAAGACTAACAGAACAGATATATTTTGCTCTCCAATGTATTTTAGAAACTGATGATATTGCTGTAGTAGTTGAAGGTGTTCATTATTGTGTTAAAAGTAGAGGAATTAGAGACACTACATCATCAACAATTACATCTAAAATGGGAGGTAAATTCAGAGATGATAGTAACACATTAAGAAGAGAATTCTTATCATTGATTAGTAAATAAATATTTTTAAAAATAATAGTTATGAGTAAAGTAAATGTTCCTTTTATAGGAGAAGTTGAAGAATTTAATAAAGTAATGGGGAAGAGTTACCAAAATAGAACTACCCCAACCATCAACCCTAAAGATGCCCAATTTGTAATTGATTTCATCCAGGAAGAATTAGATGAGTTAAAGGAAGCAGTTAAAAATAAAGATATAGTTGAAATATTTGATGCTATTCTTGATATTACTTATGTAGGATTAGGAAATGGTGCATTAGTTTTTGGTTTAAAAGATAAAATGTTAGAAGGTTATGCTGAAGTGCAAGCTTCTAACATGTCTAAAATCTGTAATTCTATTGAAGAAGCCGAAGAAACAGTTAAGTTGCGTTCTGAACAGCAAGGTGAACCTTGTCATTACTTAAGTGATGCTAAAGGTAAGTATGTAGTGTATCGTAGTTCTGATAATAAAGTAATGAAAAACATCAACTACTTCAGACCTAATTTAAATCAATTTTTCAATACAGAAGAAATAGAAAGTTGTAAAAAATAATTTATGAGTTTTAAAAAGGCATTTGCCCGGAGGTTACAAGGAAATAAGTTTTTAGTTCATGAATGGACAGACCAAGGTTATGAGAGAGTAGAATGGATTAATAAGGCATACATTGAATGTGGTGAAAATGAAGCTACCCATACAGGATTAAATGGGGAGCCTCTCAGGAAGACTTCTAATTGGAGATCTGAAAATACAAAACTCCACTTCCATGATATGCCTCCATATCAGAAATTCCTAGTAGAAAAATACGGAATAAATGATGAACCTTCAGTAACACATAGGGAATTATTTTTTGATATTGAGATTGAAATGGGGGAGGCGCTTACTGAAGAGTATATAAAGTCTGCCCCTAAAAAGGTTACATCTATTGCGTGGTATGATAAACAAGCAGATGAGTGGGCCTGTATAATTTTAGATCAAAAAAACCAACTAAAACCTACTAAAAAAAGTAATAGGGAAATTATCCCTTGTCGTACTGAGGGAGAATTATTAGGTAAATTCCTAGAAAAGTTTAGAGAAATAGATCCTGATATTATAATAGGATGGAATAGTGATTATTTTGATGTACCTTATTTATATTATAGAATATGTAATGTTTTGGGAGAAGATGTAGCTAATTACCTTTCCCCTATTAACTATGTTAGAGAAACTCCATGGTTTAAAGATCAATTTATTCAAATCCCAGGAGTTGAATCTCTTGACTATATGAGACTACATAAAAAGTTTAGTCAAAGGGATGAACCTTCAATGAGGTTAGATGCTATTGGGGAAAAATATGTAAATTTAGGTAAAATAGAATACGAAGGTAACCTAGATAGATTATTTGAAAGTGATGTAAATAAGTTTATTGATTATAACTTCCGAGATGTTGAAATTTTAGTTGAATTAGATAAAAAATTAGAGTATTTATCTTTAGTTAAAAATCTATCTCATAAAGGAAAGCATAATTACAGTGAGGTTTATGCTAATACTAAAACACAAGATGGTGCTATATCCGCCTATCTATTAAGTCAAAAAATAATACCTCCAGCTAAAGAAAGACAACAATTCTCAAAAAAGAATTATGCAGGTGGATATTTATTTTGCCCTAAAGCCGGCATATATAACTACATGTTTGATGAAGATTTAACTTCACTATACCCTTCAATTATAATGACTATCAACATTGGAAAAGAAACAATGATTGGGAGGATTATAGATGCTGATGATAGAAATAATAGATTAGGATTAAATGACCTAAAATTAAGAGATCCTGAAGAGGAATTATTAATAGAAAATCATAAACGTAAACGTACAAGAATCAAAGTTGGGGATTTAATAAACCTTATCATAGACATGGACTTATCCATTTCAGCTAATGGGGTATTTTATAGAACCGATAAAGAATCCGTACTATCCACCATCCTTAAAAAGTGGTTTAATGAGAGAGTTATGTATAAGAATGCTATGAAGAAAGCATTCAAGAGTGGGGATAAAGGATTAGGTGTTCAATTTCATATGAAGCAATACACTATGAAAATCCTCCTAAATTCACTTTATGGTGCAACTGCTCTTTCAGGTTTTAGATATGGGAATGTAATCTTAGCAGAATCAATTACTTTAAGTGGTCAACGAATTATACAAGAAAGTGCTTTAACTTCAAATCGTCATATAAACTCTGTTATTAGAGGAGAAAAACAACTATAATATGCTAACAAAACAATCCATAAGAAAAGAACACACAATCTATCTAGAGGGTGCTAAAATGTCTAAAGAAGAAATAATTGAAATTTCTAAAGATTTTAAAGAAAATGAAATAAAAAGATTTAAAAAAATGCTCCAACAAGGTGGAAGTATTAAAATACAAGGAAGATCTTATGATATTATAAAAGAAGAAAACAAACCTAGAAATAGTAGAGGAGATTATGAATCACCAATGAAATTAATGGAAAGAGAATGAAACATATTGAAGACACCCCCAGATGGATATGCGATCAAGATGATGTAAATTATGTAGCTTACTCAGATACTGATTCTATTTACATCCATGCCGAGCCTCTCCTAAAACATTTACATCCTAATTTTGAGGAGTTTGAAGATAATATTAAAGATGATATACTAGAAGAAATAGCCCTAAAATATCAGGATATAATAACAACTTCTTATGATGATTTAGCAAAAGAATGCTTCAATTCCTCAGAACATAGACTTGAGATGAAAACTGAATGTGTTATTAGATCAGCTTACTTTAGAGCTACTAGAAGATATGCACAGTGGATTACAAAAGAGGAGGGTATTGTAAAAGAATCATTAGATGTTAAGGGATTGGAATTTAAAAAGGCTAATTTCCCCCCATTACTTGGTGAGTTTTTTCATAAAGTATTAGTTGATGTTTTAAAAGGTTCAAAACAAAATGAAATCGATGGTAGGGTTAAAGAGTTTAGGGAGGAAATCTTAGGGGGAATCATTCCATTAGAAAAGCTAGCTAACCCTACAGCAGTAAAAAAGTTAAATAAATACACAGCACGTAAAGCTAGAGCAGGGGAGATGTTTTCTATTATGGAGAAAGGAGCCCCTGCAGCCGTCAAAGCAACAGTTATTTATAATGACTTATTAAGGTTTTGGAATCTAGATAAAAAACATAGTCCAATTGTTCAAGGAGATAAAATCAAATGGATTTATTTGAAGCCTAACCCCTACCAAATTGAAGCTATTGCTATTGTGCCCTGGGATAAAGTACCTAAAATAATGGAGTTTATTGAAAAATATGCAGATAGGGAAAAAATATTTTCAAGTATCTTATTAAATAAGTTAGAGGGATTTTATAGTGACCTTAATTGGAATCTTTCTTTAAATCCCTATCGAGACCAATTCTTTAATTTGGGTTAATTTAAATTTGGAAATTTTAAAAATAGTTATTATATTAAATAAAACAAATAGATCGTGATAAATAAATTAATTCTACAAAGTGCAATAAATAAGTACCACTTGGGGCTAAATGGTTCAGTTAAGTGGGTTATTAAAGACAGGAAATTATCAGTGGATTTTATGTCACCAACAAAAGATGTTATTGGTAAAGTAGTATGTGAAGATTTCCCATTAGAAGATAGTAAGCTAGCCATCTTTGATACTAAAAAATTATTAAATTTAGTAGGAATATGTGGGGGAGATTTAATATTGGAATTAGATAAAACTAAAGAAGTATTTACTAAGTTAAAAGTATCAGATGAAAATTTTAATGTTAACTATGCTCTCTCAGATCCCCTCCTTATTAGTAAAGTGGGAACTGTTAATGTGCCTGAATGGTGTGTTGAGATTAAATTAGAGGTAGAGGATGTAGAAAATCTAGTAAAAGCTAAAAGCGCATTGCAAGGTATTGGAAACCTAACTATTAATACCATTACAGATTTAGATGGTGATAATATTTGTGAGGTTGTATTTGGTGATGAGCAGGGTCATAACAATAAGATTACATACCAATTAAAAGGAGATATTAAAGAATTAGGATTAAAACTCCCATTCAATTCAGACATATTTAAAACCATCCTTAATTTTAATAAAGACATGGAAGAAGGTAAATTATATTTAAGTAGTATGGGGTTGATGAAGTTAGAATTTAAATCCTCAAAAACAACAAGTGAATATTATCTAATAAGAAAAGCAGACACTACCTTTTAATTTCAAAAACTATTAAAAATTTCCACATTTAAATTTGGTTTAGCCAAAGATCTTTCGTATCTTATGGTTAAGAAAAAAGTTATAGACCTATGAATAATACAATTATTAGAGATCCAAACCTGGAACCTTTTTACATTAGTAAAGACAAGTACTGTTACAGTGTAATTGAATTAATTACTCCAACTCGTACAAGAGGAAAATCAACTAAACAAAAAGAACCCTATGAAAAAGCTATAGGACATTACACTCATTTAAATCAAGCTTTAAAATCTATTGCTAAGGGGAGATTATCATCACCTCCCAAACAATATAGTTCTGTAATGGGGTATTTAGCCTATTATGAAGAAATCAATAAAGAATTAGAAACCTTATTAAACAAAATCGGAGTATGAAATTAGAAGCACTATTTGATGCGGTTATCGTTAAACCAATAGAAAACGAAGAAACAAAATTTGGTAACATTGTAGTTCCAGATTTAGGTAAAGATAAAAATGAAAAAGGAGAAGTAATAGCAGTTGGACCTGGTAAGCCTACAGTAACAGGAGATTTTATTAAAACTAAAATTGAAGTTGGGTCTGTAGTAATTTTACCTACAATGGGGTTTACAAAATTAGAATATGAAGGGGAAGAATATTTTATAGGACCCGAAAATATGATATTAGCAAAAATTAAAAAATAGAGAAATGGCAAAATTAATAGAATTAGGAAAAAAGGGAAGAGAAAAATTAGTTAAGGGAATTGACACCCTTGCAGATTCAGTAGTTTGTACCTTAGGACCCAATGGTAGAAATGTTGTAATTTCTAAACCAGGTGAAGTTGTTAAATCTACTAAGGATGGTGTAACTGTAGCCAAAAATATTGACTTAAAGGATCCAATTGAGGAAACAGGAGTTCAATTAGTAAAACAAGCTGCTATAAATACAGCAGATAAGGCGGGTGATGGTACAACTACTTCTACACTATTAGCTAGAGAAATGATTAAGTTAGGTCTTGATAGTCTTGATAAGGGTGATAACGCAGTTGAAATTAAAAGAGGAATTGATAAAGCTGTAAAGCAAGTAGTAAAATCACTACAATCAAATCTATCAGAAGATATTACTTCTGAAGATCAACTAGAACAAATCGCAACAATATCAGCAAATAACGACCCTGAAGTTGGGAAATTAATTGCAACTGCTATGGAAAAAGTAGGTAGAGATGGGGTTGTTCACATTGAAGAGAGTAAATCTGGAGAAACATACCTAGAAACTGTTGAAGGAATGCAATTCGATAGAGGTTACAAATCCCACTTCTTTGTAACTGATAATAATACAATGACTTGTAGCCTTAAAGATGCATATATTTTAATAGCAGATCATAAGTTTACTCAAGTTAAAGAATTATTACCAATTTTAGAAAGTGTTTCTAATACCAATAAATCCCTTATAATCATTGCTGAAGATATTGACAATGAAGCTCTAGCAACTCTAATTGTTAATAAAGCTAGGGGTACATTAAATGTATGTGCTATTAAAGCCCCTGACTTTGGAGATAGAAGAAAATTAATCTTAGAAGATATTGCTACCCTAACAGGAGGTCAAGTTTTTGATAAGAGTAAAGGAATGAAGCTTGAGAAATTTAGTTGGGAATGGTTTGGAGAAGCACGTGCTGTTACAGTTACAAAGGAAAAAACAACTATTGTAGATGGTAGAGGAGATGAAGAAAAAATTCAACAAAGAATTGAACAACTTCAATCCCAAACAGATTCAGCATCATCACCATTTGAGGTTGAGCAATTGCAAAACCGATTAGCTAAGATGGTTGGGGGTGTTTCAATTATTCATGTAGGAGGATACAACGAAACTGAAATGAATGAGAAAAAAGATAGAGTTGATGATGCTTTAAACGCTACTCAAGCTGCCTTAGGAGAAGGAATCGTTCCGGGTGGGGGAGTTGCATTACTATATGCTCGTAATTCAATTACTCGTCAAAAAAGTAATATAGGAGCTAATATTGTATATAAAGCATGTGGTAAACCATTCTCACAGATTCTACTCAATGCTGGATATGATGCTAAAAATATAAAGGGAATAATGAATAAACTCCCAAACACTGAAGTTAATAGTTGGGAAGGTTACAACATTAAATCCGAAGAAATTGTTAACATGAAGAAGGAAGGAATTATTGATCCTACAAAAGTTACAAGAACAGCACTTGAAAACGCAGCATCAGTTGCGGGTACAGTTTTATTAACTGAATGTGTGGTAGTTGAAGAGAATCAAGAAAATGCTCAACCTAATATGATGTATTAATGAAATCTGAAAAAGTAGAATACAATGAATTAATCGCTATCAGATCCCCTCCGGGGGATCGATGGAGGTTAGTAGATGACCAGGAAGAAAAGATTCATGAAGGTCTTACAAATGCTTTAGAAGCATACTTTCATAAGTCCAAATTTAAGGGATCTTATAAATTAGACCCCCTAGATGGTAAGTTATATTCTATAAACTCCCAAGAAGTTGAAGTAGAAGAAGTAATTGAAGAGCCTAAAGAATATGGAATTTATGGTGAAGTAAATTGGAAGCAAGGTGTTTAAGAAATATGGTGAGGGACTTGGTTCCCTCACTCATCTTTCGTATATTCATGGGGTAAGATTAATAAAAAAATAAAAGTTATGGTTAATAAAGAACATTCATTATGGGTTGAAAGATTTAGACCCACCAAATTAGAAAATTATATTGGAAATGAGAGTATAAAGAGTAAATTAAGTAAATACCTAGATCAAAATGATATTCAAAACTTTATATTTTATGGTCCTGCAGGAACTGGAAAAACAACCTTAGCTAAACTTATTATTAAAAATTTAGATTGTGATTACCTCTATATTAATGCATCAGATGAAAGAGGGATTGAAACAATAAGAGATAAAGTATCAGGATTTGCTAGTACTGCATCATTTAAACCTCTTAAAGTAGTTATCTTAGATGAAGCAGATTTTTTAACTATTCAAGCTCAAGCATCATTACGAAACATAATTGAAACATTTTCAAGAAATACACGTTTCATAATGACCTGTAATTTTGTTGAGAGAATAATTGATCCTCTCCAATCTAGATGTCAACCATTAAAAATCATTCCCCCATCTAAGCAAGAAATAGTATATCATATTATTAATATCCTAACGGAGTTAAAAATAGAAATGGAGGCTGATGATTGTAAGTTAGTAGTAAACCAACATTACCCTGATATTAGGAAAATAATTAATACTTTACAATTATCTCCAATTGAAGATGGTGTTATTAAGATCGATAAATCTATAATTGTTTCATCTAATTACATGGCTCACATTGTAAAAGAGTTAATGGGAAAATCACCATCTTTTAAAGATATAAGACAAACTCTTGCAAATGCTAATGTAACTGATTTTGAAGAGTTTTATAAATTCTTATATGAACATTCATCTAAATATCTACCGGGCAATGAAGGAACAGTTGCGATTTTAATAAATGAATACTCTTATCAATCTAATTTTCGAATTGATAAAGAAATAAATATCTGTGCTCTAATAGCTAGATTAATTGAAGAAAAGAAAAAAAGAATAGTAATTTAATTTTAAATAAATATGGAACAACAACAAACACAACCAAACATTGACTTGAAAAATACAACAAGCATTGAAACACCTGAAGGAAATAAAATTTTCAATCAGGGAGTGATATTAAGAAAAGTATCAAAATTTGTAGTAGGAGCTAAAGAAGATGCAGTAATGCCAATTCCAGTATTTTACGACCCATCTACAAATAAAATTTTAGAATCAACTATCCCTGCAGATTTAAGGGAAGAATATAAAGATGATATTATTAATGAGTAGTAAAAAACCAATTAAGAATGTTTGGGGTTGGTTAGAGGAAGTAACTCTAACCAAATCCCCAATCAATTCTTTTAGTGAGGAAGAATGGGGACATTTTAATGCTTATACTCTCCATAAGGCCCTTAGTATGAATCTAAACTACCTAGATATTGCTAATTTAGCTCAAAAATTCAACCCACAAGATAAATCCCAAATTTATGCTTTTTATAAAGAATTCATTCCTAAGAAGAAAACATGGAGTAAATGGGTAAAGAGTCAAGTTAAATCCCCCAACAAAGAATTAATAGAACATTTATCTTCTTATTTTGAAACCTCAAAAAGAGAAGCAATTTCTTATGTAAAGTTGTTGGATAAGTCAGAAATCCTTCGTATCTTACATAATGTTGGAATTGACGAAAAAGAAGCAAAAAAACTATTAAAAAAATAATTATGGGATTTGATAATGAAAATGGTGATAGATTAAATGAGATATTAAAAAAAGAATATTTTGACCTTGATAAACTAGATTCAAAACCTATGAAAGAGAAAACAATAAAATTAAATACTATTAGTGAGTTTGAAAAAACCTACCCTGAATTAGCTAAAGAATTTTTAATTGTTCAAGAAGAGCAATATAGATTATTTGCAGCTAAAATGTTGGATTATGGTTTAGGAAATATTGCTTTAGGTAGTAATTTATCTAATGAAGAAGATAAAAATTTCTCAATTACTGGAATATGGCTCAGGTGTAATGATAAGATTAATAGATTAAAGAATCTTATTAAACGTAAAGGAAAAAATTATGTTGAGGGGGAGGGATTAGTAGATAGCTTTATTGATATTTCTAACTATGGAATCATTGCTCAATTAGTCTTAAAAAATAAATGGAAGTAAAATATGGCTAGAAAGATACCAGAAATCGTAAAATACATTCAAAACTTCCAAACTAAGGAGATTAATTATGCTTTTCAAAAAAACATATCCTTCTCTCAACTTTCAATGTATTCTAATTGCCCCAAACAGTGGTCATTACAGTATAAAGAAGGAAGAAAAATTTACTCCCCCTCTATCCATACAGTATTTGGTACATCACTCCATGAAGCCCTTCAACACTACCTTACAGTAATGTATGAAAAAAGTGGGGTTGAGGCTGATAAAGAGGATATTATAGGGATATTTGAAGAAAGTTTTAGAGAAGAATATAAAAACCAATATAAAAAGAGCAAATCTATCCACTTTAGTAGCCCTGAAGAAATGAGGGAATTTTACGAAGATGGTATTAAAATCTTAAAACATGTTACCAAAAAAAGGAACTTGTATTTTTCCAAGAAAGGATGGTATTTGGTGGGATGTGAGATCCCTATTGTAATGCCGCCTAATTCACATTATAATAACGTGGTATACCAAGGTTATCTGGATGTGGTATTATATCATGAACCTACAAATAAATTCCACATTATTGACATTAAAACAAGTACTAGAGGGTGGAATGCTCAAGCAAAAAAAGATGAGATAAAACAATTCCAATTAATCTTATATAAAAAATACTTTTCAGAACAGTTTGGAGTTCCAATTGATGATATTGATATTGAATTCTTCATAGTTAAAAGAAAACTTTATGATAATGTTGATTTCCCCCAAAAACGAGTACAAATATTTAAACCACCTTCAGGGAAAGTGAAATTAAACAAAGCAACAAAAGCAATAAATGACTTTATTGATGAATCTTTTTCAAAAACCGGATATAAGGAAAGAGAATTTGAGAAAAATCCCTCCAAATGGAATTGTAGATTTTGCCCATTTTCCGAAAGTCCTGAATTATGTGATAAATCCTAGTATAGGTACATACGTATATAATGTAATTTTAAATTAAATAAAAATGGCAAGTAAAGACATGACACTTACTAGTGTAAAAATCCAAAGTGAATTATTCGAAGATTTTAAGGTTGAATGTGTGAGGAGAAAATTCTCATTTCAAAAACTCTCAGATAGAGCAATACATCTATATCTTACAGATGAAGAATTTAGAAAAAAAATCAACAATCACACTAACTTAGAATATCCATCTAATAAATAAAAACCATATGGAACATAAAGAAGGTTATATTAAAAAAGAAGATAGGAAGAAAATCTTACTAATTACAGATGATATTCGTGTCCATTCAGGAGTAGCACAAGTAGCTAGAGAGACAGTTTTAAATACCTGTCATCGTTATAATTGGGTTCAAATAGCAGGAGCTATAAAACATCCCGAAGCAGGTAAAAGATTAGACATTTCCTTAGATACTAATAAAAAATCAGGGGTGGAGGATTCATCAGTAATTCTTTATCCTACTGATGGGTATGGAAGTGCTGATATGGTTAGAGCTCTAATAAAAGAAGAAAAACCAGATGCTATATTTTTAGTTACAGACCCACGATATTTTATATGGTTATTTCAAATTGAAAACGAAATAAGAAGAAAAATCCCCATAACTTATTTAAATATATGGGATGATTATCCTGCTCCGGCATATAATAAAGAATATTATGAGTCTTGTGATGCTTTATTTGGAATTTCTAAACAAACTGTAAACATCAATAAGTTAGTTTTAGGAGATAAAAAAGATAGTAAAGTTATCAAATATGTTCCTCATGGGTTAGATAATAACATATTTAAACCTTTAAGTGAAGATAACGTTGAGTTAATGAAGGTGAAATCTCAATTATTCCAAGATAAAGATATTGAGTTTGTTTTATTATTTAATTCAAGAAACATCAGAAGAAAACAAATCCCTGATACTATATTAGCATGGAAGTTCTTCATAGACAGTCTCCCAAAAAAGAAACAAGATAAGTGCTTATTTCTTCTACACACCCAACCTGTAGATGAGAATGGTACTGATTTACCTGCTATAGTAGATTATTTATTTCCTGAGGGTCACAATATTAGATTTTCTACTGAAAAACTAAGTACGGAACAGATGAATTTACTATATAACACTGCAGATGCTCAAATACAACTAACATCTAATGAAGGGTGGGGATTAAGTTTAACAGAAGCTCTATTAACTGGTACTCCTATTATAGCTAATACCACAGGAGGGATGCAGGATCAAATGAGATTTGAATATAGTGATAGTAATGAGTGGGTTGACTTCAATGATAAAGTTCCCTCAAATAATAGAGGAACATATAAGAAACATGGTGAATGGGCATTTCCAGTATATCCAACAAACTTATCAATTCAAGGTTCCCCTACAACTCCTTATATTTGGGATGATAGATGTAGTGCTGAAGATGCCGCTAAGAGAATAAGAGAAGTATTTGATTTGTCATCTGAAGAAAGAAAGAGAATAGGATTAGAAGGTATGAAATGGGCTACAGGTAATGAAGCTGGATTTACTTCTAAAATTATGGGAGAAAGAATTATTGAGGGGATGGATGAATTATTCAACACTTGGACTCCTAGAGAAAAATATGAATTCTTTAAAGATACGGATATTGAAAAAAGATCATTAAAACATAAATTAATATACTAATGAAAAATACATTTGTAATAAGTTGCCCAATTGACACATTCTCAGGATATGGAAGCCGTAGTAGAGATTTTGTAAAATCTATCATTGATTTAGACAAATATGATGTTAAGATACTTCCCCAAAGGTGGGGGAGTACTCCTATGGGATTTATAGAAAATAACCCCAAATGGGAATTCTTAAATAAACATATTATTGGTCCTCAATTAACTGAAAAACCTGACATATGGTGTCAAGTAACTGTCCCTAATGAATTCCAACAAGTAGGAAAATATAATATTGGCTTAACAGCCGGAATTGAAACAACAGCATGTGCTCCCCAATGGATTGAAGGGTGTAATAGAATGGATTTAATTCTAACTTCATCAGAGCATTCTAAAAAAGTATTTGAACAAACTGTATATCAAGCTAAACATAAAGATACGGGTCAAACACATGACTTAAAATTAACCAAACCAATTAAGGTTTTAATTGAGGGTGCTGATTTAGATTTATATAAGCCTCTTCCCCTTACAGAATTAAAAGAGGATTCAATAAAATCTAATTTAAACTCTATTAAAGAGGATTTTGCATATCTTTTTGTAGGACATTGGATGCAAGGTAGTATGGGGGAAGATAGAAAGAATTTAGGATTATTAATAAAAGCTTTTTACGAGATATTTAAAAATAAGAAAAAAGTTCCTGCATTAATTTTAAAAACAAGTACTTCTGGGTCCTCATATTTAGATCGAAGGGAAATACAAAAGAGAATCAAACTCATCAGAGATACAGTCCCCTCTAAAATCTTACCTAATATTTATGTGTTACATGGGGAATTTACAGACACAGAAATGAATGAAATATATAACCATCCTAAAATTAAATCCATGGTTAGCTTAACTAAAGGAGAGGGATTTGGTAGACCTTTATTAGAATTTTCACTTACAAACAAACCGATAATCACTACAGGGTGGAGTGGGCAGATTGACTTTCTAAATCCAGAATTTACAGTACTACTTCCGGGTACATTAGAAAATATCCACCCATCAGCACAAGTAAAAGATATGCTTATAGAAGGGTCACAATGGTTTTCTGTTAGTCAAGAAAAAGTTGGATATTATCTAAATGACGTATTTGATAATTACAAAGATTATAAGGTTAAGGGAAAAAGACAAGGTTATTTTAGTCGAACTAACTTCTCATTTGATAAGATGAAAGAACAATTAGATGAGATTTTAACATCATCAATCCCAGACTTCCCAAAACAAGTAGAATTAAAATTACCTAAATTAAATAAAATCAAATTACCAAAATTAAAAAAAGTAGAAACAAATGGATAATTTAACAATTTGTGATAGGTGTGGGAGTGATGCGGCCTATGTAACTGAAGTAAACGAAAGCATTACAAATTATTTTTGCTATGGGTGTGGATTTCAATCCAACTCCCTAATGAAGAAAGATGAACAATTCTTTGAAGAGCAATTAGAACTTCTCCCAAACCTCCATAAAGAGTTAATGGGGGAGGATGATAAAGGTAAAATTTGGATGCCTATTACTATTAACATTCCAGAAAAAGGAATGGTATTTGCTAATGGTAAAAATTCCCAAAATTGGAAGTGGGCTGCTGTAAAAGCAGTTCCGGTTAAAGAGGAAGAAAAAGAAAAATATCCAATTCCAAAAGAAAAGGGAAAGTTTTATAGTTGGAGAATGGATATGGAAACATTGGTAGAATTTGGTGAAAGTGACTTCATTGAAGCCTTAGATTCTATTGGAATTTTTGAGAAAAATTTGGAATAGTGAAGTATTTTCATTATATTCACATCAAATAAAAATGTTAAAGTTATGAGTAAAGATAAAGAACAATTAAGTTTATTTGAACATTTAGGAAGAGCCGCAGGTCCGGATTTAGGGAAAGAAGTTATGGAAGCTGCTTTAAATCATAAGGATTATGTTGAGGTAAGTGAAAAATCAGTTTCAACTCCTTATTATGAGGGGGTAGTGAAAACATATCCTAAATCCTTTTTAGTTGAGTATTTTTCCAAAGAAGAAAAATCTTCATTTAGAGAAAAGGTAACTGTAGATACTAAAATAGAATATCTAGTAAATCATCTAGAAACCCTAGAAAAGCGAATACTTCGTTTAGAAAATGAGGGTCACCATGAAGCAGATGAATTACCATTTTAAT